>Ga0315915_1004100_pt1 | contig 18391 bp, 9 predicted proteins | sample MpolbnodulesMG_FD_207738 | JGI IMG/M metagenome (GOLD analysis project Ga0315915, IMG submission 207738) | Medicago polymorpha root nodule microbial communities from Los Angeles, California, United States - branched nodules | ecosystem: Host-associated > Plants > Roots > Nodule | place: USA...
CATTCATAATCCTTTGTATAATCTCTTTTCCTTCTCAAGTTCAAAAGTGCTTATTTGTGAAAAGTGATTATTGTGATTTTAATTGGTGAAATTCGTGCTCTGATTTTAGTGCTATGTTTGGGTATGTGAATTTGATGATAATTAAGTTGTTAATGTTGAAATTGCATGCTCAAGTTATATAGAAATGGGTACTTTGTAAATTTTGCTCAAATTGATGAATTGTGATATTGTGTTGTTGAATTGTGGTTGAATTCATGATTGTTAGTTGGGGTTGTTGTTGAGTGTTGTTGATAATGTCATTTCATGAAATGAGTGTGATATATGTGTTGATTGTGTGTAAGTTGTGGTTGTTGAAACCTTGAAGAAGTGAGTGAATTGAAGTATAAGTTGTTTAGTATTGTTGCAAAAAGAGTCTAAGTGATGCATTCAAATTTTGAAAAATGATATTTATCGTTTTGGGTATGTCGGGGATCAGAATAGGGATTTTTGGGATGATTTGGGGATGAACCCGTATCTCAAAATGTGTTTTCCATGCCATTGAGTTGATCCAGAAAGGTTTGAATTGTATCAATCTACATCTGGACAGATTTGAATCGATTCAGACAGTTTTGAATCGTCTCATTTTTCTCTCTGACTTGTTTGAATTGATTCAAATAGGATGTGAATCAATTCAGCCTCAATTGTAAACATAAAAGTTTTAGATATGGATGTCATCTTTCCAATGGCTTTGGTACCACTTCAAAATATTTTCTAGAACTTGATTTATGATCAAATTACTACATAGGTCATGCGGCATTTTTCATGAAACCTTGTCATAACTTTTTCACTAAATCATGAAACATCTTCAAAATTTATATTGAGTTTTAAGAAGTCTTTATAGTGAATAAATGATTATGTAAACATGAAGTTGTGATGTTTATGAGTGGTTTAATTTGGTTTCATTTTGAAAATGAATTGGTCTTGCAAAATGATACCATGAGACGAACTTAGGTGAATTTTTTTGGGATTTATCGGTATTTGCCGGTGAAACACACATGTATACGCTACTACACTCATATGTGATTAATTTGTATACATAGTTGAGGCATTAGAGTTTGTTTGCTTAGTTTTGATTGAATTGCTTCAATTATTTTAAAGTTGTGAAACGACATACGAACTTTGTCGAAATAATCTTTAAGACCAAATACTTTGCAAATATTTTGTGAATAGCTTTATATGATTATATAAGGATGTATGGATGATTGTTAGGTGTCGAAAATGATATTTATCTTAATATGATGTATTTTCTCCTTTACTTGGAATGTGAGAAATCGTATGTTGTTTTTGAACTATATAATGAAGTTGATGCTGGTGAATACATATATGTTGATTGATTGTGCAATTGTTGGTGAATACATGTATGATTATTGATTGTGCAATTGTTGGTGAATACATACATGTTGAATTTGTTGAGGATTGCATATATATTATGTGAATAGTGATGAAATGGTGAATTGTTTGTGCGAACATATGCATTGTTGTCGAGTCATATGTTCATGCATTCATGATTGATGGTGACAGATTATATATCCAATTGAGGTGATTATGATGTGTAGTTGGCATCATGGGATGATGGCCTAGACGTTGTTGATGACGATACCGCATGCATTTAGAAGTCGTGTCTAGGAACATAACATGTCGTGGCATGAGTCCTAGTTGTATTAATAATGGGTGTTCGATGTGAATGTGATTGATTGATTACATGTTGGTGACGTTATGAACTTGTTTGTGATTGTTGAATGATGTTTGGAAGTTAAATTTATCTGTCATGCTATTAATTGAGGTTTAATTCAATGCTTGTATTTTCATTTTGTTTATGTTGATTATGATTGATGTGAAGATAACCCCAGTGATTTTGATCGCCTACCTGTTTGTATGAATGGGTAGACGGAGTGCAGGAGTAGTTGCTTGTTTGGTAAGTTGCTTGAGGATAGCGGGAGCTTCCTTTGTTTATCAATTAGAGTCTTAGATTAGGCTCTGATTAGGTGTCAGTCTTATGATATTATGGATCTATTTATTTATGTGAAGGAGATTTTGCCCATTTGTCGGGTTGTGGAGATTTTATTTATGGATGTATGTTGATCTTATGACATGTATACTTTGGTGATGTATGGCTTATATCCACTGCGACTGTTGATGAATTTTATATATGCATGTTGTTTAAATTCTGTTGAAGACGTGACATCTATTTCTTGAATAAATGCTTTATTCGCGTGTATTATCACTTTAATAGAATATAGCGTTACAGGTACGGCGTGGAGGGTGGATGAGTGTGTAATGGTGGGCGTGAGGTGTCAGCATGGTGGAGGGATATCTCCGCTATGCGGTCGGATGGTTGGTTTAGTAGTGACGTTACTCGTACTTTTGGAGACGGTTCAAACACTCTGTTTTGGAGGGATGTCTGGGTGGGTGGAGTGTCGTAACGAGAGAGTTTTACTAGGTTGTATGACTTGTCTTTGTTGAAGAGGGAGTCAATATGTTCTATGTATTCTTTAGGGTGGGGGGTGGATGGGGAGGCGTAGATTGTTCACCTTGGTAGAGGATTTGGTAGGGGATCTTAGGCTGTTACTTCAAAATGTTACTTTGCAGGCTTACAGGGTTGATAGATGGATTTGGCGGTTGAAATCACCTTCCATATATACAGTCTGTAGTGCCTACAACTATTTGAACGCTCAAGTTCCCATTGATCATGTTGTGCATGTGTCTTCTCTTTGGCATAAGGACTTACCTTTGAAGATGGTGTTGTTTGCGTGGCGCCTGTTTCGTGACCGGCTTCCTACAATGGATAACCTTTCACGTCGTCATGTTATAGACATTGATGCTCAAAGTTGTGTTGGTGGATGCGGCTTTCAAGAAACATCTGCCCATTTATTTTTAGACTGTAATCTCTTTGGTTCTGTTTGGAACCACAATTTTCGGTGGCTTGGTGTCTCCGCTGTTTTGCCTCATGATGTAGCAGGTTTTTTAAACCAATTCAGTTTTTTTGGTGGAACTGCTAAGTCGAGGCAATCGATTTTACAGGTTATTTGGTATGCAACAGTGTGAGAAATATGGAAAGAAAGAAAGAACAAAGTTTTTAATGCAAAAGAAAGCTCAATTATGCAGGTGGTGGACAAAATAAAGTCTCTAACTTACAAGTGGTTAAAGAAGAAACTCGTTACGCTTCCTTTCAATTACCATGGTTTGTGGCTTAGACCGTTCGCCATTTTAGGCATAGGCTAATTTCTGTTGTTGTCTGTTTTGGTTCTTTGGTGTTGGCTCTTGCCTTGTAAATATTTGTTTATACCTTGGATTGACTCTGTTTTTTCCTTAGCACTCCTTGTGCTAGGAAGGCTTTTTGCGGTGGTAATATAATTCATTTTAGCCTCTTAAAAAAAAAAGAGTTTTCAACTTTTCATTTTTTGGGCGACTTTAAACATGAGTTTTGTTGACCATCAGCAAATTGGCAAGTTACTAAGTTGCCAAATTTGAGCAGCCTTAGCTACCTTATCATAGTCAGAAGCCTAAAACCTTATGTGCACGGCAATGAGGACAATTACCCTTCACTATGTTTTTACCAAGTCTAATATATCTCGCGATTTTTTAGATTAAATGTTTTTAACAAATTACTCTTTTAAGTTTTATTTTGTAGTATTTGTCAAAAAAGAAGTTTTATTTTGTAATAAGTTAATCATTTAAATCAAAATATATTTTTACCATTATACTTTTTTCATCAAACTCAGCTAAAACTGATTGTTTAATGATAAGTTGATGGGTTTAATTAATTCACTACATCTAAAACTATGATTCAATCTTGGGTTGAAATGAAATCGATTGATTACTTAATTTATAATATTGTTCATGAAACATTTAGGTATAAAATTATATTTGAATTCATAATCAAGAATGAGAAATTGTGTGTAAGTAACCATGTCTGATGTCATAAACACTTTTTAGACATGTCAACGCAATGTCAAATGGTAACTTAAGCACTTTTTGACGAAGTTTGATGAAAAACAAATAACAATGTTAGTATTTTATGACTTAAATGGCCAATTTGATAAAATTATGATTTTTTTTATTTATATCAATTTTGTAATTGATTTAAAATTTACATCAATCAAATACATCAATTTTCTTTAATTAATATTCAATTATAACCAAGATAGAAAAGAAGGTTGTCGACCCTAAGTTTTCTTTCTCTTCCGGTCATCAAGAAATGATCATTTTATGACCTTTTTTTTTTTACCTAGAATCATTCATGTGCATCTCTTTTTCCTTTTCTTTTAATCTATATAAGTGATCTCCATATATATCAAGTTTTTTCTTTTGTGTTTTTTTCTTCTTAATTTCGTCGTCTGAGTGCAGCGTTAATTGATTTCACGTCTTGTTGCAGTGTTTGCTCGCTTCCATTGAAATATCTTCTTTAGATAATCACACATTAAATCAATGATTTGAGCGTCATTGTTGTAGATTAAAAATCATGAATATTTTGATCACTTAGATTTTATCATATTATCTGTAAACATCTTATTGTTGTATGCTATTTATTTGAATGCTGTGAATTTGTTCACAAATTCGGCTTATGCCTTAAACATGTGTTTGTATATGATGTAGTATATCAAATCATTTTATTTTTGTATAAAAAATAACCGAGATCAAAAGAAATATAAAATGAAAAATGTGACATTCGTCGTAAAAAGAAAGGACAAAATTAATGTAGACGCTGTCAAATAGTAAAGGATAAAGGAGTGAATCAATATAGACCGGCTACTAGATGACTAGATGTTATTCTTCTAACAGGAAGGATGCATGTCTAACTTACAAATAAGGACCGGTCGTGTGTCATAAATATTCTTTTCGGTCCTATTTATAAGAGAAAGTTGGATCAACAAAAGCTAATGTATCTGGACTGAAATTTATATAGGGTTTAAAACTAGATATTAATGAAATTGTGATTAAAAAATAGAGAAAAATATGAATATGAATATGAATTTGAATTTTGATTATATTAAAGTGGACCCACAATACTATTTTTCTTCGAAGTGTGTTCGACTTTTTTTTTTGATAAATTACTAGAAATAAAAAAAAACTTATTAAGGGAGGAAATTGTAGATTTTAGCATAAGAGGGGTGGAGAATGTAAGTCAAGCTTCTTTCAGGGGTGGGGAGTGAAATATTTCTAATATATTTTGCATAAGATGGGAGGAGAGTGTATGTTTTAACATAAGTGAGAAAAAGAGTGTAATTCAAACATCTTTCAAAGGAGGGAAGTGTAATTTACTATGTATATATTATCATGCAAATTTGTCAACCACTTGATTTTTTTAGGAGTGTTATAGACAATCTTTCTGACATTATCTATGATACTCTCTTATTAGATAAAACTCATGTTAGTCTCACAATATAGAAATGTTAGTTTCACAATAGAGAAACAAATCATATATAAAATAGTGAGACCCACATAAATTTCACCAAATAAAAAAAAGTATGTTAGAGAGAGTATTAGGATGAATAATTTCCCAACATTTTTTTTTATCCGTTGAATCCACTTACATCAAGAATTGACATATTAGTTTCGATTGATTCAAACTCGTTTAAAATGCAAGTTGATCGGTATAGATTTGAAAATAGTCGGTTCAACCAATTTTCATTTTCTTATTTTCATTTATTTATTTTTGTCATTATAAATCAAGTGAGCAAATTGAATATTCTCTCCTACCATTATTACAAACAACAATTTATTTTTTATATTCATTCAATAATTGGTGAATACGATTTCAATCATTTTTAAAAATGAATTTTTGTTTCCAACAGTGACAAAAAAAAACTATTACTACAAAATATCTATCTGCTCACATCTTCTACGTTTAAAAGATAGGCTATATATACTCCTAACCACAACCATATAGAGAGCACAATCAAACCATCCTCATTCCTCATCTATCAAGCCCTTCCACCTAAAACAATGGCGTTGTTACCAATTCTGCACCTGCTCCTTTTACCATTACTCATCTATCAAGCCACCACTCCCTCAGCCGCTGTGGATCCCACAATAGGGTTCACTCGTCTCTCATTAGATAGCTCAAACTTTATTGTTCAAAAGCCTTACAATGTTTCACAAAACGAGCGTTACAGCTTTATAAACGGTGTGCACAAATTTTGGATATACCCAACAGACAAGCCTTTCGAGACTGGCAGCTCAACACAACCACGAACCGAGATTCGTATTAGGGTAAGCGTGTGTTTGATTCTACTATGACAAAAATTCATTGATTTTGTAAAATTTATTTTCATTAAAAATCTATATATTATATAAAAGTGGGTTCAATAATAATTTAAGTGTAAAAAACAATCAAAAACTTTTACAAATTATAGTTTCAAGTTACAACAAGTTCCAGTGACTATATCATCAACATCACTCAAATATGTCAAAATCAATTTTATGCGTCTGAGATCATTTTTGGTTCTAGTGCGTGATATCTAAGGTTTCACTTGCAGGGGTACGATTATACATCTGGTGTATGGCAATTTGAAGGGCAGGGTTATGTTCCTGGGGGCACATCAGGAGTGTGTATTATGCAAGTGTTTGGTGCAAATCCTACTTCGACAACCTCACAGCTTAGGGTCTATGATGGTTCATTAAATTATTATAGGGGTCCTGTTCTGTCTCCAAATATCTATAATAGGTGGTTCAAGGTGAACGTTATTCATAATGTGGGTGCTAACAATGTTAAGGTTTATATCGATGGTGATCTAAAGTATGATACTGCTGGTCGTGGAGATGCCAATCACTACTTCAAATTCGGGGTTTATGTTCAGAATGATCCTTCCAGCTACATGGAATCACGTTGGAAAGATATTAAACTTTTTAGAAGATAGAAAGTATCATCGTTTAATATTAGTACGTACTAAATAAATTTGAATAAGACAAGAGAAGCACATGACTTGTTTACATGTGACACTAATAATAAATTTAGAGAACTTAAGACTAGAGAATGAAGAAATACTCTTGTATTGTTGTTCTGTTTGATTACATTAAAAGTAAGAGTTCAATTTAAAATACATAATATAGTTTGTGTTGATACCTATTTCCAAACATTAATTGGAATTTTCTCTTCTCCTTATTATTACCAACAAAAGTAGCAATGAGCTGATAAAATGTCACTTGAATTATAGTTCTGTTTAAAGATAAAGGATTTTTCTCTACGTGATAGACCTATGGATAGATGTGAGGAAAAGAACAAAAAAAAGGAAAAAGACAGAATTTGGAATTTAGGATAGTTACTAGTTTTCTGTAAACGGTTTGACTTTGGAGATAACCTAGAGAGAAGGTAAGAAACTAAAGCCGCTTGTTTTAGCAATGAAAAATCATCTCGGCACGTGAGGAACTATCCTTAATTAGACTAGAGTGGCTCATTGAGGGACCGGATTCCTTGTAGTCAGGAAAGATTATTGGTGTTTGTTTCTATAATTGGGAAAACTTGCTGAAATAAAAGAAAAAATATGGCCCATGCCGACCTTCGCGTTATTAGCACGACGCTCTAACCAACTGAGCTAATGGGCCATTTCATATTGTCATAATGCAATATTAGGAATTTATATAATGTAAATATTCATATCGCATGTGACAACATTTTTTCCACGACAATTGAAATGTTCATCACTCACTCAAAAAAACATTCATAGCCTAAAAAAAAAAGAAAGGAAAGTAAATAATATCATATATTACATAGTAGCTCTGTTACATAACATTTTTTATTGATGGACTAAACGTGGCATGCATTTCATAAGAGTAGGAAATTTAATAATCGTTGATAGGTGCAGGTGCAGGTGCAGGAGCATCAACGGTGATAGATGGTAAAAGTGAATTGTTAACAGAGGCAACACGAGAACAAAAGCCACGTAGAATTTCAGCTTCTTCTGTTGTGAGGCCCAACGAAGTAAGCAAATTACCCCAACATTCTTGAGCTATGGTAAGAAGAGCATTACAACAACCAGATCCAAGATGTGTCTGACCATTGAGAAAAAATGTAACAATATCACCAGTACAATGTTGAAGCTCCAACATTGTCTCCCAACATTTGTTGTTAGGGCCACTGCCATCAAATGATTCTAAACGTGATGCTAGGGTTTTGGTTGAGCTCAATGACGTTGCTGTAACTATTGTTGACAAGGATATGATAACAAACAGCTTCAAAAAGAAAGCCATGGCTGGATATTATTTAGTGATAATGGGAATGATACTTAGAATGAGAGATATATATTATTTGATGTGATGAAAAATGAGGAACGGGTGATGGTAATTTATATAGCAAATTTGTATGACTATAGTCTATAGAGTTTCCAACAGTTATTTTTCAGCTAAGGAATTAAAGAAATAATTTAAGAGTGATATATAAAAGTGTAACTGTGAAAGTGAGGAGCTGAAAGGGACCCTCGAAAATTAAATTAAATAAGAGTGTGTGAAGCTGGATTATTATTTTTATGGCAATGAAACTTGTTTGTTTTTTTATTTTTAAAATGATACTTAGATATTTGAATGTATATATGATCTCATATTGTGTATATATTTGAACGTTATGCAGATGGAATCTTTAATTGCTAATTAAGCACGTTCACTTACAAATTGAGTTGTTGTTGTTACAAATATAGTGGATCTATAGGAAAGGCATTATGCAACTTATTGTCTTCATTGGTCTACCCGTGTATGCCTTTAACGTTACGTGCAGGCCTTCTTAATTTCTCCATTTAATCTCATGAGATGAGATTCCAATATGGAACTTGATATATATCTAAAATTGTCAAAATTGGCTAACACAAATTCACCAACATGAATAAAACTTGAGGTTTAAGCCTTAAAATAATACTTAAAAAACATGAGTGAGCCATTATTAAAAAACATGAGTCAGTCAGCCATGGCTTGACCCAATTAGAGTGAGAAGCATATGAGGAGCACCCGTTTCAATATATATTTTATTCCATAATACTTAAAAATAACATACTCTTTGATCTTTAAAGAGCATGCAGGTCGAATTGTTAAACTTGAATGTGAGGGTTGTACATGTAAATATTTGACGTTTAAGTCTGTAAGAAAGCAAATATTGAGAGACTTTGTCGAAAAGTGGTCATACTCTAATGTACTCATGAAGCCAGAATCGCTGGTCAGCTATACGACGGTGAATTCGTTCCCGGACCTTGTACACACCATCCGTCACACTATGGAAGCTAGCCATGCCCGAAGTCATTACCTTAACTGCAAGGAGGGGATGTCGAAGGCAAGGCTAGTGACTGGAGTGAAGTCGTAACAAGGTAGCCGTACTGGAAGGTGCGACTGGATCACCTCCTTTTTAGGGAGAACTAATCATTTTCTGGGTTGTTTGGTTTTACACTGCCTCACATGCCAATGAACAATAGCCATATGAAAGAGAATTACATCTGAGTAAAATTACTCAGATTAAGTCAAGACATGTTTCTCGATGGTAAAGTAGGAAGTGGGTCGACGCTCATAAGATAATTATATTTTTGGGTAGTTTGGTTTTACATTGCCTCACACCTCAATAAACATAAAGAAGTGAAGAGCCATTAACAATTTAAAATTGTTGGATGTGACCTTTCCTTGTTTAAAAGTGGGGGCCGCTTCATATGAAATTCTAGGAAAAATTATTGGGGAATTAGTCACTTTAGTCCCTGAATGGGAGAGGAGTAGTCACTTTAGTCCCTGAATGTAGAGAAATTGCAAAACAGTCATTGAACGTAGACTCTGTTGGTCAATTTCAGGGACTAAAGTGATGAACAAAGTCTACATTCAGGGACTAAATTGACTAACAGAGTCTGCATTCAGGGACTATTTTGCAATTTATCTGCATTCAGGAACTAAAGTGACGACTCCTTTCCTATTCAGAGACTAAAGTGACTAATCTCCCAAAAATTATTAGAGTGTCAACTAGTGGGAAAGATGTTTAAGGTCTTTAATGCACGAAGTTTTTGAGAATACATCTAAGAAAAAGGTTGTGTGATATTTGAAGTACGAAATTGAGTTCAAGACTATGAGTCATTCTAATAAAATTTGAATCTTACTCACTCTGCAGATGTTCAAGTCAAAAGACACCTTTGTTTATTCACAATTCTTATAGAAGCGTCTTATCAAAATGAAGTACAAGTAGCATTCAATCCTTCAAAAAATCTAACCAACAAGTTAAAAACTACCTCCAAATTACTTTATCATACAATCTAATAGTAATGTAAATCATTCATAAATAAAAAATTCAAGGAGAGACAAATTTCTCCCCAATAACTAACTTCGAGCATCTATGAACTCCGACACCTTAAAAGCTTTAGAACTAAATTTTGTCATTCCATACCTTCCAAGTTAACCGCACAACCCTATATCAAACCAACATTACCCTTGTCACTTTGAATACATTGGGTCTTTTAATTATAAAGGTTTGACAATTTGGTTCCTATAAGTTACAAACATTTAGATCAAAATGTTTAATCTTTGTAATTTAAAAGATTAAGATGAATAAAAAAACTCAAGACATTAAATTGTCTAAAAAGTTTAATTTAATGTTTAATATTTGTAATTTAAAGACTAAAATGAATAAAAAAAACTCAAGACATTAAATTGTCTTAAAAAATGAATTTAATGTTTAATGTTTGTAATTTAAAAGACTAAAATGAATAAAAAAAGTCAAGACATTAAATTGTCTAAAAAATTTAATTTAAGAAATCAAAATAGAACGAAATCATATATATAACGTTTTTTTCTTCAAAAAAAAAAAACTTTTTTTCTTGGTCAAAGAACATAAATATGAATTAAATGCAGACAAAAATATATGTAAGATATTCTATTTATCATGGAAGAACAGGCCAATCAAACATTTAATTCATACGTGGCATTTGCCAAATAATGTATTTAGCATAAATCACCTATTGAATTGCCAATAAAAAAGCTGTTGTACGTGTTTCTTCTCATAAGATATTCAGCATACCAGTATATATATTAAGGCACCTAATATAAAGAGTTGGATACATATTGTACCAAAAAAAAAGAGTTGAAAACATTAAGCTATAGTTGAATCAAAATCAATCCATCATCATCAAATGGCTGAACCACGTTCTAATGAATCTCTTACAATCACAAACGAAAATGAGTTCACTGAGAAGGAAGCTGCTGAGCAACTTATTCAGCTGAGCGATGAAGTTAGGATCAGTAGCAGCAAGAGGAATATGATTATATTGGAAGAAGGATTGGAGTTGGTTGATGAGGCAATAACTAAGATTGAATATCATCAGCCAGAGAATTATCAATATGAGATGAAGAAATTTCGATCTCTTAATGCTGTTTACATGGAGACTGCCCCCAAATGTAGCAGAAACCGTATTAACCGCAAGAGGAATATGACAACATTGGAGGAAGAAAAGGCTGATCAAGGAATAATTAGAAAAGCCATAACTACGATTGAATCATCTCAGGCTAACAATCATCATGAGAAGGAGAAATATCGATCTCTTGTGGATATACACAAGGTGACAACACGCATTAGCATCAAAAGGGACAAAGGAACCAAAACCCTAAACCAGGGTAGGTGATGCTTGTGTTGGTATAGTACTAGATTTTCTAGCTAGCTTTGTTAATTAATTTTAGTTCCATTGTCGAATTAAATCTAAATATCTTGATAAGACAATAACTATGTATTAATAATCATCATCATCCCCTCAAAAAAAAAAATCATCATCATCAATTTTTATTTAGGGATCATTCGAGTTCTTTCGTTTCACTTTTAATCATGGAGATTATTTGCTTTGGTTTCCATTTGGATTTTGTTTTCTCTCCATTTCTCGCATTCAACGGTGTGTGTGTGGAGGATATATCTCAAGCAATTGGAAACACGTACAATCACTGAATCACACATATATACATAAGATATACATGTTTGATTCATAAAAAATCCAAGAAACAGAAAGCATCGATCATGGACGATTTTATTTAGTTCTCAGATTTGTGCTACTAATTTTATTTAGTTTTCGGATTTGTGCTATTATCTAATGCAATGTGTGTGTGTTTGACTTTTCATCACTTTGTATAAGGGTGGAAATATAGCCTCCGTAAATTGTTGTTTTCGCAATCACAATTGCGATCACAATATAAAAGTTTTAGGAATTCGTGTCGTCATCACAATCATAATTGAGCTCACATTTGTCTGTATTTTACCCTAGAGTATATATCAAGGTTCACAACTGGAATTTGCAATTGGATGATCCTTGTACTCCTTTGATATATCTACCTATAAGCTTCTTCAAAATGGAGGAAAGGGGGTGGAGAGACGTGAAATGAGGGAGGGAGTTGAGTTTAAAGAGAGTATTACACAAGAAGAGAAAATACTTCTATGGAATAAAGAGGGTTAACAATAACAATGGTTTTACCTTGGTCACTACAGTTCTTCTCACTACTTAGGTACTAGGAAGTCCTGTAGGATCACAACTCTTTGATGAAACTATTTACGTGTACACACATACTTGAATAAAGTAGAAAGAGAAAAGAATAATTAATTTGTATTTTTCAAATAATTAAATCATTTATGTATGTCTGTGCGTGCGACCAAATAAAATGAGTATTATGATAGAAGTAGTCGATTGATGATTTGATAGGAGGAAAAAAAAAAAGATAGAGATGAAATGATGTTTTTAATGGGTGTTGAAAAATATTAAATGTTCAAATATCATTGTGGGTAATATTACATTATATTCCTTCCATGAACGAGCACAGAAATACTGCTATTATCTAAATCTATAGAACTCTATAGATACATACAAAATTTCTTTTAAAGAAAAAAATGTTAGTAATTTAGTTGATAGAAATATAAAAAAGGGATTTCAATCTTGAAAATGCTTTATTTCTCCAACTCTTACGTTTCTTCTCAAAACAAACAAACTATTACGTCTCTATTAATCTAACGGTATACAGTACAACCGGCTGTATAGAATCCGTGATTTAGCTGACAAAATATATTGGTCAACATTAACTATATATATATATATATAAAGAGAAATGGTATATGTATATATAGCACACGATCCATTTTCCACACGAATTTCAACACACAAAATATCCAGTGCAATGAAAATACATGGGAGAGAGAATACAAGCGCTGCGTATGTGTTTCATCTGATGGCTATAAGCAATTCGTGTGTCTTCATGTTTGTTGGCATTAGTGCCAACAAGTTTTTTCCATATATAAATAGGTTGAGAAAAAATATGAAACACTCAACAACAACGATGGATTGGCTTGGAAGAACGGTTAATAGTGTCTTATTATGTTTGTTTGTATATATTGTTAAAAAAGAAATAAGGATGGGAGAAAATTTTATTAATCGAAGTGACATTAATACCCATTTTACAAAATGATAAAAGGAAATATGAACTCTACACCTTCAAGTTATAAGCTATTACCCTTAAACTAACACATCAAGTGTTTTATCTTTATATACCTCAAAAAAAAAAGTGTTTTATCTTTATATACACATGTTTCATAAATTTAGAAATTGTTTTAATTAAAATTTTAAATATACTTTTACTGGCTCATTTACTCATCAAAGTTTAAAAATGTCGTATAAATACATGAACTGTTCTTTTCCCTAAAATCTGACAAGTAAAAGGAAGGTATTATTTTCGTTTTTACATATAGGTTTTAACAAAGCAAAACAAAAGGTATCCATGTTCAAACTTTAAGGCTGCATTAAGTACTTCGACCAATTTTGCGCTAACTTTATCAATTATTTTACACTTGCATAAAAATGAAGTAGATGAGTAAGTGAACCGATAAAAGGTAAGAATATATTCAAAATTTCTTACTAAGTAAAATCATTTCTTGATATATGCAAATAACTTTAATATATATCATATATAGCAACTTTTTATCCATTATCTCTCTCATAAAAACCAAACTTCTTCATCAAACTCGCTCAAGAAATACGCGCTCAACAATGGATACACTTCTCTATAAAAATAAAAAAAAAACAATGGCTACACTTCAGCAAGTATGCGTCAACACACAAGCTGATGACACATGTATTGAATACAATGGCAAATGATAAAGCTCAGAAGAATGTTGACACGTGTTTTGTTGACATTTTGGTTGTGGATTAAAGGCTTATATAGCTCATGAACAAGATTTTTGAGAATACGTCTAAGACAAAGTTGAGTGTGAGTGAGAGATAGAATTCGAGGCTATGAGTCATTTTAGTAAAATCTGAATCATGCTCATTTTGCAAATGTTCAAGTAGGAAGACACATTTCTTTATGCACAATTCTTATAGAAGCATCTCACACTATTTTAGATTTTTTCTTTAAATTCAAGTGGAGGATTGTTGGAACATAGCTTGTGTGAATTGGAAGGGAAAAAAAACTCTAGAGTCCCACATTGGATAATAGAGTACATTAGTGAGTGTAATTTGAAAAACAGTAAAGTTTCACATTGGTTATTTTCCAACATTATATAAGGAGTGTTCATGGCTCTTTCCAAAGTGCGCCGAAGCTTTAGGCATTTCCAAGCGCTTTCTTTTCTCTATTCTACTTGATGCATTTCTGAGCCACTTCTCCCCTTTTTGTTTCGTCGATCCGGTAATTTTTCTCTTGGGAGAGATTTTGCCCTTTGATTTAGGAGTGGTCATAGTACCGATTTGGAGTGGTCAAGATATCATTGTCCCTTCGGTTTAGGAGTGATCCTTGTAGAATATTAGAGAGGTCTTGGTACCACAATAGAGTAGTTTTAGTACCATATTAAATTGGTCTTAGCATCACATTTGATGAGGTTGTATTTCTAGAACGAATATTACAGTACAATAGGACTTCGATAGAGTTGTAGTTGAATTGTTTTATTGTGCGGACGTAATAGTTGATAGTTTACTTGCACAATTTTAGATAGTGCCACGAAACGTCATAAAAAGAACGATCTAGTCAGTGACTCATCCCATTAATCTCTTATTTGGCTGAAAATAATTTTTGAACTATTTTAAATATTGTTAGTGAAAAACATTAGATATTTTGATCCCATATTTATTTATTTTAGTTTTATACTTTAACTTTTTAATGTTGGAGGTATTGGTTTTGTTTTAATGGAAAAGAAAATATTTTAACGATAGTACGAAGATAGAATTCAATACAAGTGGTACTTGATCGAAATATCAAAATGAAGCATAAGCAGTATTCAAGCTTTCAAAAAAATCTAACTAACAACTAAAAAACTACCATCAAATTACCTGATCAAACAATATAATGGTAATACAAGAGACCAAAATTTCTCCCTAAAAACCAACTGCGACATCAATGACCTCCGACACTTTGAAAGTTTTAGTGCTAAAAAAATTGTCATTTCTTATTTTTCGAACTAACCACATAACCATCATTGTCTCATTTGTCAAATATTAGAGATCAAAATGTTTATAACTTAAAAAACTAAGTGTCTGCTTGGTTTAGCAGTGGAAACACCTAACATGCGTTTTCACACTGTCCAATGCGAATCTAATATGTTTGATTCTCAATTTTACTTTCGCCGTAACCGCACTTTTTGCCCAAAATCGTGCGTATGGCTAAAGCTAGAATTATTAGCTTTTCAATTGTGAGAGAATCGATTCTCTTAGCAACATCATGGGCCCGTTTGTTTGGAATTTTTTAGAGAAAAAAATCTATTTCTTTAACTAAAAAATCATTTTATTTTTATTTTTGTAGTGTTTATTTCAGATTTTAAAAAATTTCAATTTGTTAAAAAAAAATCATTTTTAGACTCAAAATAAAAAGCTATTCCAAGTAGCTTTTAAGAAATCTATTTTATCTATACAAGGAACTCAACTGTTAAACAAATCTCTAAAAAAACAGAAGTAGCTTTGGATTTTTTCTAAAAATCTCTAAAAAATATCTCTAGATTCTTTTAACCCAAAATCTATTTTTTTTAAAGCTGGCGCACCCCTAAGTCACCAACACTATTTCTATTTTTGCCCCTTTGCATCAGTTTTGCTACAACTTTTGTTGCTTGCTACAGTGACATTTGCAGGAAAATAAGAGAATGGCTCCTCATTTTGCGGTTCAAGAAAGAAAAGGAGAGAACAAGGAGTGGCGGGTTGGGAAAAAATTGTAGTGGTAAAAAATTCATTGACTTCCTCACTGAGTTAGTGACTCATTAACCAAATTGGTCTGGTTCAAGATAGTTTGACACGATGACCGACAGTGGTAAAAAAAAATTAGTTCATTTGACTTTGGTAAATTTGATATTATTTGAAAATGAATTTGCCAACCAATAAAATCTTAGGTTTATAATATTATATCGATCTTTTATGAATATATTTTTTTGGTCAAGTCTGAATATTATTTTTACTAATTTTATATAATTAGATTTAATTTAAGGGAAATGTTAACTTGTGCCTTTAGGGTATAAGTTAAGAAACTAAATGTAAAAAAAATTTCTTAAAAATTGTGCATTTAATGTCTTAAAAGTTTTAAAAATTAGCTTTTTAATATAAAATTTATTACTTAATTCTATTTTAAGTACCAAGATGACCCTTAATTTAATAATCCAAAAATTGCATAAAAGTATATGAATAATTTCAACATAAGTTCAAATAATTAAAAAAAATAAGAATGTGATGCCTAGTGTTAAATGCAATTAAAAGGATAATTCGATCATTATACATTCAAAATCAATTTTGATTCAAACTATTCAAACAACATCAAGTCATGATAATCACTTTTATATGAGTCTATCCAAACATAAATCAATTCACATCAAACTCATTTTTAATCAAAATCAATTGTCTCAAACCCAATTCTACCAAAAATCAATTCTAGACGACGCCAATCCAAGCACACACTAAAATGAATATAAAAAAAACTCAAGACACTAAATTGACTAAAAAAATAAATTTAATGTTTAATATTTGTAATTTAAAAGACTAAAATGAATAAAAAAACTCAAGTAATTAAATTTGTCTAAAATAATTAATTTAAGAAAGCAAAATAGAACGAAATCTTAAATATAAATTTTTTTCTTGGTCAAAAAACATAAATATTAATTAAAAGAAGAAAAAAAATAATATATGTGAGATATGCTATTTATTATGGAGGGACTAGCCAATCAAACGTTGAATTCGTACGTGGCATTTAGCAAAGAAAATATTTGGCAGAAATCACATATTGAATCTCTTATTGTTAATCTTATTTCTAAATTTTTTTTTTGAACAAACTAAAATGGGATATATTAACATCAATGATTCACCCCGCACAAGGTGTACAAAGGGCAAATCACCCAAAAGTATTTACAAGAGTAAGGTGACTACAACAAGTAGCCACCACCAAAACAAAAACGAATTACAAGTGGACACCCATACAAAGAATGAGATTTTGCCACCAATCATGATAACTATAAGCAAAATTCACCTGTTTAGACTTTAACCATAGGAAAGAATTTAATTTGACCTATTCAACAAGGACCGAAGGGATAGTGGCCGTGTTTTGGAACACACGGTGATTCCTTTCCTTCCATATTCCCCAGACAGAGGCAAACCAAATCACTTTCATAAATGTGTGAGTGAATCTAGGCAGCCCCGCCATTGATGTGAAATGAAGAAAATGTTGTCTGATGTTACCAGGGGACACCCAAGTAATGTGTAACCAGCGCCATACATAGTGCCAAAGAGAGCTGAATATGTACTGTGTAAGAACAAATGTGCTGAAGTTTCCAACCCTCCACAACCTGTAATGCAGACCGTATCCGTAGTGGGAATGACTTGTCGCCGCGCCAAGTTGTCTTTTGTAGGGAGTCGATCACGGAGGAGCCGCCACACGAACACAGACACTTTCGATGGAATATGCTTATGCCAGACATCATCAACCATATTTCTGTCCGAAGGAGCACCGGTAGTGGTAAGAAAATGATAAGCTCCCTTCACCGAGTAGCCGTGAATAGGATCTAACAACCAGTGCCACGAGTCCAGAACATTATCCTGCAAAACAGTGTTATCAAGTAAGATAGAACACTCCCTCACACTCTCCTCCTCCCATGCGAACAAGTGACGCCGCCACACCCTCTCTACTCCCCCAACCGCACACAAGTCCCTCTTCGCCTCCGCTACCGAACACTCTTTATTCAACGTAAGCTCATATAAACGGGGAAATTTGAGTTTTAGAGGAACTTCCCCCACCCATATATCATGCCAAAAGAAAGTAGCATTGCCAGCACCCACCACACGCCGACTGTTATTATCTAACCACCGCCCAACACCCTTTCCTAGACCCTCACGAATCCTACACATCGACCTCCACCAAGTCGAGCAGTGAGAACCGCCCTCCTTCAACCGCCCCCACTCCTCCCCATACC
>Ga0315915_1004103_pt1 | contig 18385 bp, 9 predicted proteins | sample MpolbnodulesMG_FD_207738 | JGI IMG/M metagenome (GOLD analysis project Ga0315915, IMG submission 207738) | Medicago polymorpha root nodule microbial communities from Los Angeles, California, United States - branched nodules | ecosystem: Host-associated > Plants > Roots > Nodule | place: USA...
CACATAATTCACATAATTCACCAAAGTCACATAATCAAGTATAAGACATTTCACATAATTTATATGCATGTAATGTCCTAGACACACCTCTACATGCATGTGGTACCATTTGAATATCAGAGATAATTTTACCGAGAGATCCACCATCGATAATAACCATCAACAATAGCCACCGACAATAGGACTTGTCCATGAATGCATGAACATATGACTCACCATTGCATATATCCATACACTATAACACAAGTCATCACAATCATCAACAATTTCCATTGACAATATTCATCACCAATTTTCATCAACAGTAATCACAACAATGTCCATGAATATTATCCATCAACAATATTCATCAACGATATTCATCACCATTATATACATATATACATCACCAAGTCATACATATGCATATACACACCATCATGAATTTATTATCATAAAAAAAATCATCTTCACCAAATTTATCATCAATTCAATCATTAAACATCATCTAAACAACAGGTAACCATCATTTACAAGTTAACTTAAGATAAATCATCATTTGTCAAAGTCCGTCTATTTTTCTCCAAAGTTCGTCTATTTTTCACTTTCACACAATTCATCATATCTCATGCATATTAGTCATCAAATCAATCAAAATCCAACATATTATCATGAGCATAAAGTTAATTTCAAGTCATATTTTAACATTTCATCAAAGTTCGTCTATTTTCACATTTTTCATCAAAACTAAGTTACATGCTCTTATAGTTCTTTATCAATCCTACATGCTTCATCTAAGTTCATCATTACAGAAAACCAGTAACTGTTGGAACAAAATGTGTTTAACATTACCACCCTTAGGTTTCGCTGATAACAAGGTATTAAAAATGTCAATTGGATATGCTAATATTTGTTCAAGTATGCAGGACCATAGTAAAAAATTATATAGGTTCTGGAAGAACAAATGAGAGCAATAGAATTTACAAAAAGGAAGTTTGTGTTGCAAGATTCAAGACAGAGTCTGAAGACAAAAAGCATCTGAAGACTATCAGAAGCTGACGTCATCTGAGAGTCTGAAGAACCATTAGAAGCTGGAGTTCATCAGAGTCTGAAGACTGGAAGCTGAAGTTAGTTAAATGTTGTTATTCTGAATGCATATGATTGCAGAAGGGATGGAAGCCTGGAGCAACGACTATTTAAGAGGAATTAGAAGGTATTGGATGCTTATCCACTGAAGAGCGCAGGAAAAGGACATAGTACAATTGTACAACCACTACCTCCCCTACTCCACTCCTCATGTATGCAGTAGTACAAGATAACAGTTGTGACTATGCTAGTTATTCTCTATACAAGGAATGAATTTGAAATTATTCCCTCCTAGGACAATATCCAAATCAAGCAACAAATTATTGGTGATTATCAAGTTTCAACAACGACTCTTTTGATGTGCTGGCAATCAACGACGTCTCTTTCACACCTCTATATAAAGGAGTGAAGACTTGAAGATTGTAAGAGACTCACAACAATTTTACGCCAAAACTCTGCTGAAATTGTTTTCACATCAAAGTTCACTTAGAATTTCTTAACAACTTCCATATCTTAGAGATTCTAGAGTCTTAAGAGTCTGTATCTAATTGTATATCAAGTGTTCAAGCCTCAATCATTTTCTGTGTAATTGTGTTTGTTTATAAGTCTCTTGCTTTTGTGCTTGAGCATAGGAAAACTCTTCAGTTTGTGCTTGAGCATAGGAAACCTCTTGCTTTTGTGCTTGAGTAGTTTGAAATCTCTTGCTTTTGTGCTTGAGCAATTGTAATCAGATATTGATTTTTGTGAACTCTCCTTGGAAGTTCAAGGGGGACATGACTACTTCCGGATTGTGGAAGGATCCTGTATAATTGCTTTGTGTCTTTCTCTTCTCTCTCTCTTTACATTCTCCGCTGCATAAGACTCTGAGCTTTGTTCAAGACTCTGAACACTGGACTTGGTTTTAAAAAGAAGAAAAAGCTAACACAATTCAACCCCCCTTTCTTGTGTTTTTCTCATCTTCAATAACATCATCATTTCACTTAGGAAAAATCATCATTCGATTATTTCAAATTCATGTTCATTTTTCATTTAAAGTTCGTCTCAAATTAATAAAACAAATTCAAATCCAAGTAAACGATGTTCCATCGACTATATTAGTCAAAAATAACATCAAAACACATCAAAAGGAACACTTGGAGATGTTCGGAAACAACCACAAAGGCCTGGAATGTGCAGAACAACATGTGATGTTCAACACATCTCGCCACGGTGAAGACTGGCTCGCTGGGCGAGCTACGCAGGACAGGGAACCCAGAAAATGGGTTTTCCCTCCCAGGAACTCACTCCAAAAACACCCCAAAATGCCAATTTTGATTCCAATTGACCCAAAATCATTGTACAAACATCATCAACATATAACACAAGTATAAGGAACGATTAAAACACTTAAAACATGGATTTATATCATCACTTAATCAAGTTTTCATAATCACACTCATTTTTTTACAAAAAACTCCAAAACTTCACAATTCAAACCAAACTTCACAACCAACACCAACAATTCACAACCCATTAATATTCAAACATATCTAATGATTCAACAAGTGACTTAAAACAAGTTTGAGCAATAATCATCAACAAAATTCAGGGTTTTCACACAATTAATCAAAATTCTCAAAAACAATTTATTCTACATCTTCAACCACAACTTAAGCATATAAATAACTTAATTATACAAAGTTCATCATACCCATAATTAACACCTAATTATAAGCACAAATTTCATCTCACATAATCATCAATTTCACAAGTTAATCAAAACAAACATGACCCAAAAGCTAAAAATATGATTATAGCTTATTATGAGAACAAACCTATCTATCCCCCTTACCTCAATCTCCTAAAGCTCAAGCTAGGATTTCGATATGCTCTTTAAGCTTTGTTCTCCTCTTCTAAGATCTTCTTCTTCTTCTTTCTTCTTCTTCTCTCTATCTCTCTACTTTCTCTCTCTAGCCACCTTTTGGTAAAACATATGAAATGAATGTGAAACCCTAATTTCTTACTAGAGTTATCCTTATATAGTCTCACTATTAGGTTAGACTTTCTACTCTCTTAATGGGCTTAGTAACTTCTCATCTCATTAAAATGTTACTACAAAATTACTTCATTAAAACCTCCCATTAACTAGTCATACACCACCATCTTAATTAATTATCCCAAGTTACTACTAACTCTAATAAAATAACTCATCACACCAAAATACTAAAATCCTCCAATTTTAAGCTTACTAAAATACCCTCACTCATCAAATGACCAAAATTCCCTTAGTCATAAAATGACTAAAATACCATTCTCGTCTAAAAATCCACCAATCTTAAATCAAACACACAAATAAGCAATTAAACACTTATAATAAATAAATAAATAATTCTAGCGAAAAACGGGCTGTTATAAACACGACTTCGAAATTCGACTTCTGGGCGGCCTCTCTAGACGGCTACCCATCCACAAGCGTGGAACATCTCAATCTGTTTGTCGGATACAGGAGCGGACTCGTCTATAACTATTACCACACACGAGAACGGATTCACTTCGGATCGTTACCAGCATGAGCAAAGATTCCTTCGCACTGTTATCGGCGGCTTGATCACGAATTCGCCTTGAACTGTTGCTGGTATGAACCTCCGAAATACAAACATCTTTTGGACGGTTTGAATTGGCGTGTCCTCGTCTTCAATTCAATCTCGCCCTGGGAAAATGAAAGTTGGCTTCCATGGAGTCTTGACTCTGCCACTTGATTAAGCCGTCAACAGTGAAAGTGGTGTTTCCTTCACGGTCTTGTAACCATCAACACTGAACCTTGAGGCAGTTATGCTGCAATTATTTTGATGATTTATTGACAAAGTAGATTTTCCTCCTAACGAACTGGAATTCTCTTTCACCTTCTTTCATAGAGATATGGAGGATACAATTCAAGATTCATAAGTGAATGAATTAGTTTCAAGTTTTTGTTATTCCCTCCCGGTTCATTAAATTGCAATGGATGTTCATATCTGGAACAAAGCCTTCTGTCCCCATGGATGAAGCCTTCGCATCCTTCGCTTGATGACGATTCTTTTCCCAATTTTGGATTTTAAAGTGTACCTGTCTTTGGTGAGACGCAACGTGGTGGTACCTGCGCATATGCTCTGACATCCAAGTCAGGTGGGAAACAAAGATAGTGTGAGGTTTTTTGGGATAGGATAAACTTAACTTGGAATTGTACTAGAGTCCCCTTTATATTGGCATAAGAGAGTGTAATGGGCTTGGAGCCTTATTGGGTCTTACCATGTAAATGGGCCTTGCTAAGTGGACATGACTATACAATTCTAAATTGTGCCCGTACTATGTCAAATTCAAAAGCGCATAAATACTTAGGAATTTCTTACCAAGTTCATATCTTAAAAAGTCAAAGTCTTAAGAGTCTACTCTATTTTTCTAATTGGTTACACCTCTGATTGTATATCAAGTGTAAAATCCAAACAATTTTTTATTTGATTAAGTTAGATTGTAGAAGTCTCTTTTTTTGGTGATTGAGCATTTGTAAGTCTCTTGCTTGTATGCTTGAGCATTTGAAGTCTCTTGCTTGTGTGCTTGAATATTTGTATTTTTTAGTGATTATAGTGAAAATCCCTTGGAAGTGAAATGAGACTGGACTACTCCTGAATTGTAAGAGGAACCAATATAATTGTTCTCTCTCTCTCTCCCTCTCCCCGTCCCTCTTTGTGTTTGAGTTTGGTGTTATCCGCTGCACTCAGAATCTGAACTATGAGTTGTAAATTTCCTTCCATTGAAAATCGGAGGGTTAACAAAAAAAAAGGTTGTATATTTAATTTTTAATTTATATTTTATATTTTCAATTTATGAATTATAAAATTAAGGATTAAAAAAATGAGAAGTAGCATTAAAAAGGTATAAATTGTTTTAATATCACTATATCAAAGATTGTATATTATATATTTATTTTAAACTTCTAAATTCATTTATCCTAATAATATTTAAAAAAAAGAAGGAATATTTCTCATTTATAATATACTTTTGTTTATTAAAGTGAATTCAACTTCTGCTTTAGCCGTGGTCAAATACTCACTATCTAGAACTTAATAGAAAGAGTTTACCAACCAAAAAAAAATAGAACTTAATAATTATAAAAAGAACATAATCAATTCTTTTATTTATAAAATAAAATTATAAAAAACAAACAAAACAATAAAATATAATAAAAGTACCTTATATATTTATCATATAATACATTTTTTGAATAACTTAATAATTTACTTTATATTAAACATGATGTAGTCAAAAAAGTAAATATATAGTAATAATGTTCTCATAAAAAAAGATTAATCATGAATGTTGAACAAACATTAAATATTTTTTTATTATGTGTAACGTAATATTACTTCAACTTTTTTTTTTGAAATAAGTGTTCACGCTTTGCACGTGAACACCTTTGTTAAATCAAAGTTTTTCTTACTTAAAATATTCTTCAAATTCATCCCCCTTTGCCATTTATGACTCGACAAAAAAATCCTATAAAATGTCATAGGGTGTTCTACTTCTTCACCCATCTCACTTTTCTCAGTGTTTTGTTATATCATTCAAATTGGGGGTGTTTTGTATTTTTGCGGTGTTACTACTTTTTAGGTTACAAAAAATGGAAAACTCACAAAAACATAGTGAGAGTATGGGTGTAAACCAAATAGGGATGGACAAAAGAAATATTTCTTTTCAGCAAACAATTGATTTTGAAAACAATATTATATCTAGCGGTAGACATCTATATCCTTATTCAGATTTTTACGTGGTTCACAAAGATGAATTCAAGAGTTTTATTCAGCACATTACGGGCAAGAAATCAAATGCAGTAAGACCACCAATTCCGGTTCAGGCTTCGGCTCCAGTACCTCCTTCACATGGTCTATACAATGCACTTCCAGCACATCCTATGCAGCCTATTACCGGTAATCATCTTGTTGACAATCCACAAAATAATAATGTTGAGTTTCCAATATATGCTTCGATGAGAAACTCTCAAGACCTATTGCCGCTGAACATTGGTAATTCAGGAGGTAATCAGTTTCAACCTTACCCTCATCAATCACAAGTCTTCAACAATATAAATGTTCAATATCATCCAATAATAAAATCTCAAGAACATTATTATCCTACTAATGGCAGTAACCAATTTGTGAATGATTTTCATTCCTTACAAACAAATGCTAATAACCAAATTTTGAATGGTTCCCCTTCAACACAAACAAATGTGGCTAATCATTCAATGTATCTTAATGGTACCAATCAAATTTTCTATGTTAACAACAATAACCAACTTGTGAATGCTTTCCCTTCCACACCAAAATCGCAGGAAATGGTTACAAGGTTGCAAAAGATTCGGCCTCCACCATTGTCCATTGTAAGGCAACCGATTCCGGTTATGGTTTCAAAACCAGTACCTCCTTCACAAGCTCCATACAACACACTTCTAGGACATCATGTGGAATCTATTAATTGTCCTCCTATTGTTTACAATTCAAAAAATAATCTTGTTGAGTCTCCAATGTCTGCTTTCATGATAAACTTTAAAGACCCAACAATGAACTTTGGTGATTCAAGAGGTAACCAGTTTCAACTTCACCCTCTTCAACCACAAGTATTCAACAATACAAATGGCACAAATCAAATTGTGAATGGTTTCCATTCTTCACAAACAAATGACATTAATGAACTTGTGAATGGTTTCCCTTTAACACAAACAAATGTGTCTAATCCTTCTGTATCTCTGAATGCCAACATCCCAACTTTCCAAATGAACGACTGTAACCAACCTGTGATTGGTTTTTATTCCTCAAAAACAAATGACCCCCTATCACCAACTTCTAAATTTATGTTCCCTTCACCGAAGAGTAACATGAATTTCCTATCCCCCCAATCACCTTATAAGCCTCTACTATCACAAAGCCTTTTTTCTTCACCTTCATCGCCTGAATACCCTTTATATTCACATTTAGTTCCCGATCCCCCGTCTCCACTTTCTTCAAGCCTTTTTCCTTCTACTATAAGTCCTAAGAGGCTAGATTATCAATAGCCCGATCATGCTTCATTATGGGTGCTCCATTCTAGAAAAATGTATCTTAATTCACAGTCTCATAAGAGATTTTTTTTTATGTAGGGATACTCTTTTGTAATATAAATAAATATATATAAGGTGATTTTTTTTATGTAGGGATATTCTTTTGTAATATAAATAAAATTCGTCTTCTTTTATTGTTGTATTTCTTTACTATGTATGAAATTAATTTTTAAATATTGATTTTATTTGGCAAGTGAATTTTCAATAAAAGATACTATGTACTTCTTCAACATTTATATTCTTATTTCTTCGAAGGTTGTTTTGAATGGTTTTGTTTGCTAACATGAATGGAGGAAAAGAATAATAAAAAATACAACTTTTGTACTAAATTTGAGTGAATTGACTAACATTATTTTGGTTTATATATTTTAATAAATGGAATCAACATATTAGGAATTATTTATGTTTTCCTGATATAGTAGACAAAAAGTGTGTAGGTACTAAAATATATTTTATAAAATCAAGAATATACTATTTTAAGACGTTTCCGTAAAATATATTGCGCACTCTTAGAAAGTCTTAAATCAAATTAGAATAGCTAGATTTTAAAAATTGAATGTATCGACATATTTATAGATTTTCAAAGTACATGGATTGGCATATCACATTATTGGTTTAACATCGAGATATCAATTAAATTTGCTTATGTTCTATACTAATATTACATTTCTAAGTTTAGTTATAAGTTTGTGAGAGTTAGTTTTGGTTTGATTTCTATATTCTATGTTTGAAACCAGTAACAAGACTTGTGGTAATGTAATTCCCTGAACTCCCATTTCAATTTTACTTTTGTCATACCCCATTTTTTGACCGTTTAAAATTCATTTTTACTCGTCTTTTAAAATTGAGGAGTTTCGTCGTTTCAGACGAAATTTCGGTAAAGAGGTATTTTAAAATACCTCATTTTGGTTCCGAAGGGACAATTTTTTGTTTTATCTTTTATTATTATTATTATTGTTATTATTTATTTATTGTTTTTTTATTTATTTAATTTCGAAAAAAAAACATTTTATTTTCTTTTTAAGTTTTTTATTATTCTGTTTTTTTAAGTCATTTTCTTTTTAAGTAATACTCTTTATTTTTTAGTCCTTTTGGTCTAAAGTCAAATTAGGTCCTCAATTTTGTCTAAGACCAACATGGGCATTTTGGTCCAAAGTGTGTATCTGTAGAGCCCATTTCGGACACCTCAACAATAATTTTTTACACTATTTATACCAAGCATTAACTCCAATCATTGGAGGCTGGACACATTTCCCAAGAGGCAGCCACAACACAAAAGTTCACCAAAGAACCCTAATTTTTCTAACCTTACCAGAATTCAATCATCAACACAAACAACATATCAGCACATAAATCTTCAAAAAAGTTGAATCCTCAACATAACGACAATCGAAATCCAACGATAAACCACACAACAATTCCAAATCGAACAACAACGCAATCTACCACAACAACCAATCCAAAATCTGCCTCCTCACTTGTATCCTCAATCAAACCGAAATCAAACTGTGAATCTATACAAACCTTTTTTTGTCGAATTTCTATAAACGGTTTTGAATCAGAGAAGGAGGTTGGGAAACTTTTTTTTGAACTCACTTAAATCGTAGATCTAGCTTTGAGCTTTGTTTATTTTGAATTTTTTTTTGAAGAAAAGGGAAATGGAGAGAAAGGATGTCTAAATATGTAAAAAAAAATCGAAAATATGGTGTTCGTTTCTTCCGGCGCGGCGGCGCCGCCCTGTTGGGCCGGCCACCACCGCGTCAGAATTCTTAAGGGATGACGGAGAAGAAAGCACTTAGGAGCTTTTCTCTCTAAGTTGGTACTTAGAGAGAGAAAGGAAGTGTGTTTATGTTTTTTCTTTCTTTATTTTCGCATTTATATTTCTTCTTTTTCTTCGGATCCTATGCTCGTAGTTTTAAGGTGATTTCATACACCTTCAGGTCTGGGTCGTCAGATCTTAGATCTGAGTGTCTGTGATGTTCCCTGTTTTAGATCATGTGCGTCCTTCCCTCCCCTTACCATGCTCCTTTGCTTTCTTTTCCCTTAATTTCTCATCTGATGGCTTGGACCTTGCTCCTCTTTGATCAGATCTGAGCCTTCTGATCAATCAGACAGTTCAGATCTGATCTGTTTGGGCCTACATGATATTGATACTTGGATTTTATTTTTTCTCTACTGTTTTACTACTCATACCCTTTTTTTACTTCTGCACCTTTCTTTTTCTTCTAAAATTTTTATTCTCTTGTTTTAAAATCTTTCATAAACTTTATTTGGTTCATTCTATTTATTGCACTATTTATTTTAGACACACCTTATTTGTGTGTAATTTTACTTGGACTTTCTTTTATTTATCTTATGGCTTTATTTTCATTTCTAGTATAATTTTTGTTACCTTTTATTTAATTTTTTAGCTAGTTTAGTGCTTATATTCCTTTTTATATAACTTAGTTTATTTTCAAGGCCATTTACTTTCTCTTAGGACTTTCATTTATTTATTTATTGTTTTATTTGTAATTTATTTAATTTTCTTACCTTTTATTTAGTTCTCTTAGGTTAACAACATCTCATGCATTTTTATCTTTTTTTCTTTTCCTTATTTTTAGCATATTTATTCATGTTTATTACCATATGCATTTATTTTATTGTCATTTATATTATTGAGGCATTAGAATGTATTTAGGAACAATGTAAAAATATAAATGAGAATATTGCACCGACACATCACATTTATTTATTCCGCTTTATGTCAAGACCTAAACCAAGAACAAAATCAATCAAGGACAAATTAAGGACCTTAAAATCAAACAACTAGTAATTTTAGATTAATTCCAAGGAAAATGGACTTTTATTTTGGATCCAACATCCTTTATAAAACCCTTCGCGCTTTATTGTATTCCATTACGTTTAGTTTTTTAGACTTTAGTTAGCTCACTTTAGTTAGAATAATCAAAAATTTCAAAAACATTCAAATAGTCAAAATCACAAAAATATCTTTTATTAACAAACCTTTTTTTTTTTGATAAGGCCAAGAGAAAGGTTAGGCATCCGGGCGAATCTAAAGCATCCCAACTAGGTTGGCACCCAACAAAAACTCCCATCCTCTACCGCCTTCCCAATATATAACATTATTAAAAAACGAAAAAAGTATGTACAAGAGGGGGGACTAGGCCAAAACCCTCGTGGAACCAAAGTAAAAATAAAGCAAAGGACTAGAAATGGCTAAGGAAATCTATAATTGGGAAGCCCATGTCTGTCTCTAGCAAAATCAACCGCAAGCGAGGCCGGCATAGAATGGTACCACGAAGTAACCGTCAAATTGTGACCCAACGAAGCCATGGTGTCTGCACAACCATTCGCTTCACGGAAAGTATGGGAACAAATGATGAATAGACCATGTTGCGTGCAATTGTGCCAACGATTCCGCAACCGCAAAGGAACGAGAGATGAATTCTTGAAGGCTTGCACCGCGCTAGCGGAATCACTCTCCAGCCACACCCTTGGCCAGTTGTAGAGGGCTGCAAATTCCATAGCAATCATGAGTCCCGTAAGCTCCGCCTCAAAGACCGAGCAGTCCCCAAGATTACTCGCAAATCCTCCCAAGAATGTGCCCCTAAAATCTCGAAAAATGCCACTACAAGCTGCATTTGAATTAGCGACTGAACCATCCGTATTCGCCTTGACCCAAGTGATTGTGGGAGGTTTCCAAACCACTGGAATAATGTCAACAACACGCCTGTACAAAGGAGGGACCAGAAATGCATCCAATAAAGCAACATCACATAATAAACATTTACCGGTAGAAGAGGAGCCGGACAATGAAACCATTGCTGCAATCTTCGTCGTAGTAGCATGGAGAGTAGCATGTGCGGAGCTGAATCGAATAGAGTTCCTAGCCACCCAAATGGCATAAACCGTATGCACAATGGCCGCCCAATAAACATCACGCAGTTGTGAGCTGCACCTCTGTGATATAGATGTCAGCAAGGTCGCAGAAGATGTCAGAATAAACGTGCAGTTGAGTTTGGAGCCCAGCCATCTCCAAATTGCTACCGCAAAGTCACAAGTAAGAAATAGATGAGCTGAAGTTTCTGCATGCTTTCCACAAAGGACACAAATCGAGACCAAGGTGCAGCCACACTTTTGTAAATTCTCATCCGTAGGAAGTTTTAAGAGCATGAGACGCCAAAGAACAAAAGAATGAGATGGGGGGATGCAGTTGCGCCATATATCCTTAGCCCAGTCCAGCGTGACATGTGGAGGAAGCAAAGTGTGGTACACAAGCTTTGATGAGAGAACGCCATCTGCTACATGTGTCCAGATGCGCCTATCTGCTAACGGTGTCATTGGGAGTATGATTTTCAATGCGCTTTCAGCCACCGTTGGGAAGTCGATGAGTGGTTTCGGAATCTGCCATTTATCGTGATCTATAATAGAGTCCAGCTTGTCGTCGAGAGTTGGAAACCGAGAAGGGGGGACATTAAACAACGTGACAAGCGGAGTGCCCATCCAATTGTCCCGCCATAAATTAATGTTGTTGCCGTTACCAATTATCCACACCGTATTTTCATTAACCACAGACAAAAATTCCCTTACACCGGGCCAAATAGAGGACTTGAAGTGTCGGTTGCGAAGGGTACCGAACGAAAGAAATCTTTTCTGAAAAAGCTTAGAGCATTGAGAGTCTTGCGTGAAGAGATGCCAGCTGAGATGCAGAAGCAGAGATGAGTTAATGGACCGGGTGGACTTCAAATTGAGACCGCCAGAATGCCAAGGAAGGCAAACCTTGGACTTTAACCCAAGTGATTCCTTTCTTTTTCCAAATCAAACTTTAATCAATCTTAACCATATTTAGACTTGGTTCTTTCTTCATATTAAAATTAAATCGCATTTTATTCTTCTATGCCAATTCGGCCTCTTATCCTCTAAAAAACATTTTTCAAAACAATCGCATCACATTTTATTCTTCTATGCCATCTCGGCCTCTTATCCTCTCAAAAACTTTTTTCAAACTTTAAAATCAATCCTAACCAATCACTCGGCTTTTTACCCCGAACTACATGATTTTGATCCCGCTTCGGGTATGTAGGAGACTTTGTCTTTCCAAATCAATAAAAAATAACAAAAATATTTTCTTTCTTTATTCATTCGCACTTAGACTTTTTAGGCCATTTTACAAGCATAATTAATTTAGCAGAAGATAATTAAAAATAAAAGGTTCCTATGGAATACTATAGACGTTTAGGGTTCTAATACCTTCCCTTTGCGTAACCAACCCCCGGATCTTTGATCTCTCAAAAATAGGGTTATTTCGAACTTTCCCCCTTTTCCTTGGAAAAATGAAAGCTCGATGGCGAGTCCAAAACTTGAGATTTAATGCTAATCCAATAGCTTGATATCCAAAAATAACCGCGACAACTTTTAATACATCTCTCTCACAAAAACATCTATTCATAATTCACTTTATCATCATTTTCACATTGATTTAGTAAAATGATGATCACACCCTTTTCAATTAACAAATATTATAAATTCCTTTTTATTTTCTTATTTATATGTATCTTGCAATTTTCTTGTAGTATTTTGAGGTATATTGACAAGGGTTTTGAAATGCACTTAAAAAAAGTTTCAAAGGTAGACACTCATTTGTTTTTGTAAAATAATTGATTTTACAAATAAAATGGAGAATGAATTTAATATTTTACTAAAAACAGGGTGAGTTTCTTTTTTTAACGTTTTTATGAGGTCATATAAAAAACATTCATATTAACAATGTTCACATTTTTTGTTAAAAAGAAATGCATCATGTTTACAACAATCTTGTTTGGATAAGTAGTTAAATTATGAACTAATAGTTTATATATCAGGGGTTTGGGTAGTTCAACTAATTTGAGTTAAGGGAGTAGGAGTTATAGGTTTGAGTTCAAACCCGAACGAAGGAGAAAAAACTAAGATAACAATTAATTACTAACATTTTTCATTAAAAAAAAAGAGCATATAAGTAAATATCACAGAGTGTTTATGTAACAAAAGATAAAATACGAATTCCTTTCATATAAAATATATAACTTATTTTAATAAAGGGTTAATAGGTCTTTACCCCCTTGTAATATAGGTTATTTCCGGTTTTCCCCCTGTAAAATATTTTTGTTTTGATTTATCCCCCTAATAGGCCGAACAAAAACGAAAATTTCTTGAAAAAAAAAATTGGTTTTTGTTTAGCCTATTACGGGGGTAAATCAAAACAATTTTTTTTTACAGGGGGTAAATCAAGAAAAATATTTTATAGGAGAGAAAACCAGAACTGACCTATATTACAGGGGGTAGAGACCTATTAACCCTTTAATAAATTATCTTCAAGAATTTGCGAAAATAAGTTAAAACTAATTTAACAATTATATAAGATAGCTTGTCGCAACCAGTCTTACAATTATATGTGCTAATAAAGAATTGGAACTAATGGTCAGTTTACAACTGATGTCGAAGGATTTATAATTCAACAACTTAAGTTTAAATTAAAAGACTAAGCTCTTAGCACTGAGCTAAATCTTCAAATGTAATTAATTACAATGGACTCCAAGCCTGTTTGTTAGAGATTTTAAAATAAATGAATTTTCTTTGTATCTCAATTTATTTATTTTTTTGAAAATTTACTTAAAAATAGAAGAAGTTATTTCTAACTCATTTGTTATAAGTTAAACAAGAAATTTTGATATTGACTAACTTAAATATTAATCGTTAAGAGATTTTACAAAATAAAAATCACATATGTTTTTAAAAGGCATCTTTCAAAAATGATTTTTATGAAAGACTATTTGAAATATATTTTTATTTTAGAGATTTTTGAAAATTTTATTGTTCAAAACAATTATAACAAAATGATGAAATATTTAGAATGACATTTTAAGATAATCTATTCAAACAAAATTTTTTTTTGAAGTTTTCTTTAAAAATAATTATAGTAAAAATATATTAGATTACAAAAATTTATTTTGAAAAAGCTATAACAAATTTCTTGTTTTTCTCTGGTCTCTTGTTTGTACCAATGATTTGTCCTAAGACCTAAGTTACATGAAAAACAAGAAATTAATAGTTTGTAGTATGCATGACAATGGGGCGGGGTGGGGATGGGTTTTACCTTCCCCGTCCCATACCTTACTCTCATATCCTTAACCTGTTACCCTACCCATACCCAACGGGGATGCAAAATCGAATTTCATCCCCGTCCCATACCCATCTCGCAGTAGATAACCTTTTTTTTTGGATAAAATTAAAAGTATTTTCACCCCTGAGTGCAATGTTGTAATGCATTATTCGGCAAAGTGATGATGACGACCGATGACTATGGTGGTGGAAAATAGAGAGGTCGAGATTGTGAGATATGGAAGGAGAAAAGAAAGAACTATGATAAATAAATGTAAACTGAAAGACTGAGACTCTGATTGTGTGAGTGAAATGATTTAGGGTTTGAGTTTCTATTTAAATAAAAGGGGTAATAAATTGATTTTCTATATTTGGGACGGGTTTGGATATGGGTTTGAGGTGAGTACCTATATCCCTGTTACCCGTCCCGTACCCAGATTTTAAAATTGGGGAAAACCCAAACCCTTACCCAATCTCAGTCAATACGGGAAAAACCCGTCAAATTGAGTTTGGTTCGGATGGGTACCCGCAGGTATATGTTTTGTTGCCATGCCTAGTTTGTAGCAATGATTTAATGAGGAAATTAAATTGACCATTTTTCTTTTATTTTCGTGTGAAATTATTGATTCATCTATTAAAAGGTTTACCTCGTTAATTAACTTTCACCATGATCCATTTCTGTCAGAAATTTTATGTACATGATCATTGAATCATATACTATTAAGAATACTTCACCACTTAGAATCATAATTAAACTATCTTTTAACATCAAATAGACTGCATTCTATTTAAAAAATTACAAAGACATTATTGGATGGAATATTTTGTGAACATATGTAGTTTCAATCACTAATTTTGAGGTATCTTATAGGTTATTTTTTGAACAGCAAAATACGATATTCAATTAAAGGGAGAACAGGGAATACTCACGTCCATTAGAGAAGCATAAAAGAGAGCCTATAAACTAGATAAACAAACCAATTGATTTTTTTTTATAGGCCAATAGAAAGGTGAGGCATCAGGGTGAATCCGCGACATCCCAACTAGGTTGGCACCCTGCAAAAGCACCCATCCTATACCGCCTTCCTAATACGTAATATTATTTAAAAAAAAGGAGAAAAAATATGTACAAAAGAGGGGGGACTAGGCCAAAACCCTCTGAAATAGAAAAGAAGAAAACAAATAAAAAGACTAGAAATGGCTATGGAAATCGAAAATTAAGCAGGCCATGTCAGTCTCTAGCAAAATCAACCGACAGTGGCGGTGGCATGATATGGAACCAAGTAGTGGCAGTCGCGTCGTGTCCCAAAGCAGTCACGACACATATCACGGAAAACTACTCGAGACTCATTGTTACCAATCCCCCGAATGTTCCAAAAAATAATCTTCATTGAGATTTTGGGAGAGGACCCTGTGAACGAGTGTTATAATTCATAACAGTCTTGTTCATCTTATTCATTTTCTTTTTCTGAGATTTAGTCAACACTTCTGTAAAAGGCACATCCTCATTAACAGCAGCCTTATCCAACCAATTCTGCATAAAGTCCATTTCCTTCCTCAACGTGGGATCTACCGTAGCGTCCGGTGCTGCAGCTATTTTACTAACATCTAAAGCCTGAACAGGCGATAAAATTGGCTCTTGAAATGCAAGATCAATGCGTGCCACTTCATCAGAAACATTTATAAGTGGCATGCTAAAAGAATTCTGAGATAAATGAATAGAACGATTTACCGTAGGTGTCGGGACAGGTGATGTGCGTGATGTTGTGTTCTCATGCTGCAATATAATTTCTTCCACCAACGTATCATCAATGATATCAGTGCCTTGTTGCTCATTCAAATCTGATTCAACCGGAACAGAACTAGTGGCAATTTCTTGTTGTACATCAGCCACCTCCGAGTGTGTAACCTCTTTGGTGGCTGCCATGTCTGTCCTTTGTAGAGGAGGCTCAATTTGTTGCTGCACTACAGGAGGAACCGTGCCTACCTCTTGTTGGGGCCGTGTGAAGGCAAGAGAGGAGCCTATGCTGGAAGGATTTTCCTTGGTAGGAACCCAAGTATGTTTTTTTACCGGGACATGTTTCTTGCCTTGCGCAATTATTTCCTTGTTTGCATTGTTGTCCTTACGGGGATATAACCATCGACACGCGGAACCATCATGACCGAGGTTTTGGCAATGGGAGCAGAAATCCGGCATCCACTTATAAGCTACCTCGACATCAAATTCATAGCCTTCTCTTGCCACCGTGATTTCATGGAAAATTTGTCGTGAAAAATCTATATCAACAAGTATGCTAGCATAATGACCATAAAGTCGCTTGGACGTTGCATTATCAATAATGAGTGGTGTGCCCACGACACTAGCAATTTCCCGAAGCGTCCTATCCATCCAGTATTCTTGTGGCAATTCCAACAAACGAATCCACACCTGAGCATGAGTGTTCTTCTGCCTGTGCATGTTGAAATCTTTAGTCCATTCAAATAATCTCAGAACCCCTGGTTTAAGATTTACAGTTCCTGATGCCCACACCATGCGCAAATCCTTGTCTGTGGAAAATTTGAATTCAAAATATCCCCTCCCTAGAGGCACAATGCTCCATTCACCAGTTGTCTTCCATTGTTTTTGTAGCTTTAGGTGAATATCCTTGGTTGTGTAGGGTTTGTCTCCCTTGTTGAGAACCAAACGCCCCCTTAGGTTATGCTTGCATATCTCCATTCCTTTTTCATAGATGTGTTGTGTGATTGTAATGCTAACCTTCTCCCCTCGAATTAGAGGTTTAGGCAGATTGTCGTTCGAGGAAGTCCTTGGTTCTGTTGTCAGTGCTTGCGCGAATGAAATTCGGTTTAGAGGTTTGGGAGGTGGAGGAGCCACCGTAGATGATGATAGAGTTGGTGCTGGTGGAGCATCCAGCTCGGCCTGCCAGTCAAAGGGCATGGCCGCAGCTGTGTGGGAAACAAAGGCAACGCAATCTCAATTTCAAAATTGGAAAGGATGAAAAGAAAGAATACCAATTGAATTCAATGGAAACAATCCCAGGGATGTACACGTGATGGAAAATAAGTGATTGCTTTGAAGAAACTACCACCAAGAATCAAGAATGGCGGCTGTGCGGCACAAGGTTAAACAAACCAATTGATTATTATGTCATTCATGGAATAAACAAGGCCTAATAGACGGGGTTTGGATAGCACAAGTAGATTGAATTGAGGGATAAAAAGTTGAAGGTTTTGGGTTTAAATAAGATGAAAGAGTAAATATTAACTTAACCACTAATTACTGATGCTAAAAAAATGGCCTAGAAGATACTATTCCCTAATATTGACTTTATTAGAAAACACAAATACATTCATATGCCCCCAGTAAACGCATAGCACGGTGTGATAAATTAACAATATCTTTCTCATAATCTTCTTATCCATCCTCTTATAGATTATTTTGAGGAAAAGACTAAATCTAAAAAAGAGTCTGTTGGTTAGTGTTAGTGTAGGGAATGGCAACCCAAATATGATTATCTTTCAAAACCTTGGTAAAATAATTTCAAACCAAGATTGCACTAATAAAATTTTGAGATGTATGACAAGGGAATGGCAACCCAAAGTGACCACTGTCAAAGAATCACAAAATCTCAATACTCTTGGTATGATCACACTATTTGGAAAGCTAAAAGAACATGAGCATGAGATCATCCGTTTCAAATCTAGTGAGGAAGAAGGCAAGTTGAAAGACAAGAAACCAGTTGTACTAAAAGCCTCCTCGTCTAAGGCAAGTTCGTCTATCATGGGTGAGCATGACTCCGAAGAAGAATCACCCAATGAAGAAGACATGGTTCTTTTCGTGAAACGGTTCAATCGATACATCAAAAAGCATGGTTTAAGGCGTAGCGACAAAAACTCCTTGAGCTTAAAAAGGTCACAATCTAAAGGAGAAACTAGCAAAGACGAGAATGGTCTAAGTTTCTTTGGATGCGACAAGGTTGGACATCTTAGAAGTGAATGTCCCGATTTAATCAAGTCAAAAGGAAAAGCAAGTTCATCCGATAAATCAAAAGGAAGAAAAGCTCACATAGC
>Ga0315915_1004104_pt1 | contig 18385 bp, 10 predicted proteins | sample MpolbnodulesMG_FD_207738 | JGI IMG/M metagenome (GOLD analysis project Ga0315915, IMG submission 207738) | Medicago polymorpha root nodule microbial communities from Los Angeles, California, United States - branched nodules | ecosystem: Host-associated > Plants > Roots > Nodule | place: USA...
GAAAGAAAAATCAAACACGTAGAATTCACACAACTATACGTCATGATCATTTGTTTGAGTTGAGTTCACACAAAAAATTGAAATGAGGTGTTTTCGTGTTGGGTTCAAAAAAAAAAGTGTTTTTGTGTTGTATGAAAGTTGGCAACACTGTATGATGGAAAGAGGGGGATGAAGATGATGAAAGATGGATTGACTATATACAGAGGAAGAAAAAAAAAACCCGAAATTTTATGTTATGAATGCTAAAACCTATGATGCAAGCACAACAACAATATTTGATTGGTTGATGCAAAAGTTAATTGGTTAACAATTGTCATGGTGACACATTAGAGTAAATAGCAAAGTTTGATTGACCAATGATAAAAATTGTGATGTTTATCTAATGTATAATGAGAATAGCAAGTCAATGAAATTGAAAAATAAAATTAAGAGTGTGATTCAATACAATTTATTACATGATTTTTCCATTTTTATTTGTTGATAATAAATGGTTAATTCAAATTCAATTATGTATCAAATGTGTGAAAATATGAGATGATGTGGATAAATGATCAAACAATAGCCAAATAGGAAGTTGTATTTACATGTTGTGTATTAGTGAATATGAGGTGTGTTAAAGCATTAAATATATTTTACATTGAGTTGTGACATGTGTACTATTTGTTTTATGTAAGGCAAATGTATATTATAAAGATGTGATTGAGCAATTCATTCTTGCATTTATTCATTAACTGCCTCATTGGCATTGCATCTCTAAATCTATTGATATGAGTACATTCTTATTAAAACCTGTTCAAGATTCCAAAATCTGAAATTAGTTTCCTCCACTATTTGATGAGTATGTGATAATTGCATTTGATAACCATATGTCTGCATTTACTAAACCTGAATAAGCACATGATAGAAATTGCAATTGCAGGAGCTATGGGGTTGAATCATTCATTCTCAATATATCTTGATAGGAAAAGCAACATTGGGATGTGTTTCGTATTGTTTTCTTTTGATTTAGATTTTACAGAAATGGTAGTAACCTATATTAAGTATTTAAGTATTTAGTTTATGGTCATGGTTGAAAGCGAAACTCCCTAATTTCGCTGTCAACTATCATGGTTGGTGGCTTAATCCGGTCACTATGTTGGGCATAGGCTAATGCTGTTTCTTTCTCTGTTTTTTTTTGTTTCTGTTTGTTGGTTTTCATTTTTCTGTAAATATGTCTGTGACTCCTGTTTTTTTTCCTGGTACACCTTGTGCTAGGAGGAACTTATTGATTGAGTAATATATTCCATTTTAACCTCTTTAAAAAAAAAGATAAAATTTCCATGTTTTGATTCACTATATTATTTTTTTTCGTATTAGTTTGTGATTATAGTACTCACGCTTATGACATTACTCTATTATCATGAGTTTCCAAAGTTTAATTCATTTACTTTGAGAAGTTCATAACATGTTACTTTTGATCACGACAATTTTAACCAACTAGATTAGTATTGTGCAAGGATTTCATTGACAGGGACAAATCCTATGGAACCAAATATCAACTTGGAACAATTCTCATGTCACACACTCAAGCTGTAGTCATGTAGATAAAATTTGCATGAACAACAACCATATATGAATGGCATTTTGACCATTTGACTCACAAAACATCATCACTATATCTTACAATTGGTCTGTTTGTCTTCTATTCAAAGTTCACTGGTTGAGGGGCCAATCCTTATAGTCTCTTGGAAGCTCCTTAACAAATTCTTGTTTGTGTCCACACTATGTATTGTTCCCACGTGTCAAATCACTGTGAAGATATATTATACAATAATAATATAATGATGAATATTGAAAACTTGTTATTACTACTATAAACCAAATACAAGTCCCATCTTATTCTTCTTGCCGGGAGCTCTATGGTCAATTTCATGCATGATTCCGACATAGTGCAATCCACAAAATCATTATTGAGTTTAGCATGTAGCTTGTAACGTATAGTAAGGTCACTTTCACATGCAATGAATGATTATACTTATACATGGATCAATCTCACTTACATTCTTGAGCTGAGTGGATTGTTAATATCTATTCTAACACCACTTTCTAGAGAAAACAAAGGGGAAGAGTGTTGGTAAATCTGAGTACTTGTGCGTTGGGAGAAGGATATTTCTTAAATTTGTGTCGTCTTGTGTTGTGTCCATGTTTTATGACAAATAAATTTAGAAATATTTTGGTACTATGCTTTGGTTTGGAGTACAAACAGAATATACGTATTTACAAATATTTAAAACTCTTGCTTATACAGTATAGACATGCATTTATATTTTATATTTACCAATTAATTCATGACAAATGTATAATCTAATATATTGCAATTTGCGTCGACTCTGCAGTTATGGGTTAGGTGACAATTTGGACCCGCCACCCACACATGTGTGTCTTATCCTGCAATGTTGTTCGATATGCTTGGCATTGATTAATAACATTTTGATCCCTGTTTTGCAATCAAACAACTCGAATCAGTATAAAATGTATCAAAGGTCTAGATTGTAGTTTCTGGACATTTGTATTTATCGTCATCCGACCAATGTAGTGATCAACATGCTTACATGCATAATGCAATCATATATAATGTTTGACGTGCATGGTGTGAGTGTTGTCGTTTCAGAATTCCAATTTCAATGACTTTTAGGTGAATGAAAATTGAATATAGCTCCTATTCATAAAATTGTTTTAGCCTTTTATGCATATACTTGAGTAAAGGTAGTAAAAAAAGAAATGACTTTTTTTGTTGAATTAAATTTTTATAGTAAATTATACTCCAATTTCGTTGTGTTATAGGTCACGTTCTGAGATTAAGATTATACTTTCCAACAATATATGATTAAGATTACATCGATCACATTTTATTTTATTGTTTACAATATTATGTATCATGGCGCGATTGTCAAGACCCTGAGTTAAGTGTTCAATTTCTATAACTTTAATTAATAATTATAAAATATATATCAAAAAATTAGATTGTACTCAGTTTATATTGTACTAAAAAAAAAAATTACAATTGTCTTATATATCTCCCTAAAAAAAACTGTCTTTTAGATCTACACAGTTTTATATTCTGAAATTGTTAAATAATCAATTTATTATCAATTTTGTTGAGCACGTCTCTCTCAATATAATTCACGAGTTTGAGCGAAATGTGCAAAACTTTAAATATGAAAGGGTTCAAACTAAATAAAAAAACAATTATTAGTGTATATTTTTTGAGGGAATTATTAGTGTATATTGTTGAGGGGGTTCATGTGACCTTGATTTAAAATGTTGGTTCTGACTTGTTTTGAAGTTCTTTAATGCTACCTTTGCTCTGAAACTTTTTCCTACTTACAGGTAGTTTTACCTTACTTTACCTTAGCTTTATTGTTTCTGCCCCAAACTAGATCACGTATATAGAACCATCTTTTTCTTTTTAAGTAAAATAAAAGTGACTTTTATTGCATTGCTGGCACTTTAAGAATAGAGTCCCCCCCATACATTGATATTTGTTGATTGAAGTTGAACGACTAGTCAAAAGCAAACACACCAACTCTCTAGAATTACCAGATTCAATGATCCGTTTTGGTGAAGCCACATGAAAAATAATTGAAACATTCTATGAAAATTACGTGACAATATCATTGACATGGAAAGTTCTTGACAAATTGTGAAGTACTAGTGGTCACCACTGATAATTTGTAATTATTTTTCTTCAATTGGGTACTCACATGGTTAGAAGTACACACTATCACTAGCAACATTTGTATTGTGGGACACAAATTTCATGTATCAATTTCAATCTCACAAGCCCTAAAGTCTAAAAGAAATAAATAATACATAATTGAATCTTACACTTCCCTTTCTCGGACCATGGATCTATGCTTGGAAGATTAATGGATACTCGTGACACTTTATCTTGAGAAAAGGGTGCTTTCTAAGCTTCCATAGCCATGTGTAAGGTCAAAGACATGAATTGAAAAGTTAAACTAGGGCATCACATGTGGATGAGGTTGTTGTCTCAGTCTAAACTTTTACCACGTTGTATCCATTTTACTTTTCATCTTCAAAAATATAGCTTTGGCTACAAAACCAAGGACGATATGGTAGGCTCACCACAAGTTCGGGTCATTTTCTGTAGATGGTATTATGAATATATTGATGATGGATTTTTTTTTATATATCATGGGAGATCTGATCTCTCATTACTTTGCATGGGGGAGTAATTATATGTCTAATTATGGAGGGAAGAGGGGAAAAGGGAAGTGATGGACAGATATGGAAATAATATTCTTTCTATTCGTAAAAGTTCACTTTAGAAAACAATTATTAATTTTTTTTAAGGAAAACAATTATTAAAAATTAAAATTATTTGAATAAACATCAACGACCTCGTGATTATATATTTATATACATGAGATGAGATGAGATTTTTAGTGCACTCTTATTTTCTAAAATAAGTACATTGAATTTCTTGTCAAAAAAAAAAGTACATTAAAATTTTCCTCTAAAAATGAGTACATTAAATTTTTATATAAAAAAAGTTTAGTTGAGTGCTGAGTTTCAATAATCGCTAGAGTATTTCTAAAAGTTTTGTGGTATATGCATTAGACAATCAAAATAGGGACTTGCACTCTCTAAATCTCAAAACTCTAGAGCATTTAGTTACAATAATCCAAGAGTATTTTTGAATTTACCCCACTTTCCTAGTTGCATTTGGCCTAACTTCATGTGAATGTAAGGGTTCTTTAAATGCCAGTTTTTTCCCCTAAAGATTGAATCCAACGTCGAAATTTACACAATAAGTGTTGAGAAGTAGAGAATTGTGTGTTCAAACTCATGTTATGTATATAAAATAAATTTGTAGTTTTTGTTTTTTTTATCATTTTGAGTTGTGCTTATGAAATTAAGAGCATGTATATTATACAAATATAAGAAGCATGTTATATATTACGCATATTCATGAGTACTTATTAACATAAATTTAAATTTATACATGTAATAAAAATATTAAGGATTAAATAAGTTTTTGTCTCTAAAAAATGACCAAATTTCATTTTTCATCTCCATTTTAAAAAAGTGACACGTTAACGTCCTTACAAAATTTTTATGCACGCAGTTTAGTATACATTGTTAAGTTAATATCTATTTTTAAATGATTTTTGTTGCGTGCATGTTTAGAACATCATAAAAAGTTTCTAAAAAAAAAGGAGCTCAAAATTTTATTTTTAGGTTAAATCGTTAATTTTATCTTGAACTTTTGAAATTTTAAAAATTCATACTTAATTTATTCCATATTAAAAAATTCTAAATTTTTGCAAAGAAACTTTATAATGTTTTAACAATGAGTCCAAAATTGGATCATCTTCTTTTAATAAGCCTCTCAAATACCCCCTTCGTCCCACAATAGATGACATAGTTGACAATGTGCACAGTTGACTTGATATACTTTGACTTTATTTTTATCATAATTTCTAATAGATAATCAAAGATATTAAAGATAAAACATATGCATTGGTATTTGTGATTGAGTCAACTGTGTCACTTAATATGGACGGATGGAGTATCTTCTTCATGAGCCTCTCAAATATCTTCTTCGTGAATTCATCTCTATCTCTCTCTTACATTTTCGCTCTCTTATTTTTATTAATTTTTTTATTGATTTTCTCTCTCTTCTTAACTTATTTGAGATGAAGGATAAGGAGGGAAGGATGGAAGAAGATGACCCGAACTCTCTCATTTAAGCTTTACTCAGCACCAACTCAAACTCATTTGAACAGTTTGATGATAGAATTCCCTATATGTATCGATCATCTTAAAAGAGATACTCTTTTTTTTTGACGTTATCGTAAAAGAGATACTTGGGAACTCAACTCGTGCAATTAGAATATGAGTAACTATCTTTAGTCAATTTATACATGTTTTGCTTCAACAGTGAAAAATTAGGCATTCATTTAGCAGCTCACGCTAAATTTGTAAAATTAAAATATTTATACTCAATTTTGTTTCAAATTAAAATACTAATTCGATTATTTTAATTAATACTCAAACCATAAGTATTGGTAATAATATTCATTTTAATTAGTTTTATTTTATCGTGGTTACTAGTTCAATTTTGATTAATGCATGTGTAAAATATATAAAAAACAAATTCTGTCAAAAAAAAGAAGAAGATGAAAATACAAAATACTAGTATTACATAAATATGATGGGAAATATCATTTTTCTCTTGAGAACGAGTGAGAAATATTGTAATATAAAAATATGAAAAATATTATTTTTAAATGCTAAGGAATCTACTTTTTGCCCTAAATTATATAAGATATGTACCTTAAATTAAGGAATCAAACTCTAATAGTGGCAAAAAAAAAATTAAGCTACATTTCTAATTATTTTAAAGAAACTAATTAAGGTCTCCTGATGTACTTAAAATTTGATTATCATCTTAAAAATATGTTATTAGCACATTCTTAAAAGAAGAACTCGTGGTCTTAATTTTATGATTTGGTCACTTCTATGAGCTGACTCAAGTTATATGGAGAGTTTTGAAAGATTTAACTCAAATTAATCCATCAAGAAGACATGGCGTAGTTATATATATTCCCCAATATGCAAACAATTAATCACTAGGTCCATAAAGAAGGTCCAAAAGGAAAAGACAATTACTAGTTGACGAAATTTGGAAGTTATATTATTTATTTTGGGAAAAAAGTAAATGTTATCGGTTCAATTTCAATATGTTTGTCATCTTGCATAGCATAGAAAGAAGACACATCAAATTAGGTAACAACCAATATTAAGTTATGTGGTAAGTGCCCTAATATAGTTCGTGAATGTGTGGTGATTGTCATGACTTTGTGGCCCATAACGTACTAGTATATATTTAGATTTTGCATTTTACAGCTGGTTGATGATTTATCACACTTCACCTTTCACTAAAGTTAGACAATATCTATTTGAAGAAACCCATCAAGAAAGATATATATGACTTTTTCAATTTTGGAAGCAAAGGTTTTAGATAAGATTCAGAGATTAGAGGATGAAATCTGAGCTTAAAGCTAGATAGCTCTTCCAACTCCATGCATACAATACAATAACTTTAATTCCATTTTGGCCATTGTCGTTGTCTATATTCTTATATGACCTTACTATCCTTAACAAATATCAAAGTGGGTGTGTGTACATTTTTTATTTTTTATTACTTACAAAATATATGTACTTTGAAAGGTAGTAAATTCTTGCGAGTTGTAAAAGGAGGTGAATTTTGATAACCCTATAGTTTATTTTTTAAAATGTTTGTCACGTATAATTAATAACATAGGATTTTTTTTTGTTGAGGAAAATAGCATAGGATTTTGATAACCGCACTTTGTTTTGAAATAAATAAACTTTCAGACCGTAAAAAAAACACAGTTTTTGCCTGGAATCATCCATCCTATTGACAAAAAATGATGTTTTCTTCTTTTATTTATTCATCTGAAGTTTACTTGTTGACATGAGAAAAAAATAGCTCCTGTTTTTTTTTGTCGGGGTTTGAATTTCGGACCTTGCATATATTATACATTATTCATACCAACTGAGTTAAGCTTATGAGAAGAAGAAAAAAGCTCCCTAAAGCAACTCTTACATTATAATATAATACACTTAACCAAAATAGAAAATGAAGTTTTATTCTCCTTTAATTTTTGTGGTTAATTAAAGGATGAAAAAAGGAAAAGAAAAAGAAAGTCCAGCATATATATAGCAATGTAATTGCACAAAAAGAAATAATCATTAAGGGGTAGTGCATATCATGATTAATCAGCACACGAAACTCTAATTGTGATTAAGTTGGTATAAGGGGTGGCCCTGATTGCCATCACACCTTTAATTAGCTAATACAATCAACATCACTTGGCTGGCTTCTTACATAGAAAAAAAATAAAATAAAGGGAGAATATATGAAATGAAAGAAAAAAGTAGTACAAAAGCCAATAATCTCTTTACACACATGTATGATCTGAAATTGAGAGTGTCACAAAAAAATTAGAGAGCTAATTAAGCCTTATGAGGAGGACACTGAAAGCACTTAGCAAATAGCCCAAATGTTTTAATTTGGTGTACGAAATTAAGCATACTTGCCCATCCTCCTAATCCAAATCCTACCACCAAAACCCATACAGCCACAAACACATTCACTGAGTATAATCCTACCCAACCTCCTAAGAATGATGGTGGTCTCTCCACAGCATTCTGTCAATAAATAAATAAATAAATTAACATATGTAATGTAAATATAAGCAAAAAAAAAATAGTAAATCTCATTTAATTTTTTTAATTAATAAAAAAATATGATATTTTCTAAATTGTCCGTCATAAAAACTTGTTCCATGAAAATAAATTTTAAATTAATTGAAGGTAATTAATGAATAATAACATTAAATATGATAAAAGTAGTTAAAATTTTATGTATATTTCAAACCATCAAATATAACTTTTTTGTTGCTTATATTCGACCAGAGATTATATACATAAATTTGTAAAATAATAAGTTCATGCTAGTGTTTTAGCAATAAGAATAATTACCTCTCTAGCTGGTGCTGAAGCAAATGTGACCATGTGTGCCAAGGCGGGAATTATGTAAACAGTGAAGCTAACCAAGAGTGATCCAACAGTTGAGTTAATAGGGCCAAAGAATGGGAATATTATTGCCAGAAACCATATTGGAATCACAACAGGAAGTCTAACCAATGCCCTCTTGAGCAAACTTTTGGTTTCATGCACTCCAAGAAATTTCTCCCACACAAAATATAAAGGAGTGCAAGCAAATCCAAATGTTATAAACTGCAAAAATGTACAACCAAAACAACAAATAATCCCTTTAGATATATAATTTAGCAAGACATTTTTGATGGAAGGTGTGTCAGTCTTTTATACTAACATATGTGTGGTTACATCAAATATTTTACTTTATTGAATTATACAGGTGTCGGTGTATCAGTGATGTCATATTTTGTCAATGATTTATAGATAATAATTAATAGATTATTTATTGAAGGGAAATGTTAACTTAAGCCCTTGGGGCATAAGTTAAGAAACTAAATGTAGAAGATTTTTCTTGAAACTTGTGCATTTAATGTCTCAAAAGTTGCAAAAGTTATACTTTTAATATAAAATTTATTTTTAATTTCCATTTTAAGCTCATTAACTTGTGCCCTTATGATACAAGTTAACATCACCCTTTATTGAATGATAATCAATTAATTAACCTGATGAATGAGCATGAGAATGACAGCTGTATCTCTAAACCCTGTCCTAGGGAGCAATGAGAGAGCATTGGAATGAGTGAGAAGATTGTCCCCAAATGCCCAATATACTGCAGCCGCTGATGGCAAAGTTAAGGTCATCACGTACAGAGTTGCAATTAGATATATCATCTTAAACTTCTGTGGCTTCCACATTGCATGCATAATTTCCCTACATTATAATAAAATTAATTACAAGACTGTCACATTCACAATACAAAATTACAAGTTATGACAAATTCCTTCAATTTCTCAAAAACCAGGGCTTAAATAAATGTAATGAAAATAAATTGATCTCTTAATGTATAGCTTTTTAGTCCTCACACTGTAACTGCATGTCCACCAAAGGTATAGAGAATATTGGTAGCTCCAGTGAAGTATAGAACCAATTTGGTTGGGCCAGAGTGCTTCACATCCTCTGCCTTCATAATCATAGAGATTGAATAACACAAATGAAGCAATATTAATATATATCAAAAGTATTGAATTTAGAGTTTAATTTTGATACATTGTGATTCAATGATTTTTTTTTTTTACACAAACGGCAAATCACAACCATTTATATGTGTAACTTTTGAAATAATTATAATTAAGTTTTTATGATCTAACAGTTATGATAGATTGACGGTATAACAAATATTTACATTGTCGGTGTATATAAATTAAATCCCTGAATTCGTTATATGATTTTAGAGGATGAGGCTCATGAATCGTATACTCCCTCTGGTGTCATTTATAAGAAAATTTTCACTTTTTAGGTTTATTGAATAAATGATGTATGTGGTATATAATATAGACCACATACATCAATTATTCAATGAATCTGAAAAGTCAAAATTTGCTTATAAATGAAACTGGAGAGAGTATGTTTGAAACTTTTACCTGTCCATGAAGAATGGAAGCTATGGTCATATACCATGCAGTGTAAGTGGTCATCACTAGGCCTAAAAATGACCAGATTCTGTAATTGTGGAAAGAAGGGATGAAAACTGTTGTAGCACAACAAGCTCCAAAGATGTATGTCCAAGTTCTCTTGTCCAAATGGTCATTTATGTAGTATATGTTACTGTGACATTATTCATAGTATACAAAAATAAAAATTGTTAGCTTAAAATTTATATACATGCAAAAATTATCTTTTCAAATATCAAAACATAGTACCAACCTTGCACAAGCAATTAGCTGAATTACTGATCCAAACAAAAGGAAAGTGCAGTTGAAAAATAGACCAAGGTTCCTCCAGTGTTTTCCTAAAAGTCCATCAAGAACTTCAAACCACTGTAAAAAGTGAAAAATACAAGGTTAATTAGAAGAATTTATAATCTAAATTAAACTGATGATAAATATAATTAATACATATATTCACCTGAATAACATGGTTTCTGAAATCAACTTTCTCTCTTTCTTTTCTAGTTCTGTATTCAACATAAAGAACACTGATAATGTAAGCAGTCCAACTTCCCATTAATCCATAAAAAATCTGAAATAGAATTCCAGATAACATTCCCAGTTGTGAAAAGGAATATGGCAATGTCAATAGCACTTGTGCAACCTACATAATTAAATCCAACAAACATATAAACTATGAGAATTTTGTCTCTCCAAAAGAAAAAGATATTGTATAGTTAAAGAAGTAATAATGATTTATGAATAAGTGCCTGATTTGAAGCACAACTAAACCAAGCATCATAGACAGAACCACCATGCCAGAAGAACTTAGATAATTTGCCAGTGGTGGACTTAGAACCTTCATCTTCCCTTTCCATTTCTAAGTAATTTCCAGCAACAACAGTTTCAACTTTCTCAGAAGTCATGTTTATTGTTATTGTTATCTCCCTTAAAGTGTTTTAAGGGAAAGACAATAGAATTAAGTGACCAAAGATATATATAGAGATAGGAGAAGTGCTTCTTTTCACACTCCTATATTACACTTTCACATTAAATTATTATATAGCTACCAATGTTCTAAAAACCGGATTGAACCGATCGGTTCAATCGGTTGAGAACCGAGAATGACATGTTTGTCGGTTGATTCGATCCTACTTATAATGCAGTCTGGTTGAATCTGATTAAATTGGGTTGAACCGGTTCAATCGTGGATGGTTCAATCGATTTTCATTTCAATGAGCAAATTACAACTAATTATGTAGTTATATGATTAAGTCAAACATTTATAGCAATCCAACGATTATGATTTTTCTTTTTTTCCTTTTAAAAAATTTAGTGGCGAAACTCACTAAATGTTGAGAAGCAGACCTCAGCATATCAAACAACTTTATAGTTTTTTACCATATGAGTTATATATAGTTGTGAAACAACACAGATGGTAAACATGAATTAAAAATATTATTTTTCTTTTCACCTTTTAATATTAACTATTTACTTCCTCCTCTCCCAAACATAAACAAAGATTTATTTTCAGATTCATTGAATATTTTTTTTTTGGGAAGATTCATTGAATAATTGATGTATATGATTTATAATATAGATTAAATAAATCAATTAGTCAATGAATCTAATTTTTTTTGTTTGCATATGAGTCGGAGGGAGTATTTGTCATTTGATTCAGCTTAAGTTAAGTCAATTAAACCACGAACTATGATCTTGATATCTCACTGATTCGATCTCCACTCCGATTTTTAAAAATTGATAGGGATCCTTTCCTTATATGACCTTTTTTGTGTGTGAATGGTGGAAAGGTTTTTGCTTATTTTCACATGTAATACTCAGCTTTTTTTCCTTAATAATTCTCTCTTACCAATAGCTAATGTGAAGGTTCAACCTCATGATCAGTATTGTTGGCTGTGATGGACCCACATTAGCTGCAATGCACGAGCGGGGTGGCCCACCATTGGACTATTTCTTTTCTTTATTATGAAAGAGCCCATGCACATTGATTGATCATGAATGTTGATAAAAGCAAAATTAAAAGAGAAAAATTTATGTAGGGGAAGATTAAAAAAAGTTTATGTGAGTGTGAGAGTTGAGTAGAGTACATGTTTATGTGGGGGAAACTAAGATGGAAGGAATCATTGCCTTCAAGAGGGCTTAGTGCTAATCATGATTAGTACCATACGTGCTCCAACTGGCTTTACCAAAAGAAAATTCTAGCAAAAACACGAAGTCCATTAACCCTCTCTTTTTTTCATTTCCACTTTTTCGTAAGTTTTTCGGCTTTCTATTTTTTATATGGTTCATGTAGTGGGATATATTTCTAGTTAATTATTAGGTTTTTCAGACCCTGCATATTGTGGAGGAACCTTCATGGTTAAAAATGCTATTTACTTTGGTGGGTTTGTCATCAATTTGCATGTCAATACTGTTTATCAGGACTAATGAATGCTATTGAGATAGCTTACAAGAAAAAAATGGAGTCGGCTTTAGCTAGAGCTCGACTCTTTGGACCCCCAGTAGCGACTATAGCTTTCAGAAATTCTAGGGTTGTTCCATGGCACTTTAGAAATAGATGGTTAAACAAAGGTTCGTAAATCGAGTGTTAGCACTCCAAGTTTACGTTTTTAGGTATCAAAATCGTGTTAACTCGGAGGTAAACTCGGTTTCTGGTAAAATCGAAAGGTTTGACGAATTTGACCGAGTTAACACTCGGTAAACTCGTGTAAACTCGACCGAGTTTACATCTAACAAAAAAAAATTGGCCCTTTTTTTGGGCCCATTTTTTTCAAAACTCAATTCCTTTTCTATAAAGTCCAAAGACTAAAACGTTTACTGAATAGTTACCTTTTTACATGAAACGCTTTTTTTCCTTTCTTCTCTAAGTTCTCAAACCATGAACAAAGGAGCACATACCAGTTAGGGATGCAATTCCGACGGTGGAAATTTAGGTTTCGACGCCGATGATTGCAACGCCGGTTAGGGTTGTTGTGGTGGTGTTTGTTGACCTTTTGAAGAAATTAACTAGTTTATTTTTTAGATAGTTTTATTAACAACTTTAGGAACTTATGAAACTTGCTTTTTCAGATGGTTTTATCAATGACTTAAACTTAGAGACTTATGAAACTTATGATTTTGTGCGTTAATTTTTGTATTTTGATGCTAAGTTGAGCATAACGTTTTATTATGGTAGTTTAGTATAATTTTCCTTTGTAATTAAGTCATATTTTGCACTATTGACCTATTTATAATATTATATATTAGCTTACATATGTCATGCATATAATAAATTTTATATAATTTTAATTTTAGGTAAACTCGTACGAGTTCTCGAGTCGAGTTTACCTAGGCAAAACGAATTGAGGTAAACTCTCGAGTTGTAAAACCTTTAAATTGTATGGAGTCAACAAAAAACATATAGTTTTACTTTTTTTTTATATATAATTTTAGATGTTTTGGATGGACTCTACTCCACCTTGTCTATTTCAGACTCAAGTCAAACTAATTTTCATTTTCTTCAAATAAATAAGGTCAAGGCTTTTTAAAAGTATGTAACTACAAATGCCAGGTTTTAGTCCACAAAAGAAGCATTTTAGGCCTATCACGCTGATCTACTTAGATAAATATGAATAATTTTCTTAAAACATTTTTTATTATATAACTTTGAACTTTGTTTGGATGCTCTCATTTTTTTACGAAAAACATTTTTGTTAATTTAAGTATATTAGCTTGGATTAATTTTGACATATGTTGTCATTTAGGCTTACTTTATAAATCTCAAAATATAAATTAATCTAATTGATATATTATCTCGTATTTGACAATATATGATTAAATAATCTCAAAATATAAATTAATTTCATTAATTACTTTTTTTTTTGTGTCTTTACCTCTCTAAATGGAATAAATGGAAAAATTTATAAATGGAGAGGATTTTAACCCCACTTACATGCCATAATAAACTTTTAAAAAGGCAAAACTCAAGTCCAGAAATTAACCTATGATGGATAACTAGCCAAATTTGCAGTTTAATTTTTTTTATCAGACGAAACTTAAATCTTAGGTCTAACCTATTTTCATCCTTAGAGAAGAGGATGAGAGAGATTTTAAAATATTATTCAAGATCACATTAAATATTAGGGTGTTTAAGTCTAAATTTGAACAAACATTTCCCCTCCTCCAAATCTCTCAATTTGAAGAAAAGTCGAAATTAGTTTGGAGAAATTTTTATCCCCTCTTCTACCTTCCCTTTCAACCCCCTCCAACCAAACATACCCAAAGAGCGTATTTGATATGCTAAAAATAAGGGATCGGACACGACAACTCAATTTGTATAATGTTTGATTGTAAAAATGCTCTCGGGGACAAACTACGGGTTTAGGGACATGACAACTTAACCACAGCACATCTTTCTATCTCAAATATAAGGTTGTCTAAAATATCAAAATAGTATTTTGTCCACAAAAAATCACATAAGATAAAAAATTGTTCAATACGATTAAAGTTTGTCATGTGATATTCTACCTTATGTTGTACTATCCTATGTTGTATAGTATTTATCGTTTAACATATCAAACACACCTTAATGCTTATTGCAACATTAAGTATGGAAGATTTCATTTCCATTATGAGGACTTAGGTTAGGTGTGATATCCTCATCTTTTGGTCAAAAAAGAGACGGTATAAAGGAAAATAAAGAGAAAGAAAGCATCTTGACATGGGTATTATATCAGATTTAATTTTCAGAATGACCCAACTCTGTCAACCCGTTAGGCCCAGAACTCAGAAACTGTTGGATCATTTTATGAACTTCAAATGAAAATTGATCTTTCTACATTAAAGGTTGATAGGAAACACTATAAAGTTATCAATATAACCTCATCGGTAATTAACTGTCGATAGATTTTAACTGACGGTAGTTAATTGTTGATGAAATTTGAGGATAAATATGTCATTTTGTGGTGTTTCTTAGCATCGTTTGAAGTGTGAAGGGCAATTTTCACTTCAAATTTAGGCATTATCCCATTCCTCTTAAAGGTTCAAATATACAATAAGATATAAGATATGTTGATTGGATTAATTAACTTTATGTTAAAGCTTTTCTTAGTTATCTTTCCAAAGATAAAAAGATGTATATACAGAGATTAACTATAAACCAAATGTTCATCTTAGTTTTATAATTAACTTAAAAAAATTCGTAATCAGACAAAATTTGGGAATTGAATATTTTAAATTTTGTATCATAACTATTTAAGTATTTATGGTAGATATTTAGAATATTTTAACTATTTAAGTATTCTTAGTCAAGGTATTGTGATTATAGATAAATGATTTTGTTGTGTTTTTAAGCAAAAAATATATTAAATAAAAAGGAAGTGCTTTGTACCCCAAATAAAAAGGAAGTGCAAAAAACTGGGAGCATAATCTCGACCCGTCAACCACATAATCAACCCTAAACGAGTATTTCGACAAGGGTTAACAAAAGTGATATAAAAAATACAACCAGACAAAAATTCAGTACATGAAACCAAATGTGTGGCAAATGAATACACACCAAAAGCACAACTGAGTGAACCTAACACATGACATGAAACCGTATTGCAAAAGAAAGATGTCTAAAAGTCCACAAACATCAAATCGAATTAGAGACAAGCTCGTACTTATTTCTTGAGGAACGACATGAATTTGACCGTCTAATTTGATGACATGACAATATGTTAGATCACCTAAAATAAAAATGAATGGTCTAATTGTTGAGAGTCTTAAAAATGGATGTTAAATTAGTCGTGACTAAGCATACAAATGAAGGAGGATGAATTGATAATGAAATTGCTACCAGTAAATCGTTGGTAGTGCTGAGAATATGCAAACAAAATCACAGTCAATGAGTCGAAATTTCTAAGTGAAATTATAATAAGAAATACTAAATTGAGATTATAGTTAAGAATTATGATTCTCTTGTAAATTGCAGACAAAACTCCACTTTCTTTTTCTCTTTTAAGGATTTGAGTTAAGGAATAGTGCATTAAACCTAGAAACTTAAGTGTTTATGTTCCAATATATTAAGTGAAAAAAGGTAAAGTATCCCTAAAAATCATAAAATTTCACAAAAAAAGTAAATATAGGGAAAAAAATAGTAATAATACATACTAGTATAAAAAAAAATATAAAAAGTTTGAGAGGGACCGTGTCCTCCGATTGTCTCCCTTCTAATTCAGTCCCTGAATAACACTACTACTTTACCCCCAAAAGAATTTAAATACTATGCATTATAACACTACTATAAGATTACAAATATGTGTGTGCATTTTTTACACTTGAAGTTGAAGATTCCTCATGACCCTTTTTTTTTTTTTTAATAAATTATGACCTGTTTTTTGACACTACTATAATAGGTCACGAGGAATTTTTCTAAAAAAAAAAGGTCACGAGAAAAAAAAGAAAGAGTTCAATGTTTAAAAAGTAATGATAGAAATATGGGAAAAGCTAACTTGTACCCTTAACACATAAGTTAATAAATCAAATATAGTAATTTTTTGTTGGAATGTGTGCATTCAATTAAATTTTTGAATTTGTAATAAATAGAATTCACGAAATTTAAGAGAATATTTCTACTTTTAAGTTTCTTAACATGTGCCATAAATACATAAGTTAATATGACCCTAGAAATATTTATATTTTATCCGTCAATGATATTCTCGTATTTTCAACAAGATTTAAACTCATGACACGCTTGGGTGTATGAGTCAAATCCTTAGGAGAAATGGTATTTGTACATTTATTTTTTTACAACTTTTGAAATCATCTCTCTCATACTCACATGTTTTTATTCTCTTTTTTTTTTCTTTTTCTCTCCATTGTTTTTGTCCAATAAAAATAGGAGAAAAGTAGTTGCCGCAAAAGTTGTATAAAATTGGTTGTACAAATATCACACCTCATATTTTAGTGATTAATTATTTCATTTTTGTTTGGTTCTAAATGATTAATTATTTCTACGAGGGTGAAAAATCTAATAATCATGATTTATTTAGTAGATAGTTATCGTGAAATTGATCTCTAAAGTTTAAAGTATTAAGCTAAGACACTCAAATGAGATTATTGGTCCCTCCTAACTGCTTTAATTATTGTACTTGCGATAAACACAATATGAGAACATAGTCCGTAAATAAGCTGAAGCTCTTAGGTTTTCTGTATCCTAAATTATGGCGGTCCAATTATGAAGAAAAAAAAGTATATGTTAAGTTGTAACGATAGTTATCATAAAACAATTACCACACTATTTTTTTCTAAGTTTATAAAAGAAAATATCAAAGATTGGATCGTCATTTTCTATCGATGAAACTTGATCTTGATGGTGATGGCACTGATGATAGCATAATCTTTACTTTAAGCAGAGCAAATATGTAGCTTCTTAGTTATTTCCCCACCCCATATGGATGCATGGGAATTGAGAAGGTCACTTGCCTTCTTGTTGCTTTTATTTCTGACTCGGATTACATCCATTATGGGCCAATAAAAAAGCAAAAGATTATTACTATTATTATTCAAAAAGATAGGAAATACCCCACTTTGACTTTGGTGCTTGCAATACACACATCAACTTTTCTTCCATTAAATTGTAATGTTATCTTCAATCCTTAATTGGGTTATTTTCATCAATCCTTAATTGGGTTCTTTTCACTTGATTGGATGCGAAAAAATTGCCGTGTCAGCCCTAGATAAGTAAGTAATAGCCATAAGATTTACATTAGTGTCAAATTGCAAGCACGTTCATAAAGATAACTAAGGACATAAAATAATTTGATACTATGCTAAGCAATTAAGCATTGAGATTTGAATATGATAAACGTGACATGATGGATTTTCAAGGTTGGCCATCGAGATAGAATTGTACTACTACTATTTGGCTCTCCAGTTAAGCAACACACATACTATATGATAAGCATGCTGCCCTGTCGTTGTTAGATCCAAAGTAAAGAAGTGTTTGTACGGATAAAGTTGCAAATCTCATTGGTATGTGAAATTTTGCTCACCATTTTAGAGGCAGTGTTAAGACTTAAGATGGTTATATGAACAAGAATTTGTGCAAGATGGCCTCTATTTTTAAATTGGATTGAATATTGTAAACATGTTATGTTTTTTCAATTTAATTTTGCCATTGAAATTTTTGTTTTTGGACTGGCCAGTGTTGTTTTGGT
>Ga0315915_1004106_pt1 | contig 18380 bp, 10 predicted proteins | sample MpolbnodulesMG_FD_207738 | JGI IMG/M metagenome (GOLD analysis project Ga0315915, IMG submission 207738) | Medicago polymorpha root nodule microbial communities from Los Angeles, California, United States - branched nodules | ecosystem: Host-associated > Plants > Roots > Nodule | place: USA...
AAAGGTAATTCACTTTCGAATGATTACAGACAGAATAAAAAATAAATTAGCTACTTGGAAGGGTAGAATTCTCTCAATTATGGGAAGGGTGCAGCTTGTAAAATCAATCATTCATGGAATGCTGGTTTATTCTTTCTATGTTTACCTTTGGCCTAGAAGGCTGCTGCGGTTACTCGACTCTTGGATAAAAAAAAATTATTTGGAGTGGTGATGTTCTTACAAAAAATGTTTGCAGGGTTGCGTGGAAAGTGATGTGTCGGCCGTGGGCTGAAGGTGGGCTAGATATCAAGCCTACATGTTTGATTAATGAAGCTTTAATTCTGAAATTGTCTTAGGATTTAATTGTAATGGAAACACAATGGTCTAGTTTACTCAAGAAGCGCTACTTCTCAAATGGTCAGCCAAATATGCGCTATTTTAAATCCTCGGTATGGTTGGGCATTAAAATTCATATTGGCACAATTTTGATTAACTCTTTGTGGATTGTAGGCACGGGAGATAGAATACATTTTTGGACCGATAATTGGTTAGGAGAACCTCTGGTGGATTTGGTTAGTCTTGATGTTGATTTTCATGGACATCTTAAAGGTATGGTGTCAGAAGTGATTGTAAACGGAACCTAGAACTAGCCTGCAATTCTAATTGAATTTGGAGACATTAGAGAGCGATTAGATGCTCTTGTTTTACCTCATAATCAACTCTCGGATGTGTTGGTTTGGAAGCATACTTCGGATGGCACACTTTCATCGAAGCATGCTTTATATTTTATGCGCCCTCAGACTCCTTTGCTGCCTTGGGCAGAATCCATTTCGAACTCTGCTATCCCACCTTCTCACTCGTTTATCTATTGGAGGCTCTGTCATGGTAAGATGCCCACTGATGAAAATCTTCAATCCCGTGGTTGCATTGTTGTGTCGATTTGTAGCTTATGCCTGACAACAAATGAATCCTCTTACTACCTCTTTCTTCATTGTCAGTTTGCTGCTCGCCTTTGGGACTGGATTGGGGGTAAGCTTAATCGTGTCATCGATTCCTCTTCAGCAGGTTCTCTCCTTTTGTGTAGGCCAGCTCGGTGTTCCTCCCAAGTGTCAGACATTTTTCTGGCAGCTATCTTGCATACTCTTCATACAATTTGGTGGGCTCGTAACGCCGTTAGATTTTCAGATGTGACACCATCTTTCTATTTAGCCAAAGTCCGTATTCAATCTTTTATTGCAATCTCTGGTAATGTTTCTAAGGGTAAGTGCTTGCAGGCGGAAATCTCTTGATTCGTTTGCGGTTTCGCATCATTGTCGCAGAGTCAAAGAAATAATTTTGGTATTATGGAAGGCCCCTTCCGCTCCTTGGTTGAAGTTAATACAGACGGTTCGGTAATTGGTGGACACGCGACCTGTGGGGGACTGTTTCGTGATACTCTTGGCACATTTCGTGGTGCTTTTTATTGTAATATTGGTATTCAGTCTGTTTTCTATGCAGAGGTCCTAGAAATCATTCTTGCTATTGAATTCGCTGCCCAGAAAAGGTGGAGTAATATTTGGCTTGAAAGCGACTCCACTAGTGCTCTTATGATTTTTTCTAACTCTCTGTTGGTTCCATTATGTTACGTAACCGTTGGCATAATGCTCGACAACTTCGGATTCAGGTTATTTCTTCTCATATTTTTCGTGAAGGAAACAGCTGCGCAGACAAGTTGGCTTCTGTGGGTCACACCAGTGTTGTGTAGTTTGGCTAGACAGTCTTCCTATTGATTTAAGGCTTGATTTCTATAGGGATAGATGTGGGCTTCCAAATCACAGATTCCCATGATTTGTTTTTTGGTTGCTTTTTGGTTGTTTCTTGTGTTTCTTTTTTGTTTCCTTCCTTTTATCTTTTTTTTTAGGGTTTTGGTCTAATCCCCCTCCTTTTGTAATTATTTTTCCCCCTTTTTTAATAAATTTTTTAGAGTGTGGCGGCATAGGATGGAGGTCTCTCGGGGTGCCAACCTAGTTGGGATGTCGATGATGCCTCTTGATGTCTGTCTACGCTCTTTGCTTATCAAAAAAAAAATTTTTGAAATATATTTCAGAAAAGTTCAGATTTTTCTTTCGAAATTAAAAAGTTTGTTTTTCATTTTTATACAAAAAATAAAAAATTTGGAAAATATTTTTTGTGATAAAAAAAAATTCCTGAAGTTTTTTTAAAAAAATATCTTTCGTAAAATAAAAATTCCTGAATTTTTTTTTTAAATTTTTACAAATTTTTTTTCGTGAATGTTGTAGTGCTTGAATTTTTTATTTTATAAAAATATTTTTAAAATTTCTTGATTTTAAAAATAATTGTTAATTAATAAAAAAAACAGCTGAAAAAATAATTGAAAAAGAATTATAAATGCTAAGTAATCATGCCACATCAGCAAAATTGCACAGTTAATGTGCCACGTCAACATTTTTCGTCTAGTCAAATGGCCTTAGGGTCTAAAACGAAAGAATATTTATATTACAGGGTTGGAATCTAAACATTTTTTTTTATAGAGGGGGGTAAACCGGAACGCGTCTAAATTACAGACATATTAACCCTTCCTTTTTTATAGGTAAAAGACTTTTGAAATATGGGTAGTATTAACTTGTGCCCGTAGGGCACATGTTAAGAAATCCAAAAAAAGAAATATTTCCTTAAACTTTGTACATTCAATTCATTAAAACATTAAAGATTAAATTTAATGCACGCATTCAATACATTATTTCTACATTTAGCTTTTAAACTTGTGCCTTACTTGTGCCTTACGGGCACAAGTTAACATTTCCCTTGAATTATTAGAATAATAATGATGATAGTAATTAATATTAGGGAGATAAGAAGGATATAAGTAGTTTACTCCTTTCGTCTCACAATAATTGTTTGTTTAACATTTTTCCTTTTTCTCAAAATAATTGTCACTTTAGAATACCAATGCAACATTTATTTTTTTCTTTCTATTGTTATACCCTTATTTATTGAATTTCATCCAAATTAACTATTCTATTAACTACAATTAATAATTTTATTTTAGTAAATGTTATTAGTTTTACCACTGAAATCAACACAATTAAAAAGGATAAACTATAAATTTCTATTCATCTTAAATGATAAATTTTTAGCCACTAAACTATAAAAAAGATACAAATAAAATATCATTATTTTTTTACTTACTTTTGATAAAAGTCATTAATTTTTAAACTGTTGTTACTTTTTGAATTGAGGATAACAATTGTGTGTCTGTGATTTATAAGAACAAAAACCACAACACTGTGTATAAAAATAAAATGAAATGTTAACAAGTGTTCTAAAAACATCATTAGATAATATAAAAGTCTACATTTAAAGTTATAGTACACTCACCTGTACATTTAAAGAATCAAAAATTGAAATATTAGACCATCCACAATGTAGCACCCCATTTTGGTGCTTAAAGTTATAGTACACTCACCTGTACACATCATTCGCTTTATAATTAATGCTAAAAAAACACTCAATCTCTTCAACCCAGTACCTTAAAACAATTATAAAATTAGGTCTCAACAATAACTCTATATCATTAAATTTTAGCAATAATTTATATACTCAATTATAATTATATGATTTTAAAATATTAAAGTAATTTAATTATAAATTATAAAAAAAGCGAACATTTTTCTAGTTTTATTAACAATTAAAAAAAAGTTAAAACTTGGAAAACAATATAAAATAAATGATGATAAATTACATAATCTAACTAATCTTGTTGATTGTCACTCTCAAAGCGTTGCCACTATTTTTGTTGACGATTAAGTATTACTTTTGCAACTATTATATAATTTACTTTTTATTATTAAAATAATACAACAATTGAATGGAGAAAAGAAATAGAATTAATTTCCCTAAAAAAATAGAATTAATTGTACATGTGGGACTCATGAGTAATAGGAGAGAGTGTGCCTATAAAAACACTCATCTTCATAAGCACCATATTTATTGTTGTCACAATGTGTCTATTTTCCATGATGCTAAATAGGAGAAGGACCCTCTTGTAGATGGTTTTGAACTTTTTTAATGATTAATTTTTATTAGGAATATTCAAAGAGTATTCTTAAGAGATTAGTTAGTAAAACCAAAAATAAATAGTTCTAAGTCTTCCATTAATTAAGTTTATGTCCTCCTATTTCTTTTCCCTTTTTAAATAAATTTCCTTCAAAAAGAGTTTTTGGTACAAATTTCCTAAATTTATTTCACATAAAAATGATTATAATTAACTTTTATTAAAAATAATATTTTATTATACTCGTGAAGTTAACTCAGTTGGTAGGGATATTGCATATTATATGCAGGGCTGAGGTTTGAACTCCGGACACGCCACTTCTTCACAATTAAATTGTGTGAGCGGCCACTACACTACTTGACAAAAAAAATATTTTATTAAAAATAATATTGTAAATAGTTTATTTAAATATTTTGTTATAAGAGTTTTAAGCATTGTTGAGTCGGTTTTGACTTTATTAGACCTAGTAGTATAACAAACACACTCCACACACCGCCTTATTAGTCTTTCACATTATCACTCACTTCTTCTTCACATCACACTCTCAAAAACCCAAAACCCTCCAATTTTTTTCTTCCTTCTTTTCCATCTCAAGTCGAGATATCAAACAAACCACTTTTTTTTTTTTAATTTTTTATTTCATCGTCATACACAAATCTAAGGTATTCATTCTATTCTATTACTTCATTAACCATTCATATTAGGGTTTCGTTTCTTAACCTAATTCAATTTTCTGCAAATTAGGGTTTCCATCAATGGCGAATCTCGGTGGTGGCGCTGAAGCTCACGCACGTTTCAAGCAATACGAATACCGTGCAAATTCCAGTCTAGTTCTCACTACCGATTCACGTCCCCGCGACACTCATGAACCCACCGGTGAACCCGAATCTCTCTGGGGAAGAATCGATCCGAAGAATTTCGGTGACCGTGTTTCCCATGACCGGCCACCGGAATTAACTGAGAAACTCAACGCCGCGAAGAAAAAGAAAAAAGATCGAGAAAAGGATCGGGATCCGATGGATTCCGGTTCCGGTCAGAGGCGGAGTAAGAGAAGGAGGATGATGGAGGAGAGTGTGCTTACTGCAACTGATGACGGTGTTTATCAGCCGAAGACGAAGGAAACACGAGCGGCTTATGAAGCCATGTTGAGTGTGATTCAGCAGCAGCTTGGTGGTCAGCCGTTGAGTATAGTGAGTGGTGCAGCGGATGAGATTTTGGCTGTTTTGAAGAATGATACTTTGAAGAATGTTGATAAGAAGAAGGATATTGAGAAGTTGTTGAACACGATACCGAATCAGGTTTTTGATCAGCTTGTCAGTATTGGGAAGTTGATAACTGATTTTCAGGAGGTTGGAGAGGTTGGTGGTGGTGGTGGTGGTGAGGTGGATGGTGGGTTGGATGATGATGTTGGTGTGGCGGTTGAGTTTGAGGAGAATGAGGATGATGAGGATGAGGAGAGTGATCTTGATGTGGTGCAAGAGGATGAAGAGGATGAGGATGATGTTGTTGAAGGGAATGGGTCTGGTGGTATGCAGATGGGTGGGATTGACGATGAGGATATGGAGGATGCGAATGAAGGGATGAATTTGAATGTGCAGGATATTGATGCTTATTGGTTGCAGAGGAAGATTTCACATGCTTATGAACAGCTGATTGATCCGGATCAATGTCAGAAGCTTGCTGGGGAAGTGTTGAAGATTTTGGCTGATCCGGATGATAGGGAGGTGGAGAATAAGTTGCTGTTTCATCTAGAGTATGATAAGTTTAGTCTTATTAAGTTTTTGTTGCGAAATAGGCTGAAAATTTTGTGGTGTACTCGTTTGGCGAGGGCGCAAGATCAGGAAGAGAGGGAGACGATTGAGGAAGAGATGAAGGAGTCTGATTTGTTGCAGCCGATTTTGGAGCAGTTGCATGCTACTAGGGCGTCTGCTAAGGAGAGACAAAAGAACTTGGAGAAGAGTATAAGAGAAGAGGCTAGAAGGTTGAAAGATGATACTGTTGGAGATGGGGATAAGGAGAGAGATAGGGATAGAGATAGGATCAGGAGGGGTGCTGGTGATAGAGATGGGGAGAGTGGCTGGTTGAAGGGTCAGCGTCAGATGCTTGATTTAGATAACCTCACTTTTGAACAAGGTGGGTTATTTATGGCAAAGAAAAAATGTGACCTTCCTGATGGGTCTTATAGGCATCTCGAAAAAGGTTATGAAGAGATTCATGTTCCAGCATTGAAGGCTAAACCCCTTGATCCTAATGAGAAGCTTTTGAAGATTTCTGCCATGCCTGATTGGGCACAACCGGCTTTCAAAGGAATGACACAGTTGAATAGAGTTCAGAGCAAAGTTTATGAAACTGCTCTCTTTAAACCTGATAATTTGTTGCTTTGTGCCCCTACCGGTGCTGGAAAAACCAATGTTGCTGTTCTTACTATCCTTCAACAGATTGCGCGGCATAGGAATCCCGATGATGGTTCTATTGACCACAGTGCATATAAAATTGTATATGTTGCACCAATGAAAGCTCTTGTGGCAGAGGTTGTTGGGAATTTGTCTAATCGGTTGCAGGACTATAATGTTACGGTTAGGGAGCTTAGTGGAGACCAGTCACTAACAAGGCAGCAGATTGAAGAGACTCAAATTATCGTGACAACTCCTGAGAAGTGGGATATTATCACTCGAAAGTCGGGAGATCGAACTTATACGCAGCTTGTGAAGCTTGTTATCATTGATGAAATTCATCTCCTTCATGATAACAGAGGGCCTGTTCTTGAAAGTATTGTTGCCAGAACAGTTAGGCAGATTGAAACATCTAAGGATTATATTCGTTTGGTGGGATTGTCGGCTACTCTCCCTAATTATGAAGATGTGGCACTGTTCTTGCGTGTTGATCTGAACAAGGGTTTATTTTATTTTGATAACAGTTATAGACCTGTCCCTCTTTCTCAGCAGTATATTGGAATCACAGTGAAGAAGCCGCTTCAGAGGTTCCAGTTGATGAACGATATCTGTTACCAAAAGGTTCGGGATGTAGCTGGTAAGCATCAGGTTCTTATCTTTGTACATTCAAGGAAAGAGACTGCTAAAACTGCTAGAGCCATCAGAGATGCTGCACTCGCAAATGATACTCTTGGTAGGTTCCTTAAAGAAGATAGTGCAAGCCGTGAGATTCTTCATACTCATACTGATCTTGTGAAGAGTAGTGACCTTAAAGATCTTCTGCCGTACGGTTTTGCTATTCATCATGCGGGTATGACGAGGACAGATCGCCAACTTGTTGAGGATCTGTTTGCTGATGGACATGCCCAAGTTTTGGTATCCACTGCTACCCTTGCATGGGGTGTGAATCTTCCAGCTCACACTGTTATAATTAAAGGGACACAGATTTACAATCCTGAAAAGGGAGCCTGGACTGAACTGAGTCCACTTGACGTTATGCAGATGTTGGGTCGTGCTGGAAGGCCTCAATATGACTCTTATGGTGAGGGAATTATTCTTACTGGCCACAGTGAGTTGCAATATTACCTCTCTCTAATGAACCAGCAACTTCCCATTGAGAGCCAGTTTATTTCCAAGCTGGCTGATCAGCTGAATGCAGAGATTGTGCTCGGTACAGTACAAAATGCAAAGGAAGCCTGTCATTGGATTGGATACACGTACCTGTATGTTCGAATGTTGAGGAACCCTTCTCTTTATGGGTTAGCACCAGATGTCCTATCCAGAGATATAACATTGGAAGAAAGGAGAGCTGATTTGGTAAGCATCTCAGTGCTTTAATTTATCGTTCAGTTTTTATTATCTGATTCCTGTGTCATTATTTGGTTTTTTACTAGGTTCCTTTCTGTCAGTGATGGTTGTTGTCCTTTGATTTATGTAGAGTTGCATGTGAAAGGAACCAATTCTTCATTGCTTTGAGTATTACCTGCTTTAGTTTTGGTTTATTTTCTAGGGGTTCCTGTTTGGTAGTGTCTGTTCTTGTCCTTCATATGTTTTACGTAGAACTGCATGAAAAGGGAACCAAATCTTCTTGGACTTTGGTAAGGCATAGGCTCTTTAACTTTTTTTGAAGTTTGTTTTTTCTCCTTTAAATATTTAAGACACAGGCTTTTTAACTTTTTTTTATCTTCTCCTCTGAAGTCTGAACTAAACCAATTCCTGTGTCTTTATTTTGTTTCTTACTAGGTTCCTTTCTCTTAGTGATCGTTGTTGTCATCAGTTTAATTTGTGTAGAGTTGCACGAGAAGGGAGCAAGTTCTTCACGGCTTTGAGAATAATCCGTTTTAGTTTTGGCTTTGAGAATTACTCGCTTTAATTATGGGTTGTTTATTTACTAGGTTCCTTTTTCGTAGTGTCTGTTCTTGTCATTGGTATATTTTACATAGAATTGCATGAAAAGAGATCCAAATCATCCCGAACTCTAGTATAACATAGGCTTTTAAATGTTTTGTTGATGTTTGTTTTTATCTCTTTTGAGTATTAATCATAGTAGTCAATAGTGGCCGATAGCGGCGCTGAACCGATACGGTAATCCTTGCAGCGGTGCGGAATCAAATAGCGTCCGCTTCAGCTGCTGTAGCGGAGCGGATAGTGGCCGCTTCAGCTGCTATTTGATTTTTGCAGGAAATTTCCAAATTGACCCTATTTTTAAAACCTTTTTTAGGGCATTTTGAGGATTTCGTAAACCCATACATTTTTCAACTTTCTCTCTCTTCTCACCTGTGCTGCAAAACACATTCTTCTATCTTATGATTTCTCTTGTTTTATGAATTTTTTTATTTGTTCCCCGGTCTTTTGTTTTTTGGTGTTTTGATTTATGAATGTCTCGTGAGATTTGAGTGTTATATTTAATCTTTATTAAGTATAAGTTTTTTTTGTTGAGAAATATATAAGTTTGTTTATACTTTATAGTATTATTCATGTAATTTGTCCAAAAAATAATCAAATATCGGTGACCGCTGTTTGTCATACCGCTATACGCTATCCCATTTTTGGTGTCGGCCGCTACGCACCGCTATCTGAGATTGACTACCATGGTATTAATACAACACTCTTTAACTTCTATTGAAGTTCGGTTTTTCTCCTCTGAACTTTTTTTTTTGCACAAGCAAAACTTCTCTGAACTAAACCAAATCCTGTATCATTATTTGTTTTTTTTCCTTGGTTGCCATTCCTTTCTGTTGGTGATTGTTGTTAACATTGGTTTGATTTGTGTATAGTTGCATTGCATGAGAAGGGGACCAGATCTTCATGTCTTTGAGAATTACCCACTTTTTTTGGTTTATTTACTAGGTTCCTTTTTTGTAGTGTCTGTTCTTGTCATTGGTATAATTACTGGACACAATAACCTCTAAAATAGGACCTCCTTGACCTCCATTTACGTGGAGCTCGTCAATGATGAAAAGACTAGGTTCCTTTTCTGTAGTCTGTTGTCATCATTAGTAGTATAATTACTAGGTTCTGTTTTGGTAGTGTCTATTCTTGCATTGGTATAGTTTATAGAATTGCTTGAAAAGGGAACCAAATCTTTGTGGACTCTTGTAAGACACGGGCTCTTTATCTTTTTTTGATGTTTGATTTTTGTCCTTTGAATATCTTATTAGATGAATGTCATATGATATTCGATACACATCTTTGTTCCTTGCATTCAGCTGTTTTGCTGAAGGTATAAAGAAAGGGGCGATGATTAATATTCGATGCACATCTTTGTTCCTTGCATTCAGCTGTTTTGCTGAAGGTATAAAGAAAGGGGCGATGATTACAATGAGAGAGGCCTTTAGTGGGAAATACCCTTTTCACCGGAAAAATCACAACCCTAATTTCTATCAATCCCCAAAAAAAAATAAAAATACTAAGCTCAGAAGTTGAAGGCGCCGCCTCTGTACCCTTTTCAACAAAAGGGTTTTGGTTTGGCATCTCAGTTTCTGTCTTCTTCTTTTCCTCTTTCTCTTTCTCTTACAGTCCCTTCAAATTGGATTGGGGTTTTTCCCACTGTGATATCGATCAACCAAAATTTACACTTGATATGAGCCCCTCAACCTTCCCGTTTTCCATTCTTATGATTATTTAAACTTATTTGTTTTAAAAATTACTTTTGTTCAGTGTTGTAGTTTTTGTTTTTCGCATTGATCTTGTTTGGATGGGAAACATTTTTGTTGTCTTTGAGAATTTTCCACTTTTTTGGTTTATTTACTAGGTTCGTTTTTTGTAATCCATTCTTGTGTTGGTATAATTACTGGACACAATAACCTCTAAAATTGGACCTCCTTGACCACCAATTATGTGGAGCTCACCAATGATGAACAGACTAGGTTCCTCTTCTGTAGTGTCTAACTCGGCAATGATGAAAAAACTAGGTTCCTTTTCTGTAGTGTCTGTTCTTGTCATCATTAGTAGTATAATTACTTGGTTCTGTTATGGTAGTGTCTGTTCTTGTATTTTGGTATAGTTTACGTAGAATTGCATGAAAAGGGAACCAAATCTTTGTGGACTCTAGTAAGACACAGGCTCTTTTAACTTTTTTTGATGTTTGATTTTTCTCCTCTGAACATTTCATTAGATGAATGTCAAATGATATTCGATGCATATCTTTTTTGGATATATATTGGTTATTCATACTGTCTTGTGTATTATCAATTTATTGTCTAACATTGATCTATTTTAATTTTGCAGATTCATACGGCTGCAACGATCTTAGATAGAAATAATTTGGTGAAGTATGATAGGAAGAGTGGATACTTTCAGGTCACCGACTTGGGTCGTATTGCAAGTTACTATTATATAACCCACGGAACCATATCCACATATAATGAACATTTGAAGCCTACAATGGGAGATATAGAACTTTGTCGATTGTTCTCATTGAGTGAAGAATTCAAGTATGTAACAGTAAGGCAGGATGAGAAGATGGAGCTAGCAAAGCTTTTGGATCGTGTTCCCATCCCCATCAAGGAAAGTTTGGAAGAGCCAAGTGCCAAAATCAATGTTTTACTGCAAGCATACATTTCACAATTAAAGCTTGAAGGGCTCTCAATGACATCTGATATGGTTTTTATAACCCAGGTTTGTTTCTTACCTTTGAGAAGTTATTTGAAGTGGCATTATATTTCTTTTATGGCTCCGTTTCTTTCCTCTGAGAAGATATTGGATGTAGTATTATATTTTTGTTTTATGACTCTGTTTCTTACCTTTGAGAAGTCATTGAAAATTGTATTATATGTTTTTGACTCTGTTCGTTACCTTTGAGAGTTCATTCGAAGTGGTGTTCCTCTTATATTTCTTTTCGCTGATTCATGTATTTTGTTTCTTTAGAGTGCTGGACGCCTTCTGCGTGCTCTTTTTGAGATTGTCCTGAAACGTGGCTGGGCACAGTTGGCTGAGAAGGCTCTGAACTTATGCAAGATGGTGACCAAGAGGATGTGGAGTGTCCAAACTCCTCTTCGTCAGTTCAATGGAATTCCAAGTGATGTATTAACAAAATTAGAGAAGAAGGATTTGGCTTGGGAAAGGTATTACGACCTATCATCTCAAGAGATAGGTGAACTTATCCGTGCTCCGAAGATGGGGAGGACCCTTCATAGATTTATCCATCAATTTCCAAAACTGAACCTTGCAGCACATGTGCAGCCAATTACTCGTACAGTTTTGGGGGTTGAGCTCACAATAACTCCAGATTTTGCATGGGATGACAGAATGCATGGATATGTTGAGCCGTTCTGGGTGATTGTGGAGGATAATGATGGTGAATATATCCTTCATCATGAGTATTTTTTGCTGAAAAAACAGTACATTGAGGAGGATCACACTTTGAATTTCACAGTGCCGATTTACGAGCCTCTTCCTCCTCAATACTTCATCCGTGTTGTTTCTGATAAATGGCTTGGATCCCAAACTGTTCTTCCTGTTTCTTTCAGGCATCTAATTTTACCTGAAAAGTATCCTCCGCCTACTGAACTATTGGATCTGCAACCACTTCCGGTTACTGCCTTAAGAAATCCATCATATGAAGCTCTTTATCAGGATTTTAAGCATTTCAACCCAGTTCAGACACAAGTCTTCACAGTGCTGTATAATTCTGATGACAATGTCCTAGTTGCCGCTCCAACTGGGAGTGGCAAGACTATATGTGCAGAATTTGCAATTTTGAGGAATCATCAAAAATTGCCGGATAGTGTCATGCGTGTTGTTTATATTGCACCCATTGAAGCTCTTGCCAAGGAAAGGTATCGTGATTGGGAGAAAAAATTCGGGGGTGGTCTTAAGTTGAAGGTAGTGGAGTTAACTGGAGAAACCGCGACTGATCTGAAATTGCTTGAGAAAGGTCAGGTTATTATTAGTACTCCAGAGAAGTGGGATGCTTTATCCCGCCGCTGGAAACAGAGGAAACATGTTCAACAAGTTAGTCTTTTCATCATTGATGAACTTCACTTAATTGGAGGCCAAGGAGGCCCTGTTTTGGAGGTTATTGTTTCCAGGATGAGGTATATCTCTAGTCAGCTTGAAAATAAGATTCGCATTGTGGCTTTGTCAACTTCACTCGCAAATGCAAAGGATCTTGGAGAATGGATTGGAGCTACCTCTCACGGGCTTTTCAATTTCCCGCCTGGTGTTCGTCCAGTGCCATTGGAAATACATATTCAGGGTGTAGATATTGCCAACTTTGAGGCTAGGATGCAAGCAATGACCAAACCTACGTACACTTCTATTGCTCAACATGCCAAGAACAGGAAACCGGCTATTGTTTTTGTGCCTACTAGAAAGCATGTTCGACTGACAGCTGTGGATTTGATTACATACTCAGGTGCAGACAGTGGTGAGAAACCTTTTTTGCTGCGGTCCATAGAAGAGCTTGAACCTTTTATTAACAAGATTAGTGATGAAATGTTAAAGGTCACTTTACGTGAAGGTGTTGGCTACTTGCACGAGGGCTTGAACAGTCTTGATCATGACATCGTTGCACAATTATTTGAGGCTGGATGGATTCAGGTCTGCGTTTTAAGCAGTTCCATGTGCTGGGGAGTGACATTGTCGGCTCATTTGGTAGTTGTGATGGGCACACAATATTATGATGGGCGAGAGAATGCTCAGACAGATTACCCTGTTACTGATTTGCTGCAAATGATGGGTCATGCCAGCCGTCCTTTAGTAGACAATTCTGGAAAATGTGTCATCTTATGCCACGCACCTCGCAAAGAGTACTACAAGAAGTTTCTGTATGAAGCATTCCCAGTTGAAAGCCATCTCCATCACTTCTTGCACGACAACTTGAATGCTGAAATTGTTGCTGGGATTATTGAAAACAAGCAAGATGCTGTTGATTATCTTACATGGACATTCATGTACAGGAGGCTCACACAGAATCCCAACTATTACAATTTACAAGGAGTTAGTCACAGACATCTTTCTGACCACCTCTCAGAGATGGTGGAAAATACATTGAGCGACTTAGAAGCAAGCAAGTGTGTTTCTATTGAGGATGATATGGACCTTTCTCCTCTTAACCTTGGAATGATTGCTTCATATTATTACATCAGTTACACAACAATCGAAAGGTTTTCATCATCATTGACTTCAAAAACAAAAATGAAGGGTTTGTTGGAGGTTCTGTCATCTGCATCAGAGTATGCTCACCTTCCAATACGACCTGGGGAAGAAGAGGTGGTTCGTAGGTTAATCAACCACCAAAGGTTTTCCTTTGAAAACCCAAAAGTCACGGATCCTCATGTGAAGGCTAATGCCTTGTTGCAGGCCCATTTCTCTAGGCAATCTGTTGGTGGGAATCTATCATTGGACCAGAGGGAGGTACTGCTTTCTGCAAACAGGCTTCTGCAGGCAATGGTCGATGTAATATCGAGCAACGGTTGGCTGAGCATGGCTCTTCTTGCCATGGAAGTAAGCCAAATGGTAACCCAAGGAATGTGGGAGCGAGATTCTATGCTGCTACAGCTTCCACACTTCACAAAGGATTTGGCTAAGAAATGCCAGGAGAACCCGGGGAGGAGTATAGAAACGGTATTTGATTTATTAGAGATGGAAGATGATGAGAGACGGGAATTGTTGAACATGACAGATTCACAGCTTTTGGATATTGCTCGGTTTTGCAACCGTTTTCCTAATATTGATTTGTCATACGAGATCCTGGACAACGACAATGTGCGAGCTGGGGATGATATAACACTACAGGTCACTCTTGAGCGGGATCTTGAAGGTAAAACAGAAGTAGGACCCGTTGATGCTCCTAGGTATCCGAAAGCCAAGGAAGAAGGGTGGTGGCTTGTTGTTGGTGATACCAAAACCAACATGCTGCTTGCAATTAAAAGGGTGTCGCTGCAGCGGAAGTTGAAAGCCAAACTGGAGTTTGCTGCACCTGCTGATGCTGGAAAGAAATCCTATGTCCTCTACTTCATGTGCGATTCTTACATGGGTTGTGATCAGGAATATGGTTTCACTCTTGATGTTAAGGAAGCAGATGGCGGTGAAGATGAATGAAAAAGTAATTTTTCTAATTCTTTTATTTCTAATTTTCTTTGGCTAGATCCAACAATATGTTAATGTTTAGTGCTTTTGGTAGCATATACTAGTGTGTTCAATATATCTATTTTTCCGACAGCTACAATGTTTCATTTTAAATTACATTATGCTTGCTGGTTCTGGAGTTAATGAAATTTTTGTCCTTTACAGTTTCATGAAAGCTGCAAATGAGGGGAGGATAATACTTCCATAATGAATTTTTATTTTGTTCTGGTAAACACTATGCTTATGCTTAATAAAATTAAAAATATACCTGGTTATAACCTAGAGTTTTGAGTGCTAATTACATGCTTTCCTTAACATTATTGCAGGTAAGGAAGTAATTGTGTCTAGAAGGAGTTTAAGGATGTAACACTGCAAGCGGGTTGTGGAAATTTGTAATCTTTGGGTACTAATACATTAGGAAAATGAAGTGCAATAGTGATTATTGGAACACTGGAGCCTTTATGTTAATTTTCTTTAGGATTAATGGTGTCATTCAATGACCCAAGCCTTAATTTCCAATTTGGGATCGTGGAGAACTCTCTGTGTCTTCATACATGCTTTTATATGGTTGTGGAGACCTGCTGAATTTAGCTAATACTGTAGCTTGTACAGATATTTGTATTGCAGCTTGGTTATCCAAGTTTATTTCCCCTATTTGATATGACACTAGTTGATTTCAAAGCGATCCATTTTTCTTCGTAATATCTGATTCGTGTTTGGTAAATCATCTTCATGAATTTGTGGAAATCGATGACTTTTTTTTCATGTTTATATGAATAACTCAGCATGAGGTGTTGCCGTAGAAATAATTATTTTCACATGTAAATTGAGTTTTTAAGGTTCGATATATAAATTTTTTCAAGAAAGTTCTTGTTCATTGTGCCACGTATTATCTCTATGAAATATATTTTTTCTGTCATAGCATTTATTTATTCTCTGAAGTCTGAAATATCATTATCTATGTTCTGATGATAAAAATACGTCACTTCATCTAAACAAAATATAATTTTCTGTGTTGTACACATGCCATAGTATTATTTGATTTTGAGTAAATTAGACTCCCTCTATAAAGAGAAGTTGAATTACACTCTTCTCTTGTTTTTTTTTTCTTACTAATTCTCTTATGTATATAAGTACTACTCTATTTTAACACAAATATTTATATTATAACATTGGATAAAATATTTTTAATCCATAATTTAAGGAAGGAAAAAAATCCCTTCTTTATAAACTTTTTTGGGTACATTCTTTATATCTTTTATTAACTTTGGACACCCTAATACTAATTGGATTATATTAGTAAATTGGTGTACAAAATTCCTTTTTTATTATCAAATTGTTATTTATTAAAAAAATCCAATTATCCTGATACCTAGGAATATTGTATACGATACATAGAAACATTCCTCTATGTTTCTTTAACGCATTTGGTTATTTTTTCAGGACAGAATAATTAAAGTTTTCAATTGAAGCTCATAAGCAATGGATGAACCTTGAAACTACCCACAACCCATGAACATTAACTCAATCAAAATGAAATGAATCTTGAAAATAGGGGACCATGGAGGCCAACTCCGGATGGCGGCCTAAACATGAGATGATGGAAGGTAAAAGTGGCACCAGAAACCGAAGGCTTTAGTAAATCTCTATTCTTAATTTCATATCCAAGTAATTTTCTTCTTCCCCTTTAATTTGTGGACAATGAGATTGTAATGTTGAAATGATCAAAAAGTCGCAAAATTATTGTGCTTCAAGGGATGTAATTTGAAAAGTAAAATGCTTATATTGGATATAATCAACCATCAGTTCACTACTACTGTTGTAATATTTATTGTCAAAGAGATTGTGATATTGATTTGTTGTACCTTATTTTCTTCTTCTTGCTGAATTTAAATTTTATAAATTCAAATATTGTATTTTTCTTTTATGAAGATCAAATATAAGCAAACTTGATAACGGTGGTAGAAAAAAGTCGTAATTGTTAAGAGAAAGGTGCTCATGAAATCAAAGAAACCAGATGGGGAAAAAAAGAAAATTGCTTTTCTGACATTAAATACGTCACAATGACACATGAAAATTACTTAAAAGCCTCCAGCGGTAGTTAACTACTGTTCTGTAAACCGGCAGTAGTTAACTACCGCTGAGGCTCAACGGTAGTTAACTACCGCTGGAAAATTGCTTTTCTGTTTTACAATTTACACATGTCTATTTGTGTCAGCCGCCAACTACATTTTTTAATGTTTAGGTTAATTTTAACAAAAGGGTTGCTGCACCAACTATAGAAGAAGAAGAGGAAGTTGGTAGCTGACACAAATAGACATGTGTGAATTGTAAAACAGAAAAGCAAATTTTCAACCGTAGTTAACTACCGCTGAGCCTCAGCGGCAGTTAACTGCTGCCGGTTTACAGAACGGTAGTTAACTACCGCTGGGGGCTTTTTAGTAATTTTCATGTGTCATTGTGAAGTATTCAATGTCAGAAAAGCGACTTTTGGAAAAAAGAACCAACCTATAAGTGATGGGATCATGGGATGGGGAGATGTAAGTATTTGGCCCAATTTACCGTATGATTAGAGAACTGCTCTTTACCCAAATGGTTTTGCTCATTCCCAAGTGAAATGACCAAAATACCTCTACACATGTTAACTCACGCTAATGCAAATGACAACGTAAGTTTACTCACACTGGTTCTGTGCGCATCAGAACACACAGGCAGTAGCTACTGCCTTGTTCCCTGTTTAGCTTTGTTCCTTCACTCCTTCATACATAGGAACAATCATTCACATTCATTCAACAAAAACTCATAATTTAGAGAACATGCATTCATTCATTCATAATTTAGAAACACAATTTTAACGAAAATTAACTCAAATGTCATAAAGAGGTGCAACCGCGCAAATGTAAATATCATACAACCAAAATGTCAGGAAAAATACTACAAATATAAAAAAAGTCATAAAAACAAGTCATAAAATAAGACACTATTGTTGCTCCTGTGGACTATGACTCCTACTCCTCCTCCGTGGAACCTGCTGATGGTCAAACGCGGTATACTCGGTCCGGAGGCCCTCCAAAATGCTGAAAAAGAGTGGATTTAAAACCACCTCTGGAACCTCCATCGCATTCTCCACTCTGTCTCTCATGCTACTGATGACCTGCAATGGATCAGGAGGATGTTTGGCCCACTCCTGGTCAACAAGAATATCATGGTAGACAGGTCTCGGCATGACAATGTCAGGCTCTGGAGCAGGGTTGACGATGAGAGGATGTGATACACAATAGAACCACCTAATGTACTTATCTGAATGCTTCCAAGGCTCGTCGTCCGGACCTGGTGACCCCTCTCCTGCTGGCTAACGACGTGCATAACAATCTCCAAGAAGGTAACAGCCACATCTGCTGGTGCAAGAGGCAGAATCATAGTGGGAGATCGGAGAACGGTCTGAACATATTCGTACTGCCTCAGAACCCGCTCGGGCAAGTGACGCACCATCTTTGTTTGCCGACCATGATCCATCCGGAGTACCAACACATGTAACGCCCTATTTCCTTATTTAATTATTTTTGGTTGAGTTTAGAGTCTTTTACATGACTTATGTGATTTATGACATGTTGTGGTGTTTTAATATTTTTTTTTAAGTGGCTTTATATTATATTTTTTTAGTAGAATTTGAGGGGCTGGTTTGGATTTAGTTAGAAAATACGTTGATGTAGTTAGAAAATATGTGTGGGTGTAGTTAGAAAATATGTGGATTTAGTTAGAAAATATGTTGAGGGTGTGAGATATAAAAGCTAAGAGCCAGACACAAATTAGATTTAGAAGCTTTTGGAGAAAAGAGGAGA
>Ga0315915_1004108_pt1 | contig 18379 bp, 18 predicted proteins | sample MpolbnodulesMG_FD_207738 | JGI IMG/M metagenome (GOLD analysis project Ga0315915, IMG submission 207738) | Medicago polymorpha root nodule microbial communities from Los Angeles, California, United States - branched nodules | ecosystem: Host-associated > Plants > Roots > Nodule | place: USA...
ATGACTTATATAAGGGGTGCGTTTAGTAAATAACGCTAATTAGTTAGCAGAATTACTAAACTCGTTATTGGGCTTACTGAAGCCCAATAGTGACTTCTGACTTGCAGAGCACACTAGGAGTTCTATATATAGAACCCTAGTGCTGAAGTTTTTGGTTACACGTTTTTGAAGAAACCCTAGCTCTCTGAAACTTCTGATTCCTTGGCTAGCACCGAGTTTTGGAGGAGCACTGTTCGTGTGGACTTGCTAGAGGCTTTGCTGTGATTCCAGTTTCTAGTTTCCAACTTTCAGATTCCACACTTCGAGGTAACAATCGAATCACTGATTCATGTGTAAATTCGTGATGATCCAAGGAAAGAAAATCAAAATTTTTTATCCGCTGCTTTATTTTGTAACACTCGATTTTCCTTCATTTCTTTCTATCAACAACAACTCCTTCTTCATCATGGACCAAGTCACCAACACCTTCTTCATGAATATCTCACAGTTCTTCATCTAATTCCATGATATAACTGTACATATTGGTTTTCCACCAAGAGAATTCTTTAGGATCTCTGTTAAACCTTGGAGCTTTGCCAGAGTCAGACTTCTTATCATCAGTGGTACCATAATCATATGGAACAACATTGTTCCTTTTAGGAATGGGAATTTCAGCAGACATGTTTTTCTCAGATCTTTTTCTGTTACACTGTTAAGTGTTAAGACAACAGACCAAGACTCTAGATACCATGATGTAGCAAATACTTTGAAGCTTGAAAATTATTCCGCTGCAACATTTTTTTTTAATTAAATGAAGTACTTTTGAATTCAGGAAGATGTGTGACACCCTTCCATGCTTTAATAATTATTATGTTTTTATTAGAAAATAATATGTGGGAAATAGGGTGTTACAAAGTGGTATCAGAGCAGACCTCTCCTAGTACAATGTGGTTCGAGGACGAACCAAGCGGAAGCTGGTGGGCATGTAACGCCTCCGCTTGGTGGGCAAGTAACGCCCGAGGCTGATGAGGGCGGGGAGTGGTCCGACTCCTAGCATGCTTCTAGCCAAAATGGAATCACATCGGAATGAGAGGGATCCTGAGGCCGTGCAGAAATGGGACTGCATGAAAGAAGTAGAAGTCAACAGAAGAAAAGAAAACCACATATTATACATCTCAGACTCTCCATTCTTTTTGGATGTTACCTTAGTCATCTCTTCTAGTGTTGATGAGAATCTTGATTTATCCTGGGTTTCTAATCTAAAGATGCAAGCTAAAACTTCAAACCCTGCGAAGCTGAATGCAGATTCTGATCAAGAACAGGAGATCAAGAAGCTGGAAAAAGAACTCCTTAAGCAGAAGATACTTGTTGAAAATCTAAAGAGGAATATGGCTGAACATAAAGAAGAATTCAGAGCAAGAGAAGAAGCTCAAGCTAGAAGATATGATGCTTTGGAAGCTACGATGAAGGATATGATGGGAATGATGAAAAAACAAGCCAAACCTTAGATTGCACATCTTTTAACTTGCTTTTCATATGTTTCTTATGCTTAGCTTCTGACATGTGTTTGTTTTCTGCTCTGATACAATATTATTGTGCTTCTGATCTTTTTTAATATTGCTCCTGGTTATAAACTTAGAAATTTATCTCATGTTTTTATTACTTCTCTTTTTTGTCTTTATTTTACTTTTTGTTGATGACAAAAGGGGGAGTAGATATAGTATGTATTAAGGCTCTGAGCCCCACTAATTTAATTTAAAATTGAATTAGGAGAACCTTCTTCTCATCTCTCTTAGTCTTTAATTTCTTGTGAGATTATTTCTGAGTGACGGTTTTTTAAATGAATTTAATTAACATGGATAGAACTCAGGGGGAACTTACAAAACTCACCTTAAGAACTATCAGACTTAGGGGGAGCTTAAAAACCTTAGACCCTAAAAGTCAACTTGTTAATTAGAACAATAACAATTGAACATCTTAATACTAGTGTTTGTCATCATCAAAAAGGGGGAGATTGTTGGAACAAAATGTGTTTAACATTACCCTTTGAGTTTTGATGATAACAAGGTATTAAAAATGTCAATTTGATAAGCTAATATTTGTTCAAGTGTGCAGGACCATAGACAAAAATTCAACTGTCTTTATATCAAGCATAGGTTCTGGAAGAACAAATGAGATCAATGGAATTTACAAAATGGGAACTTATGTTGCAAGAGAGAGTCTAAAGAAGGAATGGAAGCCTGGAGCAACGACTATTTCAGAGGAATTAGAAGGCATTGGATGCTTATCCACTCGAGAGCCAGGAAAAAGACATAGTACAATTGTACAACCACTACCTCCACTACTCCACTCCTCATTTCTGCAATAGTACAAGACAACAATTGTGACTACGCTGGTATATTTCTATACAAGGAATGGATTAGAAATTGTTCCCTCCTAGGACAATAACTAAATCAAGTAACAGATCATTGGTGATTTGAACAAGCTTCAACACCGACTCTTTTGTGATGTGCTGGCAATTTCCAGCGTATCTCTCACACCTCTATATAAAGGAGTAAAGACCTAAATATTGGCAAGACTCTGACAACAATTTTACTTGTGACAAACATCTGCTGAAATTGTTTCCCATCATAGTTCACTTAAAATTTCTTAACAACTTTCGTATCTTAGAAATTATAGTGTCTTAAGAGTCTGTATCTGATTTATATTGTGAATGAAGGTGAGAAAAACACAAGAAGGGGGGTTGAATTGTGGTTTCTTTTTCTTCTACTAAAACTGAAGTCACTGTTCAGAACCTGATAGAGTTTAGCTTCTGAAGTGATGTTCAGAGTCTAAATGCAGCGCATAAGTAGAGAGAGAGAAGAAAGACACAATGCAATTATACAGGTTCTGATTACAACTGCTCACTGCTCAAAATAGCAAGAGACTTCAAACTACTCAAGCACAACTGCAAGAGATTTCCTATGCTCAAGAACACAATCAAGAGACTTCATATGCTCAAGCACAACTTCAAGAGCCTTCTATTCAAACAAAATTACAAAGAAAATTGCTTGAGGTTGAACACTTGATATACAATCAGTGGTGTTCACAATACAAATCAAATACAGACTCTTAAGACTCTAGAATTTCTAAGGTATGGAAGTTGTTAAGAAATTCTAAGTGAACTTTGATGTGAAACAATTTCAGCTGAGTTTTGGCACTTGTAAAATTATTGTGAGTCTCTTGGAAATATTCAAGTCTTCACTCCTTTATATAGAGGTCTGAAAGAGACGTTGTTGATGGCTATCACATCAATAAGAGTTGTTTAAAGCTTGATCAAATCACTAATGATCTGTTGCTTGATTTGGTAATTGTCTTATGAAGGATCAATTTCATATCCATTCCAAGAATAGAGGAATACCAACGTAGTCACAAATTTTCTTGTACTATTGAAGACACAAAACAGAGTAATGGAGATAGTGGTTGTATAATTGTACTATTGTCCTTTTCCAACGTTCTCCAAAGGATAAGCATCCAATGCCTTCAAAATTCCTATGAATTAGACATTGCTCGAGAATTCCATTCCTTCTGCGTTCATAGGCATGACAAGAACAACATTTGATAAAATTCTGAAACTTCATGTCTTCTAGCTTTTGATGATCTTCAGCTTCTAATGATTTTCGAAACCTCTGATGACGTCAGCTTCTGGCAGACAGCTTCTCATGAGAGTGCTTCTGATGACGTCAGCTTCTAGTGATCTTCAGAACCTCTTGCCTTCAGATGCTTCCTTGCAACTTTAAGCTTCCTTTTTGAAATTCTAGCGTACTTTTTTTAATATGTTCTGTAAGATTTTTCGACGTTTGCGATGTTTCAATTAATGTTCCAACATCATAGCGTAAATAGAAATAAAAAAAAGAAAATAAATGGCAAGAAAGTAAAAGACACAATGAGTTTGTTGACCCAATTCGGTGACAAACACACCTACTCTTGGGGATATCAAGCCAGGAAGGAAATCCACTAGTGTAGTCCTTATTCAAAAGCTCTCAGCAAACTCCTTGTTTACACTTTATGACCTAGGACCTTCCCGTCTAGACTTCAACCTAGGAACTCCTAGATCTGAGATCCCATCTCACTATCCTAATGGTTAGTCACAACCCCTGTGACCTATCAGACCTAAACACAAACTCAAATGGTGAAGTTACCTTCAAACAAACAACTAACACCTTGTTTCACAACTTCGGTGTAGTACACACGAGTATCAAACTCAACACACAATCCTAAACAAGTATCACAAATGATATGAGAAAGGATCACAATAAAGGTTCTAAACTTGCATCACAAATGATACAAGAGTAAAGCACATGTAGACTCAAAACCCTAAAAATCTAAACTTTTTAGTATGACGGTTTGAATGATCAATTAGGTCTTGAGGTCTCCATTATATACTGAAGCAGCTTGGGCCAAATACTTAGTTGGGCTTCAGAACAAAGCAGATCGGTTCAGCTAATCTGCAAAACAAGAATGAGAAACAAATATGGAAAGTCCTAAAATGTCGGAAATTTTTTAGGATCGTTCCAACCAATTACAAATATTTCCTAAAATATAAATACTACTTTAGAAATATTCCACAACTGATTCTATTAAGATATGCGCGTTGCTTGGTTAAGAAGAAAAGGAAATATTGTTTCCTTAAACAATGAAGGGCGCACGTACAAATAGGCATGAACCCAGGCACACTGAACCGTGCCTGGATGTTGGAACATCGTATCCAACATCTTACAGAGATGCCTAACCACATGTTGGAACATTGGTTCCAACAACACAAACAGGGATATTTGTTTTAGCAACAATGCAGCCAATACAAATACCCAACACTTTTTGTAGATTCCGTTGCTCTCATTTGTTCTTCCAGAACCTATGCTTGTTTTAAAAGACACTCAAATTTTTGTCTATGGTCCTGCACACTTGAACAAATATTAGCATATTCAATTGACAATTTTTGGTACCTTGTTATCATCAAAACTCAAAGGGTAATGTTAAACACATTTTGTTCCAACAGTGAACACCACTGATTGTATATCAAGTGTTCAACCTCAAATATTTTTCTTTGTAATTCTATTTGAATAGAAATTTATTGCTTTTGTGCTTGAGCATGGGAAGTCTCTTGCAGTTGTGCTTGAGAATAGGAAACCTCTTGCTTTTGTGCTTGAGTAGTTTGAAGTCTCTTGCATTTGTGCTTGAGCAATTGTAATCAGATATTGATTTTAGTGAACTCTCCTTGGAAGTGCAAGGGGGAGTGGACCACTTCTAGATTGTGGAAGGAACCATAATAAATTTATTTGTGTCTTTCTTCTTTCTCTTTCTCTTTACTTATCTGCTGCATTTAGACTCTGAACATTACATCAGAACCTGAACTCTATCAGCTTCTGATCAATTACTTCAATTTTAGGAGAAGAAAATGTTAACACAATTCCCCCCCCCCGTGTTTTTCTCACCTTTAGTCACCAAGAAACACAGAGTACCCATAAGTCTAGTGTTAGGATATCAACCCCAATCAGCGACAGTGTAGGAGATAAGCCTTGTGATGGGGGATGGTGATAAATGTAATCCAAAGTGTATGGTACCCAGAACATAACAGAGAATGTGTTTGAGAGCAAGCATGTGTTTAGTGGTGGGTGCATGCATGTGAAGACATACTTGTTGAACTGCATAAGAGGTATCAGGTCTAGTGAAGGTGGGGTACTGTAAGGCTCCTGCAAGACTGTGATAGAGAAAATGATCCTCGTAAGGAGTGCCAGATGATGTGCTGAGTTTCTCCTTGGTGTCAATATGAGTGGCAGACAATTTGTAGGATGTCATTCCAGCATGTTCAATGATTTATGAAGCATAGGTGCTTTGACTTTGAAAAATGCCACCAAGATGGTGAGAGACAACAATACCCAAAATATAACTCATGGAACCTAGATCCTTTATTGCAAACTTAGATGTTAAGTGACTTCTTCAAACGAAAAACATAATGTAGAGTGTTAGAGTGTTGTCGATATATAATGAGAGAGTGGTCTAATGTGTTATGTCGAAACCGAATCGTAGTTACATAGTCAACAAAGATTCGGTACCATGCTTCAAGCGTTTGCTTGAGACCATAAATTGACTTCTTCAAACGACAAACATAATTTGGATGGTGAGAGTCGCAAAAACCCAGTGGTTGATGCGTGTAAGCAGTCTCATGAAGATCACCATGTAAAAAGGCATTCTTGACATCCAGCTGATGAATGGGCTAGGATTTAGAGAGAGAAATGGTGAGTATTGTTCCAACGGTAGTAGGATTAACCACCGGGCTAAAAGTCTCATCACAATCCACACCTGCAACCTGTAACATGCCATCACCTACAAGACGAGCCTTATAGCGCTCAAAGGAGCCATCAAAATTTTTCTTATGTTTAAAAATCCACATACATGGAATTCAGATTGCATTTCGGATTTCCAATTCGGGTCTGATAAGGCCATTTTGTGATTTGAGTGAGAAATTGATAAGTTAAATATTTTTTGGGTTTGGCAATTCCTTTCATGCTATGGGTGGTGATAGTACGTGTAGGTGGAGGGGGATGTGGTTAGATTGGTGGGGGTGAGGTAAAGAAAATTGTAATGGGTGAGTTGATTGGAGAGGTAAGAGGTGGGGATTGGAGAGTGGCTAGTCAATTATGATTGTTGGTGTTGGTTGGTTATGTCCAGCCAGTGGTGATATTTGACTTTTCCATTGATGTATAAGGCAAGGGTGTAGGTCGTCGTCTAGGAAGTTATAAGAGTGAGGTGAAGGCGAGTGTGTCTTGGTGAAGGAAAATTGAGTTTCATCAAAGATAACATGCCTCGAAATTATTAATTTTCTATTTGACAAATCAAAACACTTGTAACCTCTATGGTTCAGTGGATAACCCAAGAAGACACGTGGAGTAGAGCGAGGTTGTAACTTATGAATGGTATGTGACAGGAATAACGAATAACACAGACAACCAAAAACTCATATGTGTGTGTATGTGGGATCACGATGGTATAAGAGTTGTGTTGGTGACTGATTTTGAAGTGTTTTACAAGGAAGAATGTTTAACAGATAAGTTGCCATGTGGAGAGCATGATGCCAAAACTATGGTGGAACAGAAGAATGAGCTAGCATAGTGCGTATCATATTGTTAATGGTTCTTATTTTTTCTTCCGCTTTCCCATTTTGCGAGGATGTGTTAGAGCAAGATAAGAGAAAAACAAGGCCATGATTAGTGCAATATTTTTGAAATAGCTCATTATTATATTCACCTCCATTATCACATTGAAAAGATTTTATATTTTGCAAAAATTGTGTTTCAATAAATTTGTAGGTGACTTGAACATTTCAAATACTTGAGATTTTATGATAATAGGAAAGGTCCACAAGAAATTTGTAAAATCATCTAAAATTAGGACATAATATTTATGACCAGCAGAACTTAAAATTGAGGACGTCCACAAATCACTATGTAAAATATCAAAGGGCATCAAACTAGTAGTTTGAGAATAAAATAATGGCAATTTAATTTGTTTGCCTAAAACACAAGAGTCACAAATAACAGAAGAATTAAAAGGCTCACACCAATGAATTTATTATTGTGAAGGGATATTAAAACAGACACATCGGGATGACCAAGACGACCGTGCCATAGACTGGTCGTAAGACCGACAAAACTGGAGGGAGTGGTGACTGGACGTAAGTTCGCTAGGAGCTCTAGACTGAGCGGCGGTTGCGACACTGAGAGGTGTCTTTAGAAGGTGAATGTTGAGTGGTGTGCATGGCAACATGAGAGATGGTGCTTGCCATTTTGGCCATACCGGCTTCTTCCAAAGTGAGCATGGAGCGAGCCTGATAGAATGCATGAAGAGGATTACTTTGGTGAATCAAGGTGGCAACACTGCGCTAAGCTTCTGGAAGACTAGATATTAGTTGAAGAACCAGACGGTTATTGTTGACAAGAGAATCAACATTTACCAATTGGCCATAGAGCATCTTAAGACGCTGACAGTAAGCAGAAATATTGGGAAAATCCTCCATGCGAGTGTTGGATAACTCTTGCTCAAGAGTGACAACACGAATGTTTTGATTTTCCTGAAAAATACCCGCCAAACGATTTCATGCTTCCACGGCAGTGGAGTTGGGTTCTAGAATAGTGGTCAGTAAATCAGTAGAAATGGTGGAATAAATCCATTGAAGAACAGTGGCATAAAGAGTGCTCCATTGTTGATACTCGGCGTCGGTAAGGGCTGGTGGAGCTTTTTCCATAGACGAAACAATGTGATGCAAGACTCAATGTGAGCGAGCATGAATACGGAAAAGCTCAGCCCAGGTTCCGTATTGGTATTTTTCCATCTCAAGAATAATAGGAATGTTGTTCCTAATATTGTAGATAGGAAGATCAGAATGAAAATCGTTTTTTGAAGTTTTGGGAGAGTCGGAAACACCTGTGGCAGAAGCGGTTTTCTGGGCAGAGTTGTTGGTATCGCTATGTTCGGAATCAGACATGACTGTGAGGAGAAGGGTCACGAGTCAAAAGGCAGATGCAAGGCGGTTGTGTTGGCGGTGTTGTGCTCGTCGGAAAACATGAAACACAAACGTATGGAAACGACAGAAACAGTTTTTGGAAACTGATTCTAAATCGCGGCGGACGAGAGGGCACTCGGAACGGATATGAGGGCAAATGGGAAGTGCGATCAAAAACTGCAGATGAACAGATTGGTGTAGAACAGACAAGGAGCGTTGGTGCTGTTCGTCGGCGGCTACGTGAAGAAGGAGGAGGTGCAGCAGCGGCGGTGTAGGTAGCAGAAGCGTAAAAGATGAAGAACGTGTTTTATTTGTGTTTTTTTCAATGAGAGGGATTAATAAGGAGTGATACCATGTAAGATAATGGAATGCTTGCCTTTATCATTCATGTGAAAAGAATATATACACCTATTGTGTAACGTTTGGTCAACAATCTAATTATGATACAATATAATTACAGGAAACTAATTATAGTCAGTTATGACAAAAATTCTATTCTATCATCACAACTTACAAGAGATGTGTTTGTGATTTTTCATCAAATAAGAGAAAAAATAATGTTGTCGTGCAACATGCACTAAATTTTTTGTCGTGCACTATATCATTACCCTGTTGATATTTAGGAGTAACAAGTGAGTTGTAATGGGAAAATTTGTTTTAATTAATAATTGCTTAGGAAAATTCAAATCATAAACATAGAGATAAAAACACGAAAGGGTAGAATTTTTTATTTTTCGACAGGCAAAACGGTAAAATATTGATGAATTGTTTTTTTTTAGGGAAAATATTGATGATTTTGTAGAAATTGTCTTAGTATTCCTTAGTATTTTCAGTTATGATATTATGAAGTTTTTAAGAGACATTAGTGTGTTATTCTTCCGTTATGATTTGTTTTCAAGATAGTAATTTTAGGGAGTTTATCTTCTATTTTTCAGTTATGTTTTAGCTCTACATATAGAGCAATGCAGTGATTGTAATCGTGAACTCTATGTCATAAACATTGTCTTTTGCCTTCCAATATATCAGCTTCATGTTATTCTGTCATATTCATTCATAAAACAACAAATTTGTAGTAGAGCTTATTTTCTTAAGGGATCTATGAGTGTATACAAACCAACCCCTAGATGGAAACTGAAAGAAACTTCTCCCTTGCTCAGCTCCACCCATTTTTGATGGTGAAAACTATCATGCTTGGGCTATTAAGATGTCAACAATCTTGAAGTCTTAGACCTTTGGGAAGCTATAGAAGAAGAATATGAAGTGGAGCCATTGCCGAAAAATCCAACGGTGGCTCAAATAAAGATTCACAAAGGAAAGAAGACAAGGAAGGCCAAAGCTAAAGCAAGTCTATTCCACGCGGTGTCAGGCACAATATTTACAAGAATCATGAACTTGAAATCGGAAAAAGACATTTGGGATTACATCAAAAAAGAATATGAGGGAAATGAAAGAACCAAAAACATGAAGATACTCAACCTGACTCGGGAGTTCGAGATGCTAAAAATGAAGGAGGCAGAAACCATAAAGAGTACGCAGATAAGTGGTTGGGCATTGTTAACAAGGTGAGATTACTTGGTAATGATTTTTCTGATGAAAGAATTGTGCAAAAAATTTTGGTTTCTGTGCCTGAGAGATATGAATCAAAAATTTCTTTATTAGAAGAAACAAAAGATTTGTCGAGCATTTCCTTGGTAGAATTGGTGAATGCATTGCAGGCACAAAGAACAAAGGCGAATTATGAGAGGAGAAGCGTCCATGGAAGATGCTTTGTATGTGAAAGCAAAAAATCCAGGAGGAGGCAACAACAACAGGCAAAATGATGATATTTTTCAACCATGTGCACACTGTAAAAAGACAAACCATCCTCAAATAAGATGTTGGTGGAGGCCTGATGTCATGTGCAGAAAATGTGGCAACATGGGACATGTAGAGAGAGTATGCAGGTCAAAATCAGATGAGGCAAAGATATCCATGGAGCAGCAAGAAGAAGATCTACTTTTTGTTCCAAAATATTTTGCTACAAGCAATAGTTCATGTGACTCGTGGTTAATTGACGGCTGCTGCACAAATCTTATGACCAATGATCATAAGCTCTTTAAGGATCCTGACAAAACCGTTGTTTCCAGCGTAAAAACTGGAAATGGTGATTTCATCTCAGTCAAGGGAAAAGGGACGGTTGCTATTGAAAGTTTATCTGGTATGAAATATATTTCTGATGTTTTATTTGTGCTTGACATTGATAAAAATTTGTTTAGTGTTCAACAACTTGTTGAAAAGGGCTTCAAAGTCATATTTGAAGACAATGTGTGCTAGATCAAAGATGTTAAAGGCAAAGATGTATTTAAAATGAGAGCTAAAAGTTTTCCTCTAAATTAGCCAATAAAGAAGGCGCTGCCAGAAACTTATGAATATTCTGATGATGTTCCAATTAGAAGAGGCAATGAGATCTTGTTGAACAAAAGCAATGAGTTCAAAGTTGATGATCAAGGGGTTGATGTGTTAACAAAGGCTTTAGCAAAATCAAGATTTGGAATATTAAAAGACAAGCCGGGACTTTGCAGCAACCAAGGCAAGGAGGAGATTTGTATAAATTTCCTTAGTATTCCTTAGTATTTCCAGTTATGATATTATGAAGTTTTTAAGAGACATTAGTGTGTTATTTTTCAGTTATGATTTGTTTTCAAGATAGTAATTTTAGGGAGTTTATCTTCTATTTTTCTGTTATGTTTTAGCTCTGCGTATAGAGCAAATTAAGCAGTGATTGTTACCGTGAACTATATGTTATAAAGATTGCCTTTTGCCTTCTAATATATCAGCTTCATATTATTCTGTCATATTCATTCATAAAAATACAGATTTATTAAATAATTAGAAGATGTAAAATAATTAAGTTGAATAGTTCTACTAAAAAAAGTTTGATGCCACGTTTTTTTTCTTGATTCAAATCATTTTTGATAGGCAAAGTTTGTTATCATGTGCAAAATTTTGTTATTTGGATAAGTTTGTTTCAAAATTGAATCACGGGAAAGTTTGTTTTTCTTTATACAATAAAACCGAATCTTTTTTTATTGTCAACAGGTTATATACAGGCGTTGCTTATTTTGTTAGCTATTGTTTAGTGATGAAAGAAACATTTGTCACCTTCATCAAAGCTCTAAAATCACTCATTCTCACCTTCTTTGTAAGAACGATAAGATCATTCTTCCTCTCCTCCGACTCACCATCGCTTCCCTTTCTCCCGTTGGATCTCGTGGAAGAAATTCTGTGTAGGCTTCCGGTCAAGCTCCTCTTTCAACTTCGATGCCAAAGTAAGTCCTTCAATACTCTAATTTCTAATCCCCAATTTGCTATTAAACACTTTAGCATGTCAACCATGCACCACCACCACCTCACCTTAATCTTCACAGATCGAGCAACGCCATGGTCAAGCTCAAGGGTGATCTCTTACCCACTTTACTCCATTTTCTACCCACCTTACTCCATTTTTCCCTCCGTCGTTAAACCCACCTTACTCCATTTTGCCATGGAATCCTTTGTTTAGCTAGGAAACAAGACTACAGGGCTAAAGTAAAAGATGTCATCTTGTGGAACCCTTTCATTAAAAAATTCCAATTATCGCCTTCTTTCAAATACCCTTTTCCAGGACACAACTATTATTCTAATCCTAAATTTGGCTTTGGATATGATCATATATCTAACCTTTACAAGGTGCTTGCTATTTTTCATTTGGCTGATATTTTTCATTCCACTGATGGAATTTGGAAAGGTCAAGGAATGGTTCATACTCTGGGCACTAACACTTGGAGGTTGATTAACGGTGTATTCCCTTTTCCAAATGGTTATCAAAAATCGCTGATATTCGTGAGTGGTGCGCTTAATTGGATGCCATATAAGCAGGATTATACTCGTAGTGTTGTTTCTTTTGATTTGGTGACCGAGTCGTATAAAAGAATTTTGCAGCCTAACTATGGAGTGGAAGATGTGTATAAAGTGATCTTGGGTGTCTCGAGTGATTGTTTGTGTATCTTTGCATGTACACAAACATTTTTTGATGCTTGGCTGATGAAGGAGTACAGAAACAAAGGGTCTTGGACTAAATTGTTTCGTGTTCCTTACATGGAAAGTAGATCCTCTCTGTAATGCAAAAGTCATCTACCCACCATGGATTTCCGAGGAAGACCAAGTGCTAATGGAATACACATTCGGAGGATGTTTGGCCGTTTATGATGTCAAAAATGGTACTTCTAAGATTCCAATGATTCAAAGTATCTATGGTGATTTTAAAATACTTGGTCTGATGATGGAAGATAACATTGAAGTTTGCGTTGAGAGTTTGATATCACCTTGTTTCTAATGTGAGGACATCAATGTGGTGTTGTGTGGCTTGAACTTTAGACTCAATTGCAACTTATATGTTAATTTCCGCTTATGTTATTTAGTTTATATTTGTTCTAATTAGTAGTAACTATTTATCCTTGTTAATTAACGGTCGATTGAATCTGTGCTTGAGAAATTGCTATGTTATTTTTAATTATATTCGTTGATTCTCCATTTATCCATTATCATCTATATAGTTCACAACTATGTGTTGCTGATATTTGTATGCTTATAAACTCATATCACTAAGTTGGTTTTCAAAGAATGAAAAGTAGTTTTTGTTATTATGAATGAATTATATTGGATTTCTCATCCAACTTATGATACGATGAACACTAGGTTGTTATAAAGTCATACAGTTCCTTGATCATGAACCCTTTGAGAAATTTCTTCTTGACCGTTTTGTGATATAGACTCTCCCTTGCATCTTCTTTACTTTCAACAATTGATTTGAGATGTTGATCAGAAGTGTATCCACTGTACTTATTTAACTTCTATTAACTCAGAATAACTTATTTACGTTATGTAATAATTAATAAGTGGTTCATTAAATATTCTTTTGATTCTTGCTTATTTATATAATATAACACTTAATGAATTAATGCAAAAAAGTGTCTATTTTAACTGATTTATATAACAAGGCATCATTAAGAAGTGGATGTGATTATTAATTTTATGGTAAGCTTTATATTGAGGATTGCAAATGTTGATTTCATTATCAACTTTATTTCCATAAGTGTAACACCACCTCTGCACTCAATTGTTTTCTTTCTTGAGAATTACAATAATGATAAATGAATGATAAGATTGCACCACCGCCACCTCAACCTGGCGGTGCAACCGCCATTGATGCTGACACCACCATGTCCATGTGTGAAAATATGTTCTTTATAAGTTGGAACAACTTTCTGTATAAGAAGGTTTTAGTTAAAAAATTGATAGCTTATTTTTGCAATAATTTTCACAATTTTGTCAGTTTACTATTACATAATGTTAGCTTATTCCAGAAATTAATGTTTAAATTCAAACTGACAAAATTCCATTAAAACAATGAGATATATAACATGGATGACACAGGATACTTATATTGTTCATAAGAAGAATTTGTTCCATGAAAGATCTGTGGATTTTTGGAGAAGGTTCAACATTCATTCTCCTCATCCCTTAGAGGTTCACAATATGGCCGTGAAAAATTTGATGATTCAAGGAGAAAGAAGATGGGATTAAGATAAGATATTTGCGATGTTCCCAGCTCATGTGGGCCATAGTGGTGTTTATAATTCTGCCATGCGTTTAAAGAGAAATAGGGGAGAGGTTCATTATGAAGGTGGCTGGAATAATGTAAGGAATGCGTGGTTTGTGCATTGTGATGCTAACTGTGTGTTTTGTGCTGTAAATGTGGAGTCTGAGTGGCACTTTTTTTTTCCAATGCAATGTTGGGTTGATGCAAGGGCGTGGCATATTATTCAACATCTGTTGTGATTGATGACATCTTAGCCGGGAACCCAATGGTACAGCAGATCATGCGCTGATGCTGATTGCGGAATTATGGCAGAGCAGAAATAACGTATCGTCTAATCAAAAGCCTGTGCAGCCAAGGAAAATCTGTCATACATCATATATGAAGATACAATGACTTCTCATGGAGAAGTTGGAGAGTGGGTGCAACAAGAGAGATAGAGTTGGCGAAAGATTTAGTAAGAGTGGACCATGATAAATATGATAGATAGTGTTGGCAAAGAGGAAAGGGTAGTCTGGTTGGTTTAATTGTTTTTGGGTTAAATCAGATGATTCGATCGGGATGAAGTGGAGGCGCGTTGTTGACATACGAAGGTGTTTCTTGGCAAATTCAGGATCAGAGAATTTAGGGTTTTGCTCTGACATCAAAGTTGAAGGAGAAGATTGATGGGGAGCCTGCACAGAATCTCTTCAATCAGATCGAACGGCAGAGTTGGCAGCGGCGCCAGTGGATTAAAGAAGAGTGAACGTATGAATGATATTAGAGTTCTGATAATGGTGGTGATCAATTGCTTCATCTTGGTGCTGCCTCCGATTTGTTAATGGTAAGCCTAGAGAGAGAAAGATAATTGAATCAAGTTACTTGTTCTGGTTACAGTGACTTCAAAAATGGACTCTTTTCTCTAATTATGAAACATAATCTTTACCAAAAGTACAATTTTACCATCTACTTAATTTTTTTGACACATTATCAAAATTTTATTTTGCTTCAACCTCCCACTATTATTTCTCTCTTAAAACCAAATTAAAACAAATTCACACCATAAAACACATTAACTTTCCCTCCAAAAAAAAAAACACATTAACTTAATCTTTTTTTAATGAACAAACAAACTTAATCTTCTATTCTCTAATTCACTAACTATGAAACTTAATGTCTTGTAAAAATACAATCTTACCCCTTATTAATTTTTTGACACTTCATCAAAATTATATCTTTTTATGTCTTTTGCTTCAACATCCCCCTATATTTTCTCTCTTAAAAACAAATTAAAACAAACTCACTCCCAATCAAACAAAATTCATATAATTCAATTTCTAAATATTTAAAAAGTTAAAAACAATTTACACTCTATTATCTTTCTCTAATTATGAAAAAGTAAGTTAATGACCAATAAAAACAAAATTTTGCTCCATCTTAATAATTTGACACCTCAACATATATTTAACTTTTTGTGTTTTTTGTAACAAAATATACTATTTTAGCTGAAAGAGAAAATAACTTTCAAAAGATTGATGTCATTTTGTAACAAAAAATTTCTTTTATACTAGCGGAAAGACGGGCACTTTCGTGCCCGTTTGTCCGCTCTTTCTACTGCATTAACGCATGTGATTATTTTATTATGCTTGTTTGTATAATTTTGATTAAAATTTTTAATTTTTTAAATATTAATGAAAATTATTTATATATTGATTTATAAACAAAATATTGTCAAGGCATATAACAAAATTATTTTTGAACGCAACATATTGTAGTTTGTCTGCATATAAAATTAAGATAAAATAATGATCATTTATTGATTATTCTAATAGTAATTAGTAACATCATAACCTAAATGTATAAATGACATGTTATGTAAAAGAAACATTGTTATGATTACGATAAAAGATATCTTTAAAAACTACAATTTTCGTAAAGTCTCCATCTTCTCCTTCTATTTTCCATTCTTTAATGAGAACAAACTACAATTTTCGTAAAGTCTCCATCTTCTCCTTCTATTTTCCATTCTTTAATGAGAACTTTTGTTGAATTTTGAGAAACTCCTCTTGATAAAGCTACATATAATTGACCATGGCTGAAAACATATCGTGGAAGATATATTCCGACATTGGAAATCGTCTACACTTGTGACATATTAATGGTAATAGCAAAACTTAGTCTAAAGGAAAACTATTTTCTACTAAGCACAATGGGAAGTCCTGAACTCACATTTACTTTTAATTTAATTTTGAGCAAGAATGCTCTTTTTCTAACATTGCTTCCTGTTAGGATTTCCACATCCAACATATTTTTAAATAAACCACGACATAACAATCGTGTCCCATTACACAGGTCATATCTAGGGTCTATGTTTCGCAAAAACATCAAAGGTGCACCTTTTTTTACCTTTAAAATATGTGGTGGGATACTTCCTTGAGCAATTGAGTTTAGGAAATAATGTTGATATAAGTTATAAGTATCCCCTTCAACCTCGTCAAATGACAACAAATTTCTATTGGAAACTGAATGATAATTGATATTTAATATAATGCTAACAAATCTTTTTTTAAAATATTTTGAGTCCTAATAATTTTTTAGAGGATTTAAAGTCCAATCTTTAACATTATTTTTTGCTGACGTTTGTTACTAATCTTTTTTTTAGAGTATTTAAAGTCCTATCTTTAACATTATTATTTTTTGCTCACGTTTATTACAAATTTTTTTTTAGATGATTTAAAGTCCAATCTTTAACATTATTTTTTGCTCGCGTTGTTACTAATCTTTTTTTTAGAGAATTTAAAGTCCAATCTTTAACAATATGCTTTTCTCACGTTTGTTACAAATATTTTTTTTTAGAAGATTTAAAGTCCAATCTTTAACATTATTTTTTGCTCACATTTGTTACTAATAATTTTTTAGAGGATTTAAAGTCCAATCTTTACCATTAATTTTTGCTCACGTTTGTTACAATTGATCAAAGGCTAAGGAAGAGTAACTTATATTAATAAAATAATATGGAAATATTGTTTTCTGTAGAAGTAATAAAATAAAATGGAAATACTGTTTTTTGTGGAAGAGATATGAAAATACTTGGTAATCTTTGTTGGTTGTATTAAGGGGAACAACAGAGATGTACATCATAAAATCGGCTGATAAAAAAGTAACAAGAGTTTTTGTTTTGTGCTAGTTTTTTGTGAGTTTAACTTGTGGTTAACGGAGGTAAAAGAGGGTTAACGGGGACAATTAGTGACATAGATTAGTAATCTACGTGTTATTTTATAATTGGCTAACAGTAAGAACAATTCATAAGGAATTGTGTGTAAGTTTTCTCCTTAAATTAAATTTAATATTATCTGTTTGTTACATGTATTATTTGTATTTAAAATTAAAATTTAAAATTAAGGGTGTAGACCACGGGAAAATTATTTGGGTTGATTGGCATTCTATTTGTCGGAGTCAGGAGGTTGGAGGCTTGGGGGTAAGGAGAATAAAAGAATTTAATTTTGCTTTATTAGGGAAGTGGTGTTGGCGGTTGTTGGTGGATAAGGATAGTTTGTGATATAGGGTGTTGTCGGCTAGGTACGGTGTGGAGGGTGGCCGAGTGTGTAATGGTGGGTTTGAGGTGTCAGCATGGTGGAGGGATATCTCTGCTATGTGTTCGGATGGTTGGTTTAGTAGCCACGTTAGTCGTACATTGGGAGACGGTTCAAACACGTTTTGGACGGATGTCTAGGTGGATGGAGTATCGTTACAGGATTGATTCACCAGGTTGTATGACTTGTCTTTGTTGAAGGGGGAGTCAGTGTTTTCTATGTTGGAGGCGTAGATTGTTCGCCTGGGAGGAGGAGTTGGTAGGGGACCTTAGGCTTTTACTTCAAAATGTTACTTTGCAGGTTGACAAAGTTGATAGATGGATTTGGCGATTGGAACCATCTTCCATTAATCAGTCCGTAATGCCTATAGCTATTTGAACGTTCAGGCTCTCATTGATCAAGTTGTGCCTATGTCTTCGTTTTGGCATCAGGACGTAACTTCGAAGGTGGTGCTGTTTGCGTGGCGTCTGTTTCATGATCGTCTTCCTACCAAGGATAACCTTTCACGCCGTCGTGTTATTGACATTGATGATCAAAGTTGTGTTGGTGGGTGTTGTTGGAACAAAGGGTGTTTCACGAGTCACCTATTGAGTTTTGACAATAACAAGGTATTAAAAATAATCAATTGGATATGCTAAACAATTTGTTCAAGTGTACAGGATCCATAAT
>Ga0315915_1004109_pt1 | contig 18379 bp, 18 predicted proteins | sample MpolbnodulesMG_FD_207738 | JGI IMG/M metagenome (GOLD analysis project Ga0315915, IMG submission 207738) | Medicago polymorpha root nodule microbial communities from Los Angeles, California, United States - branched nodules | ecosystem: Host-associated > Plants > Roots > Nodule | place: USA...
AAAAAAAAAAAAAAGAAATCCCAAAGTTTACTACTATCAAACCAGTACTGATGATCTTTGGTCATAGATAGATTTAATGTTTATGTAACGTAGTAATCTGTAAGGTTCCAACAAATATGGAATTGCTTTGACTAATTACTACTATTGCTTTTGGAAAGGGAATTTGGACTTGAAACCAGCAGTAGCAGAAGCTGAAGTCCCACACCGTTTAAATTCATGACAGACAATAAAAACATCTTATATAAATTCGTAAAGAGTTGAGTCAATTTTCAGCACTGGGCTAATGTGCTTCCCTAAGCAGTTGTTCACTTTCTGCGAAGACCGGTAGAAAATCTTGTGCCCCTCTCATCAAATAATATTAAAGATTTTATATTGAATTTGACCTATTATTTCTAATTTTTTTTTGTAAGGATATAAGAGCATTTTCACCGGGGGTTAATTCCTTACTTGACAAGGACTAATCTCAGTTAAGGATTCTCCGTTGGAGGAAAAAAAAAAAGAGTTCATATTAAGCAATGTGTAATTATATAAGAACTTCTCTCTCCTTGACAACTAACGGGTCTCACGTGTAAAAGAAGTAATAAAATATGTACTCGTTGGTCCTACTTGCAAAAAAAGTAATAAATTATTTTTGTATAATGATGTAAAGTTAGTGAGATCTATTTAAGTATTTTTCATTGAAGTTTTTATTAGTGTATTGTCATTGGAGTCATTGAATCCTTAATAGATACTTTCATTAAAAAAATTGTAAATAAGTGATGTGTACACGTGGGTTCCATTTAAGAAATCCCTATTAGTAGACAACTATTGTGGGTGCTCTAAGGGGAACGGAGGTCGTGTAAATGTAGCTCAATTTGTTTGAGTTAGAGAGATAAAAAATATATGAAAGAAGAAATTGAATTGTATATCTTTTTATTAAATTTTCGCAACATCTTTCGTATAAAATATTTTTTAAAAACTAAGAAAATCAATATTTTTGTAGATACGTATCCGCAAGTACTTCTTAAAAAAAAAACGTATCCGCAAGTATTTGTGGAATATTAGATACATCTTTAGATTTGAAATATCTCAATTTCATGAATCGGATACGTCTTTAGATTTGAAATATCTCACAATCAGAAGGTAAGAGTTAACTCCTTACAAGTTGGATCAATCTCAATAATCAAATCTACAATTTTCATTGTAGTTGCTAGCTCTGACTTTAAATTATTATTCCTAAAAAAAATAAACTTTGAATTATTATAGTATTATGTTCTTATATATGGGCTTACACATGTTTAGATGAGACTAGCATTTTTTTATATACAATTAGATCGCCGGCCCGTGTTATCGCACATGTCAATGATAAGCACAGTCTATTAGCAATTTAGGATTACAACATCATATGGAAGAAATGAAATTAAAACGTGACATATATTATAGGTAAAAATTTAGTCCAACATGAATAATAATAATATTAACTAACCAACATTCTGAAATTCTATTTTAAAACTACATTTGATGTAGCATTTGTATCCAAATCATGGGTTAAGCAAGCAAATACAAACCTATGAACTTCATACAATAAGAATAACCAAGAAACATAAAGACACTTATTTAGTAGAATATAATTGCATTTTTCCATCTCTTCCCTTTCAACTTTTGCCAATCTTTTGTCCAAATTATAAAAACAAATCATCAACAAAGTCGTACATTTTCAATGATTCAAACCAACCTATTGTTGAAATAACAAAAACCTGCAAAATCAAATAAACTAATAAATGACAAACAAATGAAATGAGTGAGGTAAAGCTTGCACTACTTGAATTTGATAAAGTAAAGTACCTTAGACAAAAAAGATGAATTTTTTTTCCCACTATGCTTATTATCAACCTTGTGCAATGAATAATCTTGGTTTTTTTTTTATCTATATTACTTAATAGCATGAATGTCACTCCAACTTTTTAATTTTATTTCTTTCTTCAACGTCTGAATTTGAAGCATCAATTAGAAACCTCATATTTTAAGTAAAAGGTTTAACAAATATGAACTTTGAAAAAATTGATATTAAATGAATCTTTGTCATTTTTAGTAAAATAGTGAATTATACTATATAATAATAAAAAATATGAAATGATGTATTTTTTTAATTAAAATTAACCGAAAATAATCAAATCCACTTTTGCACTTGTTTTTAGAGGTTCAAGTTAGCCGTAGATGCATTTTTTTAATCTTCCCTACAAATGAAAAGTTGAGAAGTAGAATTTAATATATCACCTATCATTGTCATAAAAAATCAACCAAGTTAATAACAAAAAAGCTATGAGTGCAATCATCAAAATAAATACATCACAATAATATGCTTGACCAATTGCAAATCATTGTTTAACAAATTTTACATGCACCTCTCCACCCTTAATTTTACATTAGCAGCATCGTGTATTGTCTGGTGATTGGATCTCATAATAATTATTAGTGCATTGATATGTCCAAAGTTATTTTAATTACCCTATTATAGCATTTACATGGGTATGAAGCTGAAGATGAAGAAGATGATTTCATTGTTCATCATGTCGGTGTCGAATGAATGAATGATCTAGCATGGTTTTAGGTTTTCACTCAAAAAGGGAGATGAACAGACAAGTAGTAGTCTTTTAGTTACTATTTTAAATGATTAATTAGTATGTTACGTAGTATGTATTTGAGATCTAAAAAAGTGATTTAGTTAATTACTAATTAGTGAGATGAGATGTACAAATCCATGTTTGTACCAATTTCAGGATTTGACCTTAATTACCAATTGCTATCAATCAATATTAAAAATATATGATTATTATGTTTATGGGACTAAGTGATCACTACTACACTTGTTGAAGTTCTTGTTAATTGTCATTCCTTTGTCGTAAGTTGTCGGCTTATCAAATCATAACATTGATAACATCATTTCATCGAAGGTTTTATGGACTATCAAGTTATCCCATCACTTGTTAGGTTCCTTGTAATTCTCTTTCTCCGGCATCACTACAAGTAATGCACTAAAAGCGAATGAGAAGAGGGTGAGTTATCTTTAAATGGAGACTTTGAAGAGGATAGTTTTGAAGTTTACGGAGATGCTAGATTGGATGCAGTGCTTGAAGAAAAGGATCATGGTGCGAATCGGCTATATCAAAACAGACTCGGGGAAGAAGTTTGTGCCGAAGCTAAAGAAAAAAACTATACGGATGCTGATGGTGAAGGGGAAGATACTTCTCAGAGGTAGGACAGTGAAAATGCTTCTGAAAATGTTGACGTCTCTGGAAGCAAATCTACTGATGGCGAGGAATGTTCTCGAGAAGAGCCTAATGAGTTATCAGGAGTCAATAAGCAAGATATCTCTGCTGAGTGGTTAGTTAATGCTAATGTCTCACCGGCATTTGGAATGGAGCTAAGCAACATAAGAACAAAGATAGACAAAAGCAGTTTATTTCTCTTGGAATTTCTTCCACTTAGCGCTTGTATCTCCTCTTTTAATATGAGTGGTCTTGTTAACGAGTAATCTTGAGATACTCTTTAAAAAATTTAAATTTTTTATTGGGTCTTATTAACTAGTAATTTGGGATAATTTTAAAAATTCTAAATTAAAAAATTATTCTTATAAAAAATCAAATACTTCAATTTTTAAAGTATAAAATACATAAATTTTCATTTCTCTCATAAAACCCTCTAAAATTGATCTATAAGCTACTCGATCAAGATAGAACCCCTTTTTCTTTATCCTCCTTAGATATTTTATGATCTCTAACAATTGGTAAATAATATCTATATTAAATATCATTTTCAACACGCGCGCGCGCGCGCACACAGATATATATATATATAATGTCACACACTAATGAAGTTGTGACAAAACAAAGTTTAATTTCTAGTTGACATGGTAGACATCCGCACCAACACCAGAATTACTACCCTCATTTTCAGCAAAAATTCTCACAGAATTATTCTAAGCCACAACAACATTTCTCACATAATTGTTTACTACTTCCTACAAATTGTATGTATATTTCTGAAAGCTCCTAAAAATACTGTATCAACTAACTATATAACTAAGTAGGTGTTCTAGAAAAAATAGCCACTTTTGAACTGTCGATCAATTCAAAGTTCCTATTTGGAGAAGAACAATAAATCATCATAATTAATAATAGTAAATGAAATAATGTGGAAGTTGTTAATCATAATAATCATATATTTATAATATTGATTGATACCAATTTGTACAAACAGGACACTGACACAAGGGATTTGTTTGTATACATCTCACTAATTAACCAACTAAATCCCTTGTTAGATCTCTAATACATTCATACTAATTAAGCAGTGACTAAAATATTAATTGTTCCTCCAATAACCCAAACCCTAAAACCTAGAGTCCTAATAGTGCAGTGCGTAAAAGTGAAATGACCTAATTATTCATATATATACATAAAAAGGTAAATTATGCTCCCAGCTCTAACTTTCTTCTTCCTCAGCAAGCTTTCTTCTTCTTCCTCATGCGTGGTTCTTCTTGATCAAATATGTCTGCAAGATGAATTGTGAAGTTAACTTGTGAAGTTTAAAAAACTAAATTTAAAAACAGAAGATGAATTGGAACCCACCAATCCAGCTCCAATGCAAAAGCTTATCACTCCTTTCACCAACTCTACGGCAATGTTCCGACGAAGTGAGCGGTAGCATCGCTGGATGCTTTCCACCGTGATAGGAGTTGTGGTTGGAGGAGCTGGTGGTGGTTGTTCCACAACAACCTGAATCTCATTGTTCGATGATGCCATCTTGCTCTGTTGAATTTTTATTTGGAAGGAAATGGAACTGAAGTGCAGTGCGTGCAAGTGTGCTTGTTTCCGTATTGAAAGTCTATTTATTGTGCTCCTAATAGTGATGTCACCAAAGCGTGAGAGTCTTTGTTTCATTAATTAATTGAATGTTGGCTTACTTAAGTTTATGTTGGCTCTAATTAGTATGTTGGCTTTCGTATGTTTGCTCTAATGATACCACATTTACTGAATAATAATAATAATAATAATAATAATAACAACAACAACAATAATGCCTATTTAGTTCTAATTTCTATAACTGAATATTTAGCTTCTTTATTTAATTTAGTTAAATTCCTTATTTTTTATTTTAGTTCTTACTTAAGATGTCCCTTGTCTAACTTTATCAATTCATAATTTGTAATTTGTAAATGCCTACTCCTCTTACATGTTACATGTTTGTTTATTGGATCTTGTTAACAAATAATCTTGAGATACTCTTTAAAAAATTTAAGGAGTGAATTCACCTCCTTACACACAAAAACATAGACAAATAATTCAAACTAAAAGCTACCATTACTTATTCCACACACAATTCAAAGTATTTAACGTCTTTAGAAATCAGATATATTTCATTTAGAATATTGTAAACATCTAAATAATTTTTTTTGAAAATATCTAAATAAAATTCACTATTTTTTTCTTTCTTAAATTTAAAATTAGATTAAAATAAAAGGAAAACAGCAAAAGTATGAGGGTATAGAATTTAAACCCTAAAGAAAGAAAAAAAAGGAAACTAAAAGAAGTTTTTGTTCTAAGCAATTATTATTGTTCAATAAAAACATATATTGTAAAAGAAACTATGGCCTAAACATACCCAAACTATTCAATTACACTTCTATTAATTTATTTTATACGGGTGAATGAGACAATATCTGGGTTAAAAGCATTTTTTATCAATCTATTTATATTCTATATTCACTTGATGAGGAAAAATATTTAAAAATACTTTTAAAGTCATTTTTTAAATCAATTAAGAATTCAAGAGGCCTACAAAATTGTTATTTTTGATAAAATAAGAAATTAAAAAATTCTAATCAAACTCGTGCAATGTTGGAATGGTAAAAAATTTGAACCCTCTGGTTCAGTGTCATGACAACGCCACTGTATATAGGACTAGCATTGCTCATGAAATTTGTCCAAAAAAAATAAAATAAGAGGTCATCCCGCTTATCCGCATCATCCCACTGTTCCACTTTTGAGATTGTCTGCGACACAATGCTATATGGGATTAACTGCTATGGATTTTGCCCACTATTTTGGTTTGTTCATTTTGTTGATTTACTTGGTTGAGGGAGTCATGGTTCCTACTGATTTTAAATCTTATTAAATGGTTATATAGTTGGTTGATCAATAGAAGATTCATCTTGGTTCCTACTATTTGATACCTTTTGTGTATAGATAAATGTTTTTCAATATGATGCTATGTATGGAAATCTAAGGCTGTTTGAATAATTGAATTTGTGCAGATACACCATGAAGACTTTAGTGAATAAAATGCACATAAATAACTTAAAACAATCGCAAGTGGACAACAGAGTAGCTGCAAAAGTTAAAGCTACTTGCTTCAGCCATTTCCTTGAAATCCCAAAAGAGAAAATAATGAAGCAAAGTATGCGTAAGGCTACTGCTCTATTTTCTTTTTACAAAGAAGAGTTAGATTGATTTAAGTTTACAGAGACCATGGAAGTACAATTTTTTTTTATCATGATTTTGGAGCCTTAATTATGTGATGGCTTACCTTCTTTATATGTTTGGAACTGTCCTTTTCGCCAATAAATCTAAACAATTTCCAATTTTGTATTTACCTCTGCTAAAATTAAATAATATAGACGAGTATGTTTGGGGGTGGCCGTGAATGCAAACCTAAAACAATCATTAGGAGAAGCATGCAAAAAAGAAGAAGCATGTTTTGTTGGTTTTACTCTTGCTCTAATGGTAAGACCTTTATCGATTAATAATATTTAATCATTCTGATTCATAATATATTAATGATGTTTATTGGCAACTCAAGTGCTTATCTTTTTCTTGTAAGTATTTGCACTTGAGAGATTTCCATTCCTTCGGTTGGATGTTGGTCCAGAACCCAAATTTCCTTTTTTTTAGTAGTTAAAATGAAGTACGAATTATATGAAAAGCGGTCAGAAAGTGCCCAAAGTTACACAATACATCGATTAACTTGGGAAAATGAAGAAGGCCGATGTAAGTTTCCTACAATTATATATTTCAATTTCCACTTCACTTTAATATTATAGAACAATACTTTATTTTATAGATTAAGCTAGTGCAATATATAAGATTAAATACCTTATACTTATAATAATTGCAATATATAAGATTTAAAACCAACAAGCAACATAATAATGCAAAATACTAATAAAAGAATAGATAAATATTAATATTTATTTTTTTGGTTCAGTACAGTTCAGTTGAGTTTGGTTTTGAAAAACTGATCTGAAATCCAATCTAATTCTAACGGTTTTTACAAAACAACATCCAAATGTATCTAAAAATATCCGATTTTATGCTGTTTTCGATTTTTTTAGACCAGTTTACAGTTTTATTTTGGATCAGTTTTGATTTGAACACCCCTACTTTAAGTAATTCTAAATATTCCTTCAATTCAAAATATCGTAGATTATTTTAAATTTTCAATGTATGTAACTTAACTTTTTCATTGTTAACTATGTTTAACGTTTTTTAAAACATAAATTTTAAGTATTTATGTTATAGTTTATTTTTGTGACGTACCTAAATTTTGTTGTTTAGGGCGGTGTGTAGAGGTGTCAAATGGATTGGTCCGGCTCGACTATATAAATGGGTCAGCTTGACCCAGCTCATTTATAATTGGGCTGCAAATTCTAGAGTTCGGTCCGGCCCGTGTGGGCCATATGCCAGTTCGGCTCGACCCGTTTATGTTTTATTTCTTAAATTTAATCACTTTTTTATGTATTAGTTACTCACCACTATTTTTTTGCAAAAATATGATTGGATGGATGGACATAAAAATGTAAATAATTTTTATATTAACGTTGAATAATAGTTAAACTCTAGATTATTCCTTCAATTAAATCAAATTAATAATTTATAAATTTTAAAATTTTAAAACTTTATGCTAAATTCATTCATATTTATTAAGTTTATTTATTTAATATTTTTTATTAATAAATTTTAAATTAGTTGATAATTTTTTTAAAAAAATATACTATTTTTTTAACAAAAATCAAATGGAATATGGGCTAATGGGCCGGCCCAAAGCCCGATGGGCATGCCCACCCGACCCCACTTTTGTATGGGCCAAATGGGCTTGGGCCAAAAAAGCACGAGTGCTTTTTGGGCTTGTTTTTTAGGCTCAGCCCGACCCAAAATATGGGTTAATGGCCCGGCCTATTAGCCTGGACCATTTTTGACAACTCTAGCGGTGTGGTTGGAGAAATGATATTTCTAAGACCGTTTGGTTTTGTTACAATTTTTTAACAACTTTATTTTTTATACTTACATGATATTATCTTCTCTCTATTGTTTTTAATCAATTTATCCTTGCTCGTGTGGTTGAGTGATGTTGATGGTGAATGAATCAAATGAAACAATGAACATCTTCTTGAATAAGAAATAATTTTATGGAGAAAAACTAAAATCTAGAAAGAGTATAAAAAAAAAAATTGGAAAATGGAAGTACTAACGAAGCTCATTTTTAAGAGAGAAGCCAACGGTTTTTGGTTTCCCTTTTGAAGGAAACAATTTAATTATTACTAGTATTATTTTTAATAATAGTAAAAGGTTTGTTGACTGTGTTTGTGTATCTCGAGGTTTATCACCTTTCTCTTCTTCATCTTTTCTTTATCTTTCAACTGAATCAAACTGCTTTAAGTTCACACTTAATAATTGGTCTGAAACTGATCTCTGCTTTCCTATTTTAGTAATTTGAGATTGATGTCAGCTCAAGAGATGACCGACGTTTCAGTGCCAAGCAAGACTCCTTCAGGTATTTTCTTTTCTAAACATTTATGAAGTTTAATTAAGATTTTCTAAAAAAAATGTAATTTAATTAAGATGTTCGACTTTGCAGTTCCAAGCAAGACAAGGAAGACTCGTTCAGGTATTTTCTTTGGGTTTGGCTAACAAACACTCTTATCTTATGACATTTTGTTATGGACTCAAAAATAGTAATAATTTATTTATGTATTTTTAATCTGTTGAATGTATCATTTCCAAAACAAAACTTCTTTTTTAGATTTCTTTAACAAGTGTTCAATAGTGTATACTTGTTATCTTTTTCCATTTTTTTTATGGTGAAAAAATATTTGATCTAAACATTAAATAAGTTTTATAGTATTCACAATGAGTATTTTGAATTTTGAAAGTTACAAATTTATTATTCATACTCTGTCTTTGTTAGACGTATCTAGAAAATATAATGACGATTTAGACGTGTCTAAATGGAGATGATCCTAACTCAATATTATTCGGATGAACATAAATATATTTTTCTTAACACCTAAGCATATGTAAAACACAGACAAGGGAATAAAAAGATCAAATAGAAGGCTCCCTGCAAGGCCAAGGAACCCTGAACCGGAAGTCTTTATATCAAAGTATGACGTGTTCTTAAGTTTCAGAGGGGAAGATACTCGGGCTTCCTTCACTTCACATCTCTATGCTGCTCTTCAAAATGATGGAATCAATGTTTTCAAGGACGACGATTCACTTCAAAGAGGAGCTCAAATTTCTAAATCACTACTGCAAGCAATTGAAAATTCTCGAATCGCTGTTATTGTTTTCTCGAGAAATTATGCGGAATCACGATGGTGTCTTGATGAATTGGTGAAGATAATGGAGTGTCGCAGAACCATAGGGCAGGTAGTTTTGCCGGTGTTCTACGATGTAGATCCCTCTGAAGTGCGCCATCAGAAAGGCAAGTTTGGAGAAGTGTTTCAAAGTCTATTGAATAAGAAATCAAACAATCTTCTTAATCATGGTTATGAATTGTGTTGGAGAGGAGTGCTTTGGGAGGCGGCTAATCTTGCAGGATTTGTAGTTCTAAATTCCAGGTAATTTTTGTTCCCAATAAATGCATAGAAATTCTTCATTCTTCATTGTGTTATATTTATTAGAGTTTAAAGAATATACAACATCGGTGTAAATTTGTATACATCAGCGTTAAATAAGAGTCCACAATTACGCCACATCATCCACTACTTTAAGTACATATTGAAATTTACACCCACAATGCATGGCCTTTAATTCTTTATATTTATATCTGTATATCTGTATATACACATTTTTCTTTTTATTTTTAGGAATGAAAATGAAGATGTCAAGGATATTGTTGAAAAAGTTACGCGTTTACTTGACAAGACATACTTGTTTGTTGCTGATAATCCAGTGGGAGTAAAATCTCGAGTACGAGATGCAATTCAACTTCTAAACCTTCAAACATCAAATGATAATGTTTTAATACTGGGGATGTGGGGTATGGGAGGCATTGGTAAAACAACCATTGCAAAAGCCATTTATAATGAAATTGGCAGCAACTTCGACGGGAGGAGCTTCCTTGCAAATGTTAGGGCTGTTTGGGAGCAAACTATGGGACAAGTGTATTTACAAGAACAACTTTTGTTTGATATCTTCAAAGGAATGACAACCAAGATACAAAACATTGATTCTGGAAAAGTTATTTTAACGGATAGACTCCGCCATAAAAAAATACTTCTTGTTCTTGATGATGTGAATGAATTGGAGCAACTGGATGCTTTGTGTGGTAGTTACAAATGGTTTGGTCGGGGTAGTAGAATAATCATCACAACCAGAGACATGCATATACTTAGAGAGAGTAGAGTCGATGAAGTATACACAATGAAAGAAATGGATGAAACAGAGTCAACAGAGCTTTTTAGTTGGCATGCATTCAAGCAAGTGAGTCCCATAAAAGACTTTTCCGAAATTTCAGGTAAGGTGGTTGAGTATTGTGGGAGACTGCCACTAGCTTTAGAGGTCCTTGGACGTTATCTATTTGGTAGGCAAATAACAGAATGGAAGTGTGTACTAGAGAAACTCAAAATAATTCCCAATGATAAAGTGCAAACTAAGTTAAAAATAAGCTATGACGGATTAGATGATGATTTCCAAAAAGCAGTATTCCTTGACATAGCTTGTTTTTTTATTGGAATGGACCGAAATGATGTTATACAAATATTAAATGGTTGTGGACTTTTTCCAGAAAATGGAATAAGTGTCCTTGTTGACCGAAGCCTTGTAACTGTTGATGGTAGAAACAAGCTTGGAATGCATGATTTGCTGCGAGATATGGGAAGAGAAATCATTTGTGATAAGCCAAGAAAGGAGCCAGAGGAGCGTAGCAGGTTGTGGTTTCCTGAGGATGTGCTTGATGTATTATCAGCTCAAACTGTAAGAATTACATGTCCCTTTTTTAAGTCTGGATTTGAAATATATAAAGCTTAAGGAAGTAAAACAAACACCTATGAGTCAGTTGTTGACATTCATTTATATTATTGATTAATTCAATTACTTTGAAAATTAGTATGTGTGATTTGAAGAATAGTTCTGTTCTAAATCATCTTCTGCTTCTCGGTTTCTAGAAACAAATAATTGGTTTAGTCTCTAGTTTTTTCATCCTTGTATCTTTGAGTTATGTATGTTTAATTTTTTGGTGCATTATGTTTCACAGGGAACAAACGCTGTTGAGGGACTGGCATTGGAATTGCCAAGTGCTGATACAAAATGTTTTAGTACTAAAGCCTTTGAGAAGATGAAAAAACTCAGATTGCTTCAACTTGCTGGTGTACAACTTCGTGGAGATTTTGAATGTCTTTCAAGTAAACTGAGATGGCTGAGTTGGAATGGGTTTCCTTTAAGATGCATACCTACAAACTTTTCTCAAAGAAATTTAGTTTCCATTGCGTTAGAAAATAGTAATCTCAACCTTGTGTGGAAAGAGACCCAGGTATACATTTTGATTTCAGCTTTCACGTATTTCAAAAGTTAGGATTTTCTCAGTTTTAAATTTTAATACTGTTTTAATTTATTATAAGGTACTTTTGACATAGTTCCCATCTTTGTTTCTGTTGGTTTTTTCTAAATTTGCAAGTAACTTCAGTAAAAATTTACCAAATATTCAAGTTGTGAAGTATGCTATTTTTGTTATGAATCCTAGGGCTTCTTAAATTAAAATTTTAAAACTTTTTCTGAACAAATGAGGAATTACGAGATGAGTTTAAACTTTGTTATCCTATGATGTTTTATCTCATCATTAAAAACCTCACACCTCCTTTAAAGTGGTTGTGATAATGAAACTTCTTGAAGAATTTAGTAATAACTGGATGCATGATAGTGCAAAGAAGTCTCAAAATTAAATTTCTAGGAGATCACTTAATCAAATGAGTTTTGTTTAGATATTTATTGTGCACCATCATGATTCATGAAAGCTACTTCAACTATTGCATACAAAACATATACATCTGTGAAAACATTTGATATATTAAAAATAAGGGAAAGGAAGGAAAGGATTTCTTCTAATATTGAAAATTTGGGTAAGAACATTTAAATTTAAATTTTCAAATCTGTCTAATCAAATTTTGAACTCTGATCAGAATGCTCGGACAAGGATTTTAATTTTTGTTCGATATTGTCTATTAAAATGTAGTCTTGTTTCAAACAATTTGCAAAATCAATACTAAACCAACATATATTGGTATTCAAATAATTGATAGCGTACAGATTTGAATATTTTACTTTTCACTCTCAAGTTTTGTGAGGCATTTTAATTGCTTCTATTTATTTTTAAGCTTCTTCCCTAAGTTTTTCAAATAACATTTCTGTTTCTGCAGAGGCTGGTGAATCTGAAAACTCTCAATCTCAGTCATTCTCATTATCTAACACAGACTCCAGACTTTTCGAATTTGCCTAATCTTGAAAAATTAGTACTCAAGGATTGTCCAATGGTGTCTGAGGTTTCTCCTAGCATTGGAAATCTCAGTGAAATTCTTCTAATAGATTTGGAAGATTGTGTTAGCCTTCGTAGCCTTCCAAGAAGTATCTATAAGTTGAAATCTTTGAAAACTCTCATTCTTTCCGGGTGTATAATGATTGACGAGTTGGAAGAGGACATAGAACAAATGGAATCACTAACCATTTTGCTTGCAAATAACACTGCAATAAAAAGAGTACCCTTTTCAGTAGTAAGGTCAAAAAGCATTGGATACATTTCTTTGTGCGGCCATGAAGGATATTCAAGTGATGTGTTTCCATCTATCATTTGGTCCTGGATGTCACCAACAAATAACCTACGATCTCCATTTCAAACATCTGCTGCCATGTCATCTCTTGTTTCTTTTGATGTACCTAGCAGTAGTTCCAATGAACTCTCATCTTTTTCGAACCAACTTCCAAGACTTCGAAGTCTTTGGGTGGATTGCATCTCTGAAGATCAACTTTCTGTTGATACAAAAATAATTTTGGATGCTTTATATGCTACAAATTCTAAAGAATTGGAATCAACTGCAACCGCATCAAATGAATCGAATATGACTACTGCATTAATTCAACTCTGCAATCATGTTAACATTCCTGGATCAAAACATTCCTTGAAGTCTCTTTTATTTCAAATTGGAATGAATTGCCAAGTAGCCAATATTCTGAAAGAGATGATTTTACAGGTTTGACACCCCTTTTATGTCTGTATGTTTATTAATTACCTCATACATTTGAATTCTTTTAGTGTAAGTATAACTATATATGTAAATGTATACAATTATTTACTATAGGTGTATATAAAAATACTTAAAAAAAAAAAAAAATCCTTCACATATTTACTTTTAAACAGTCATTGACAGCTTACATGACACATGTGGAGGAGTTATGGTCTTTACATTTTTTATGAATTCATATTTGTATCAACTCTTTTTTATGAGAAAAAAATAAGAACAAAACTGTTGCGAATTAACAGTTTTTAAAGAGCGCATTTTAGAGTGTAGTAAAATTTGTCATTATCATCATATTCCCTTACTATTTATTTTGTTATGGAATGTATAAGTTGGACCGATAGTATGTTATATAAATCCCAGCAAATATTTTTGTGTAATGTCAAAATTTTAGTAACTGGTCATGATTAAATCTTTAGTCCTTGGATAGATGATAAGATTATATTACTAAACTTGTTAATGAAATTTTGAGTCTATCTTTACTTTCACAGAATATAGAAGTCAATGGGATCGGTGGTTGTTTCCTCCCCGATGATAGTTATCCAAATTGGTTAGCCTATAGTTCTGAAGGATCTTCTGTAACTTTTCAAGTTCCACAAGTGGAAGGGCGTAACTTGAAGACAATGATGTGCATTGTCTATACTTCAACCCGAGATAATGTAACATCTAGTGGCCTTAAAAACTTATTAGTGAAAAATTACACAAAGGCCACCATTCAGCTCTATAAGAGTGAGGCATTAGTCTCCTTTGAAGATGAAGAGGGGCAGAGGACAGTATCAAGTATGGAACCTGGTAACAAGGTGGAGGTTGTTTTTGTTTTCGAGAATGATTTCATTGTGAAGAAGACAACAGTTTATCTTGTATACGATGAACCAGTTTCGAAAACAACGGAGCTGTATCATATAATAGATTTGAATGCAATTGCTTGTAGTAATGATGAAAATGAACGCCCTGTCAAGAGGTTCTCTACTGAAGATGAGCCCACTGATGACTTCAATCAGAACAGAAAGAAGAAAATCCGAGTGGAATGAATCAATGGAAGATAGTAAAGCAATGGCCGAGCAAAAATCAATTCTTATGGTGACTGGAAATCTGTTTATCGGCAACAATTGTTTTCCATTTTTGGCTGAAGTTTCTAGATTTTATCCATGGTGAATTATTGTATTCACAAAGAGTAATTAAAGATTCTAATTTGTTCTGTTACAATTCTTCCATGTCATGTACTATTTAAATGTATTTTAACAAAATGGACTCAATAGCTATGGCATTTAAATGTCAAGCAACCTTATGTTGGCCTGAATGATATAGGATATATGGCTGCCAAGAAGAAACTCTGATTTGAGCAATGAGCATTTTACCCCAATCTCAGCATCATACTCCATAGTTATCTTGCTCAAGCTCATTTCTTTTGCTACAGCAACTTGCATAACTTTAGTTTTGAGTAAACATTTTTTTGGTCCCTAACAGTGTGAGGGGCTCTCACTATAGTCGCAGAATGATCAGCTATTCTAACCATACTATGGGCTATAACATTTAAACGTCTTTTAAGAAAATTCGACAGGACAATCTTCAATCTAGTTTAGCAAACTTCTTTAGTCCTGAATGATAGTATATATAGGACTTACGGATTACTAACAAACAAGTTATCTTAACGAAATGTATTTAACATTGAAATTTGCTTTGGTCATGTTTTTAGGCGACAAAGAACATTTAAATGTACTCAGATTAAATTTTGCTTGTAAATTTACTCAGATACATATTATCTATAAACTATCAGTTGTCTTTTTTGAATTTGACAGTGTGAATATGTTCTAATAATTTGACAGTGTGAATAAATTCTGTAAGTATATGATTTGTTACTTCATTGGTGCTACTGTGAACTTCAAAGAATGAAAGTTTCAACTTAAATATATTCTAATAATTTGCTGGCATAACTATGATCGTTTTGAAATGAATAAAATAAAAAAGCTAGAAAGTGGCACCTCTACATATCAACTCAGTCGATACATATTTCGCCCCCATCAAAAAAATGAAAAAGCTAAAACCAAAAATAAAAAATAGAAAGCAAAAAGGATACAGATTATACACTAAATGAAGAGTGAAGATGCAAACAGAAGAGATTTACAAAGCATGGCTACCTTCTGTTGATAATTCTTTGAAAATACGGGTCTTGTTTAAGGATCTTATAGCTTGCATTCTATATTTTGAGTTGAGAAAAAGTTGAACCATCAAAATATGTAGAACAAAGTCACTTACCTTTCAATAGATAAATGAACCAAACGACAATTTGTTGTATGGATTAATTTTGAATGAATAGTCTAAAAACTAATAAAGAGTAAAAAGCAATTTGTGTATTTTTATATATGAATTAATTACAACAAATTTCTTTTGTCACAAACCATTCTCATTTACCATCTTTTGAACAATAGAGATTGTTCTAGTATCATTAATCAAATGAGCATCCGTAATCAAAACTATCTTGTTTCTCGTCACCACATTCTTGTAAAACAAGTTATCAAGAATCGTTGCCGTTTCATAAAAAATTATCGGCATGTTTCTAAAGTGCTATTGAGAAAAATGATTGGAGGCTAATTTATATAAGGGAAATCTTAATCTTAAATAACAAATAAAATAAGGAAACAGCAGCATTAATGTGAAATGAACATGTAATAGGAGAAATAAGGCAGCATAAATGACTCTTTATTAACATACATTCAATTCAACCCCAGCGCCAAGCCCTAAATTCCCTTCCAATGCGAAAAGCGCAATGAGTTTTAACGGAAGCATAAACAACTTGTTCATCACTGAGACGTTCTACGCTCCAATCGCTCATCATAACTTCTTCTTTCAGCTTCACCCTGAATCCAAGAATTCTTTTAACAATGTCATCCACGGAGTAATTCAACAGCTGTTCCTGCCACAGTGTGAGATCAGCAGGATTTAGGAACATCTCCAACGCATGCTTCGACGACTTCAGATCTTGCGAATAATTTAAGTTTTTGAACCCTGGGAATCCAATCCTACGATCCTTCATGAAAACACGGAGACAATCCGGTACGGTAGCTGCATGAGCGAGCTGGAAAATGAGGCATTGATCACCAACGCAGAACTGCAACGTGTTTACCTCAGGATCGATGGCGAAGCCAACGATGAAGGTAAATTTCCGGTAGACATCGTCACGGAGTTGGAGTGCCTTTTCGATCCAGGTTTCCATGACAGAGGCGACGGAAGTAACCGTGACGATGATATTGGTGCCCTTCTTACATTCACTCATTTCTGATATCGTTTTTTTAATTTAATTTGTTAAATTACTAATTAAAGAAATAGAAATTAAAATTGAGATATATGACTAATTAAAGAGATATAATAAGAAAGGAGTGGTGGTTGAAATTTGGAAAAACTTACTATTACAGGAACTTCTACCTCAGTTCCTTTCATATAATATCGACGACATGTAAACAATTTGAATGAATAACAGATTATTTACCTGCTAATAACTTGTTAATAACAAGTTTAATCTATTTGATTGAGGCACTTCAATTTCATTGTTATAAGTTAATGTAGATAGATTTAATGTGAATGCAATGTCATAAGTAAGGTTCCAAGAAATAACAAATAGATTTGGAATTCTAAACAATCATGTAAACAAAGCAAACATTGACAACGATAAGGATCTTTCCTTTAAAATGAAAGATTGAGAGGCCATGGTGTGATTTTTTCTTAAAGAGAAGGACAAAGGGGTTGGAGTTGTGAAAAGTGGTAGAGTGCTGAAGGTTATGACCATTTAACGATCTCTGGTAATGGTTTACGTCAAGAATAAAAATTATGAGCAGAGATAGGCAGAGGCTGAAGAAGTCCCACATCTTTTAAAGTGAATACAACAGCCAATGAGTTCAATATAAATTGGAATTTCTTTGCAATCTAAGTCATCAAGCCTTAAGTTTCATTGTATTTACAGTGAAACTTAAGTTATAAATCGGGTTGCACTTGCAGCTTCCCATCAAATCATCTAGGATGAAGTTGTATGTCACACTTTAGAAATGAGACATCAACATCATGATAGATCATTTGATCTAATTCTAATGTAAATATTTACTAACTCTAAGGATAAATTAATTTTTTTCTTAAAAGGGACTCGAAGTGTAAGTTAATCATAAACTTTCTCTTATAGTCTCTTTTAATATAAGTTGTCCTATCTGGATTCAACTATTTGATCATAGTTTTTGCATATTTTTTAGAAAATTCAAATCCACAACTTTTCTTATAGTCTCTAGCTCTAAATTTTAAATTAGGAAAAAGCTATTTATAACGAAAAGCGGTATCACGATAACCCCGCAACATGTATTGTAATGAGTAAATAGGCAATTATCCCCCCTGAAATTGTACAATGTTAGTCAATTTACCCCCTCCGTCAAATTTTTTTGTTAGTGAACATGACGTTTTGCAAATACCCCCTGAAGTTTTGCACTTATGTGCAAAATGCCCCTCAAACTTGAAAATTTATATTTTTTTTGTGTAATGAGAACTATTGCTTGTCAAAACTTTATTTACTTACTCGTTGAATTCTTAATTATCTATGGATATTATTTAAGACGAAAAACTAACACCACAAAGGTAAAAATTATACAAATGCATTGATTTCTTTTTTGTAACATTGAACAAATTTCAGTAATGATTCAAGCAAAGCAAATGAGACATGGTGATGAGTTATTAGAGGTTGAAGATATGTTCTATGTTGGTATAGCAATAGCTAATGGTTTATGAATGAGTACTAACTAATTAAATGAATTTTTTAGATGATTATAAATATGATAAGGTGAATGAGATTATGAG
>Ga0315915_1004110_pt1 | contig 18372 bp, 9 predicted proteins | sample MpolbnodulesMG_FD_207738 | JGI IMG/M metagenome (GOLD analysis project Ga0315915, IMG submission 207738) | Medicago polymorpha root nodule microbial communities from Los Angeles, California, United States - branched nodules | ecosystem: Host-associated > Plants > Roots > Nodule | place: USA...
CTTCGACATCGGATACAAGTGGAACTCAACCGGTAGTGGATCCTGATTATCTTTTGGCTAGAGATAGAGAAAGGAGGACCATTACAGCACCTAGAAGATATGGTTATGCGGACTTGGTGTGTTTTGCTCTAAATGCGGCTGAAGATGTGCAAGGCTCGGAGCCTAGAAACTTCAAGGAGGCATTTGAGAGCAAAGAAAGCGAGTATTGGTTGAAGGCCGTGAATGAAGAGATGGATTCATTGGAAAAGAACCAAACTTGGAAACTTGTGAAGCTACCTAAACACCAAAGGGTAGTTGGATGCAAGTGGATCTTCAAGAAAAAGGAAAGTATTCCGGGAGTTGAGGGTCCTAGGTATAAAGCAAGACTTGTGGCCAAGGGTTTCACTCAAGTGGAGGGGATCGACTACAATGGGATCTTCTCACCGGTGGTGAAACATTGTTCCATAAGGATACTTATGACTATTGTGAATCAATTCAATCTTGAATTGGAACAAATGGATGTAAAGACCGTTTTCTTACACGGTGACCTTGAAGAGACAATCTACATGTTGCAACTAGAAGGTTTTGTGGAGGACAAGTCTAAGGTATGTCTTTTGAAGAAATCTTTGTATGGGTTGAAGCAAAGCCCTAAGCAATGGTATCGCCGGTTTGATGAATTTCTTTTGAAGACCGGTTTTGTGAGAAGCGGGTATGATTCTTGTGTGTACATGTTGAAGAGGGGTGAGAAAGTCATTCTCTACCTACTTTTATATGTGGATGATATCTTGATGGCAAGTTTTAGCAAGGATGAGATTATGAAGCTCAAAGAAAAGTTAAATGGTGAATTTGAGATGAAAGATCTTGGTCCGGCAAAGAGAGTCGTTGGTATTGATATCTTGAGGAATCGTGACAAAGGTGAACTTTTCTTATCTCAAATTAGTTATTTGAAGAAGGTGATGCAGCGTTTTAGAATGTCAAACTCTAAAACCGTGAGCACCCCCTTGGGACACCACACAAAGTTGTCCATAAAACAATGTCCTCAATCCGAGGATGAGAAGCAAGAGATGGAAAGTACTCCCTGTGCAAGTGGGGCTGGAAGCATCATGTATGGGATGGTTTGTAGTAGGCTGGACTTAGCCTATGCGGTTAGCATTGTGAGTCAGTTTACGGCAAATCCGGGTATTGTGCATTGGCAAGCTTTGAACTGGGTGTTGAGGTATTTGAATGGGTCTTTGAAGGGCGGTTTGAAGTACACAAGAGCAGCTCAAGAGGAAGACGTTTTGGTAGGGTATGTAGATGTGGACTATGCGGGCAATATGGACACAAGAAAATCCTTATCGGGTTTTGTGTTCACTCTCTATGGCACAGCTATTAGTTGGAAGACAAATCAACAATCCGTGGTGGCATTATCTACAACACAAGCGGAGTACATTGCCCTTGTTGAAGGAGTGAAAAAGGTTATATGGTTAAAAGGTATGATTGGTGAGTTAGGAATTACTCAAGAATGTGTGAAGATACATTGTGATAGCCAAAGTGTCATTCACTTGGCGAATCATCAAGTGTATCATGAGAGGACAAAACACATTGATATTCGTTTGCACTTTGTTAGAGACATGATTGAATCAAAAGAGATTGTGGTGGAAAAAGTGGCATCGGAAGAGAATTCGGCGGATGTGTTCACCAAGTCATTACCGAGATCAAGGTTCAAGCATTGCTTGGACTTAATCAAGTTTGTTGAAGAGTAATTCCCTTTTGGAGAGAGCAGCATGGTGGTTGATGGTTAAATTGACATCATCACCAATAAGAAGTCAAGATGGAGATTTGTTGTAATTTGCCTTCATATTTGTGATGCTGGAAACTCATAATCGTGGCACGATTTTTGAGTGGCGCGTCACGATTTTCTTGGTAGAATGGATGGTTTCTGCTGGAGGAAAATCGTGGCACGATTTAGTACTGGCGTGACACGATTTCTGGATAAGGCCGTTGTACCTTGTGTCGTACGCTTCAATCGTGACACAATTGTTCACTGACGTGGCACGATTTCGTCTGTTACTGTGTACTATATAAGTGTTTCTTTGCAGATTTTGAAGGAGAGCTTGAAGAGAGAGAAACTTGGATTACAAAGGAGGTAACTTTAGGGTTGAGTATCTTTGTAGTGAGGTTCTCTTGGGTTGGGAAACATTGTAAACACCTTGGGTAGTGAGATTTCACCATTGGAAGGATCAAAAGCTTCCTTTTGTGTTTTCTCTTAGGATTCATTGAGAGTGTGGGTGACATAAAAATGGGTAGAAATTAGAGTGTTCATTACAAGGTTTTACAGTCTTTTTTCAACAAGAAGTTTTTAATTGTAAGAAAGGAGGTATCTGTTAAAGGACAATTTGCATTTGCTAACATGTGGAACTTGTACGAAACAATATATTTTGCAGAATTAAATAACATATTCAATAAAAGTGACAACCCAAAAATGTTACAAACCGTTGAAATATACAAAACTTACTATAAACTACAAACAATTGTATGTGGTCCGTTATCATACTATCTTTGTTCAACAGAAAGTTTTTAATTGTAAGAAAGCAGGTGTCTGTTAAAGGACAATTTACATTTGCTAACATGTGGAACTTGTGCGAAACAAAATATATTTTGCAGAATTAAATAACATGTTCAATAAAAGTGACAACCCAAAAATGTTACAAACCGTTGTAATATACAAAACTTACTATAAACTACAAACAATTGTGTGTGGTCCGTTATCATACAACAGGCTTTCGCTTTGAACGCTTGCTTCTTCTTTCCCTAGAAAAACTTTGAACCTCTTGGGGAACTTTGGATGCATACACCTCTTCGGTAACTTCTTGTTCCTGTATAAAGTTGGTTTAACATGGGGTTTTTTGGTAGAAGAATGGAAATTTCAAACACCAACCTTAAATTATATTAAAATGACAGTGATAATTTTTCTCAAAAAAGTAAAAATAGGAAAAGTTGTTCAACATCTTTTCCATAGCATGGGAAATTCAGGAATAGGATGGTCAGATGGTTAGGAGGAGAGGGGAAACAAAGTAGGCGGAAGAGAGAATCAGGAAAGAAGTGGGTTGAGACAGAACCAGGCCTCTTGAATTTCCTGGGAAATTTGTATTTTCTTATATGGAAGCATATGAATGAGCCATTTCATCTTTATACAAGATTGGAAATAGATGGTAGTTGGAATTCAGAAATTGTTCCTTATACAAAAGTTTTAATTTTTAAGGGATTCTATGCAATATGAAATCATGGAAATATTGAGCTTTTCTTTTTGTCCGGAGTTGGGATCCGAACACCTTTAATTACTTCTTTCTCTCTCGAATAGACAGCTCTATTGTACTACAATTTGTGACTAGGAAACTTTATAAGTTGAATATTTACCTTCTCGTTTTTTACATCCGAGCCATCATCGGAAACAGAAGCCGAAGCCAGAGGTTGAACTTCATCCGCGGGCAGTGCCTTGCTTAACTTTTTCTTCTTCTCCTCTTCTTTTAACTGCGTAAACCTGTAAATCACAAATTTGCCATAAGTACATGAGGGATTGAAAGACCGAGGCTGCAACCTGTATCATAAAATACTGACCTTTCACCATTCTTTTCGGGCTTAGAAAATGATCTCTTAGCTCGTCCTGCCGTAATAATTCCACCAGCATCTTCATTAACAGCAGGCTTTGCACCTCCTAATTTGCGCAACCATATTTGTTGAGCTGTGCTCAGGACATTATTCGTAAACCTAGCAAAAGGAAAAAATATCTATCAGCAACTAAATTGTTTATTTTTCTCAGCACACAAGCAATGTCGTCACAGCTATCTCCCACATCTAATAGAGTGTGTGTGTGTGTGTGTGTGTGTGTGTGTGTATGTATTATTGAAAAATTATTGACTTGATGAACATGATATTCCTTCAGAAAGAAGTATCTAAGTTCTCGTGCATATGGTCTCTGTATACTTGTGTTTCACACATTAGGCAGTCATATCAAGGAAATGGTTTCTGAAAGAAAAAGGTGTATTACTTGATTTGCTGACCAAATTTGATTTATTTATAGAATATAAGATAAGTATAATAGTAACCCATAATAAAACATATAAAGAATGTATGAAGTTATGGCAAAAATTAGAAAATTAAAAAATAGGAACTTAATAACTAGAGAGGAGTCCATTGATATAGTTTGTGAAATACTAACCAGTAAATTGTTAGTCCTGATGGCACAGATAGTGAGAAGTAGCCGATCATGAGTGGAAGAAACTTGAAAATAAGAAGTGTATTCTTTTGAGTAGGATCATTTGTCTGTAAAAAAAAGCAAGTTAGGTCTGCTTTGTAAAATAATAAAGAAAGAGAAGGATACCTGACATGCTTACCTGAGGTGGTTTCATGATTTCCATTGAAACATATTGAGAAAGAATAAGAAGAACAGGTAAAACAAGATATGCTGCAGTGTCATGCCAACCCAAAGGTGGATGGCCATCCTGCATAACAATTAACAGACGTTTGTTATGTTATATTGTATAACGGAAGAAAAAACATAGAATCAACTAACAAAGTGTACCGCCTACTACATCTTGATAAATGACTGCAGTAGGAGAGCATTTCATCTAGAAGATTAAATGCTATTATCCATACTGATATAAATAAATAAAAAATGAAATCTCATAAACCACAACCAAAAAAAAATGTAGAAGAAAATTTTTCCTTGTAAAAAGAAAGTGAGAAAAGAGGGTCAACCAAAGAGAAGAAATACTGAAGTCATCAAACCGTAATGTTGTTTTCCCAGTACCTACTTCCTAGTTACATTTACCACAAGACTCAACCTACCACAACACAACCAATAAACACCGAGCTCCGTAAAACTATAAAGAAACTAATTGATGTGGTAATGACCATTGTAACAAGCAAACTGATTTACTAGGGGGTGTTTATAAGAGTGTATTTAGGCTTATTTATGATATAAACATTTGTGCAAGTGCTTGGAAAAACATACTAAAATACTTAATGATATGTTCATTTGCATTCAACTTATTTTCATAAGCTTTTATGGATAGGCTATAAGAGAACTTCATTTTGTAATGAAACAACTCAAAAAGAACTGTAGTGCAATTAACTCTCATTTCCTTTTTGATGGTAGAAACAATTTGTTGAAAAAAAAGGGCAGCTCGGTGCACTAAACTCCCACATACACAGGTCCAGGATGGGGTCCCACCATTTTGGAGTATCCTACGCAGTTTTCCCCTTTTTTTTACACAAGAGGCTGTTTCTAAGACTAACTGGGACAATAGTGCATATGCATAACTTATAAAAAGGAACCTTGCATATATTTTCACAAGCAGAGCCTACGCAAATAGCTACATTACTAACTATGAAAAGAATTTTTATCAGCAACTGTATTGTATGACATACAATTTAGAATTTTATTGTTTCAAGAACCATGACTGTGAATAAGCTCCAAAGAAAATGATTGTCAAGAGTAAATAGTGTGATGTCTGAAAATCATAACAAGTACAAGGAAAAAGAAATAGCCAAATGCAAAAAAATTATTTCGCTTATGAGCAAAGGATAACTTACCACAAATGGAAAAAGCCAAGAAATTCCGGATCCACTTTGTCTAGCAGCAATGCTAGTGGGACCACCGAGAGAAGGGATCCATAAGAAACCTTCTGTTAACAGTCCCTTCAAATTAAAAGTTTTCAATAATTAGCAAAAAACATGTAGTTGTAATTCGTCTATCAAAATCTAAAATTATAGTAGTTTATATACCATTGATTACCTCATTTGCCACATTAGATAAAGCTTGGTATAGACCAATCCAGACGGGAATAGTAGCCAAAGTCGGTAAACAACCTATACAAAATGATAAAATTATAAGTACAGCCCAGTTATAATATTGCAAATGTTTTGACATCATATTATCACATGTCAAAGCATTATTTTACAGAATCAGAGTTGAGAAGAAAATGATAAAGGCAATAGTAAGATATAAGTGTACCTGCCAATGGGTTAACCCCAGCTTGGGTATATAGCCTTGAAGTCTCAAGTTGTATTCTTTCCTTGAAATGAGGGCAATGAAATAAGTAGTTAGAAACAACCATGCTATCATTTCAAGGTACAAAATCAATATTTACTTTAAGATTAAATTGGATGCTTAGTAAGTAACAAACAGCAACACCCCTCACCTGATTACCGGCATATCTTTCTTGAATGGCCTTAATTTTAGGTTGAAGGTTTTGCATAGCTAGTGTTGATTCAACCTACATGTATTAAATAAAGTCAGAACTTCATTTAGTGATATATAGTATGTGTTAAATTTCATATAACTGAAAGAAAAATCCATTTATGTTTTTTTTTTTTTTTGGACTGGCAATCCATTTATGGTTTGTTTTTAATGTTTCAAACAAGGTTATCATAATTTCATGGTTTCAGTAAATTTGCCTATAGAAATTGCTGTAATTTGTACTAACCTGTTGCTTTGTCAAAGGAAGCGTAGCCGCCTTAACAATAAGAGTGAGCAATATGATAGCAAATCCATACGAATAAGGCACATGCACGGCAGACAAACCATCCTTTAATATCTGAGTAACAAAAAGCAAAACATTTCCTATTAAAAAATGCAATCCTTCAATTTTATTACAGGAACGTGGAACATTTGTAGGTAGTTTTGTTTTCCTTTTTATGGCTATTTTACATGATAACTCTAAAGCAAAAGGGTAAGGGCCAAGTACATTGAAACTAGAAAACCCTTTGAAACAAATAGCATTACTCTTTCCATTTATATGTATACATTTCCATATAAGCAAAAAACGCAAGTTTAACGTTTAATCTAATTAACAGAAGTAAACAGTAAGTCGTAACACTGAACGCTTTCCCTGCAACAAGTCATTTCAGGATAAGAACCTTACCATCATTCTCATTTAAAGTTCGTTAAAAACCAACTAACGGAGAGTATCTTAAGATATAAGCAATCTAAAGTCTAAACAACCTCAATAATACAAGTTTCATGAATCTCAAGGCAACAAAATTCTTATATAGTAAGGTCATGTTTGGATTGACTTATTTTAGCTTATTTATTAACATAATCACTTATGAGACTGTTCCGAAAATCACATAAAAAAAAATTTTTATGACATCTCCCAAACTGTTTTCAGCTTATTTTATAAGTTCGGTTTGATTTTATTTCATATACTTTCTTTGGAATAAATTATAAGCAAAAATTAGTTAAATTACGAATATTAAGAAAGATAGTTGATAAAATTAAAAAGCATAAGGTGTGAAGATTACCTTAAGAACAAACTCCATGCCATCGGAGATGAAGCCAAACCAACCACCGTTCTTCTGCACAGCAACATCCGTGGAAGTGGAAGTAACTGCATCGGCCGTAACGGCGGCATCGGCGAGTGTATAAAGAAGTCCTTCAGCTCTGGCGAAGACACCGGCGACATCAATAGAATGAGTTAAGGATTGAATTGGAGGAATTTGATGGAAACTGAAGTGAACTTTGGTGTATAGTCTGGTGCGGTTAGGGGAGAAGTTGCGGTGAAGTGAAGGAAGTGGTGTTCCGATGAAGGATGGAGATGAAATCAGTGTCTTCGCCATGGATGATGAGAGAGAGGCTTGAAGGGCGAAGGCTTCAGCTTCTCGTCACAGAATAGAGAAAAGAGATGAGAGGATATTTTTTATTGCTATTATCCGAATGCATTTTGTTTGCGAGGTAGAGACAAGTGCACGATATGGGTAGTGGAAGATTTTCAGCCAGCAACTGACTGACACGTCATTACATATTATTACCGGTGGTTATTTCGTTCTCGCAAACGGTGTACAATTAAAGAACGATGACTTCAAATTTTATCACTTTTTATTAAAGAATTTTTTTTTTTTAGGATGAAGTGAAAGATTTAAAGCAACAATTTTCTCTCAAAAAAAAAAACATCAAGAATTTAAAGCAAAAATTATCAGATCTAAAAATAATGTTACAGTAGTTCATAAATATTACAGTAAGTAAATAATATCTATCCTGAAAATGTTAAGTGCCTAATAATACTAAAATTATGAGATAATTTTTCATTTTTTAAATATTCATGGATATAGAAAATATCACATTGTGTCCCCGTGAGTTTAGTTCACTTGGTAATGGATAATACATATACATATTATATACATGAGTCGGGATTCGAACCCTAAACACCCCACTTATTCACCTGAATTTCTTTAGCTGCTAGGCTACTTAAAAAACAAATATCACATTGTAAACTTGTGGAATAACATAAATCAATATACAGAAAATAATGAAATCTCAAAGGAACTTTAAATAGTTTGTCACATTGTCTTGAGCTACTCTAAATGTAAATTCAAATGTCAATCGCATAAGTGTTTGTTGACTTATTCATAACTAAACCAAACTTAAAAATATATTACGACGGCACATTGTTTATCATTCTATCACTTTGGAAAAAGAGAGAAATGCAAGGATAAGAGTGAGGAGCAAGTCTACAAGCAAGGTGGAGCATTAGAACTTGAAGAATCAACAAGTGTTGATGCAACATCCTCTCTCATTTTATCTCTTTGTTGTAAGTTACCATGATAATGTGTAACTAAACCTCTCATTATTTTGTGATTAGGTCTAGTTAATTATCATTTTAATGGAAATATTTGATATGACTAGTTGTATATAAGTTTTGTTTCATTATATCAACGTTGTTATTCCTGCACATAAGGCTTTTTCGACGTGAAACTTTGAATATGATTTTTTGATTTGATAAGTGCAAAACATAGACTTTTTTTGTCCAAGGACATGGCATAAGAGCATTTGTATTGTGAGACATCGATCTAGGTTTACAATCACACACACTATCAGAACACAGTGTCATTATATTAAGTAACTGAGCGAGACATCCAAAGTTAAAGGATGAAATAGGTCTCCCATTATTTACAAAATACTAAAATGTATGGTGAACGATAGATGAAAATATAACTGAAATACTACAAGTATATAATCAATCAATAAAATACATTAGACGATTAACTAACAAAACTTAAACCTAGCATGACTCTCATGTTGAAGTTTTCATCACTTGTTATTATGTTATCTGATCAGCAAATTTTTACTCAATATTGAACAGCTTGAATTTACCAAATCTCTTGTGGATCAATAATATATATATATAGTTTGGTACTGCAACTTGGCTTTATTAGGCCTCATGAAAAAAAATTCTTTTCAAATGCAGTTTAATTAATTTAAATTTCTTTTTGGATTTCCAAATTATGATTGTGAAAAAAAAAAAACTTTATTAATATTGCATACTATATATAAACCATTATTTACATTTGAATAGAAGGCAAGCGGCAACAAGCTACGCCGCTAGACCTTTTTGGATCGCAAAACCAATCCTCGTGAACACAACATTCATGGATCTAAGAGACATGACATTGCTAGGCATGACCTTTTGAACTCTATGTAGAAGGTCAACAGCCTCACCTCTGGTGCTAGGAAACCGAAAGTGTCAAAAGCAAATGGTATAAAAGCATGTTGGTTGTCAGAACACGTTTTCTCATGTTTGGCCACTTTGCTTGACACAGCTTTAAGGGTTGCATGTCCTACAGTAAAAGGTCTGACACCTAATCCCACAAGTGGTGAAACCTCAGTCAAGTCTACACAAGCATGTTTTCCACCTACCCATCCGTACACCATAACATCCGCAGGTCTGAGTGTTGATCTTCTATCTAGTGGGTCAGTCAGGAAGTTCACAGGCGCCTCCTTCTTCGCTAATATTCTCGCCTGTCTGAAAATATCAAAAAGTACATCTTTAACAAAGTCATGTCTGTACTTAAAACCGGGAAGCTCCTTACAATGAACGACATGCTCCCCAAAAGTATCCAGGCACGCCTTACGACAAACAGGGCACACCTCATCAATATGAAATAGGGGAATCATAAGGCAATATCTAAGGATAGTACGATACTCCACGGGTGACATATGCTGACTTAACCCATCAATTGGGATAGTTAGAAGAAAATTCTAAGTATGTGCTGCTTGCAAACATCCAAAAATTGCCTTCTGTCTCGTGGTCATGTCAAACTAAACTTTCATATCCTGAACACAAATTATTATGGAACAACAATGATCGATTGTACCTTAAAAAAACCATGATCAATTATGTTTGAAATAGTAAAAAAATATTAATCAAACCTATAAGCATTACCAACAAATTTCCTTAAGACATATATAGTGCGTTATAGACGAGCCCGTCATAAACCGTTCCATCGGGGGGTTTGGTTGAAAGTCCCATCCATAGGGAGTGTCAACAAAACCATCATACATCATTTATGAAGGGTATATAAACATGGGCAGGTGCTAGTAAAATCGGGTAGCTCTGGCTACCCCAATTTATTTTATTTTGTTTTAATACGTATGAGTATATGGTTTTTATGTTTTGCCACCTAAATAATATATATATTCAACTACTCTAAATAAATTTATTTGTTAAAAATTGGTTGAAACATGAAAATTAAAATAATATCAGGTAGTTGATAAATGAAAAATGATATTTGTACAATCATTATGTGGCAATTTTTAAGACAATTTTATTTTTTATTTTTTTATCTTTTTATTGATAAAAAACAATAGAGAAAGAAAAAAGAAATAGAGAGAACAAGAACAAAATTTAAGTATAAGAGGGAGGATTGTAAATTTGAATGTTTGAAGTATTGTTAAACTCGACATTTTTAAATAGTTATTTTCATTTTTTGTTTTTTTGGCGTTATTTTAATTTATATTTATACAAGTAAAATTATCGTGCTTTTTTCTTATAAGTTAATTTAATATAATAATTATAAAAGGGTTTTTTTTTCCTATACATTTAACCGTTTAGTAATTTTTATTGCTATTTTTTTTTCCGATATGTATACTAAAAAATTGCATTGCTAGTGACATGGGAGTATGCTCCTCCTCGAGGTCTCAGATTCGATTCTTCCAGTATCAATTTAGGTGGGCTAATTTAGCTTTCTGTCAAAAAAAAAAACACGCCGGATTACCCAGTTAGCTATGGCAAATTTCCTACACCTCCCCTACTCTCTATAGACCGACCTAGGCAGCAATACAATTTATATGTTGTTTAGTTCAAACCCCTCAAAAAAAAAGAAGACCAAAATTTGATCTATTTTTAAAAAAAATTGTACTGTTTCTAATTTTTTAAATTATAATAAAATTTTATTTTGATTGATCTTTTTTTTAGATGAATTTAGATTGATTTTGTATTAGTAATTTAGTATAGTCGTGAAGAAGAAGATAACATAAATTTTCTATCTCCTTCAAAAAAAAAATCTATCAAAAAAAAAACATAAAATTAATCCTATTGGTCCGTTATATAAAGCGCACGGTCGATAGCCAATGGCGCGGGAAAACCAATCAAAGAAAAATAAAAAAGATTAGGCAGTACGAAAACTCACAACAACTACAACGCGTGGCGTTTCATCATCAGAATTTTCTCGAACGTGCTAGACAATGCTATTCAAATTTATATCAAATCATCACCGTCCAAATTACTCATCCAACGGCTAAAAACAACTATACCGAACATTCCAGACATAAACTTGTCCTATATTAACACAAAGCTTCTCTCTTCAAACTCATTCAGTTTCAAAGAAAAGAAAACAAAAACAAAAACCACTGCTTCAATTCATTCTCTACTACACTATTTTCAAAACCCTAGTTTTTTTCATTCAAAACCCTAGATTTCATCTTTGAGAGATTATGGCTGGAAAAGGTGAAGGACCTGCAATTGGAATAGATTTGGGAACAACTTATTCATGTGTTGGTGTTTGGCAACATGATCGTGTTGAGATAATAGCAAATGATCAGGGTAACAGAACTACTCCTTCTTATGTTGCTTTCACTGATACAGAACGTTTGATCGGTGATGCAGCCAAGAATCAAGTTGCTATGAACCCTACCAACACTGTTTTCGGTAAGTACTCTTAAATCAACTTCTTAATCCTTTATTTTCCGAAGTTTTTATTCTGTTTCAGTAATTGTTTCTTAGATATCATTGTTTATCAGAACATGCATGATTTGAAATTTTTAATACTCTGTTTCGTTCTTGTTGTACAATAAGTAGAAAAGTGGATTTTATTTTTGATCTTGATTATTGCAAAATTGCGCATAACATGATAACATCAGAGCATGAGTTGAAATTTCCAGTAATCTGTTTTTATTTTTTAATAAAGAATTTGTTTCTGAATGTTTGTATATAAGGTAGAAACGGGAAATTTATTGTTAATAGTTGTAAAATTGTTGATAATAGTTTGTGCATTGATTATATAATTAGTTTGTTTATATGATTATGTTGTAGTATTAGAGCATGAGTTGAAATTTGCTTCTTTTTTTTTTTTTTTATCTAAATAATCTGTTTTTAAAATTCTTGTACATGTACATAGTAATAGGAAAGTGAATTTTATTGTTTAGTTTTGCATTGGTTACACACGATTAACAATTTTATTCATGCTCATGTTCATGCACATCAGAGCATAATAATAGAAAAGGAATTTTATTGTTTCAGTATTTGGTAAGAGTGATTGTGCTCCTTTACTGATTGTGTTCGCATGAATTGGTATTTTCAGATGCTAAGCGATTAATTGGTAGGCGATTTGGCGATGTTTCAGTACAGAGCGACATGAAATTGTGGCCGTTCAAGGTCATTCCCGGCCCTGCTGACAAACCAATGATCGTGGTGAACTACAAAGCGGAGGAGAAGCAATTTTCCGCTGAAGAGATATCTTCTATGGTTCTTATGAAAATGAAGGAGATTGCAGAGGCTTATCTTGGTACAACGATTAAGAATGCCGTTGTAACTGTGCCTGCTTACTTCAATGATTCACAACGTCAAGCTACAAAAGATGCCGGTGTCATTTCTGGACTCAATGTGTTGAGAATTATTAATGAACCTACTGCTGCTGCTATTGCTTATGGTCTTGATAAGAAAGCTACAAGCACGGGTGAGAAGAACGTTCTTATTTTCGATCTTGGTGGTGGAACGTTTGATGTTTCACTACTTACTATTGAAGAAGGTATCTTTGAGGTGAAAGCTACAGCTGGTGATACACATTTGGGAGGTGAAGATTTTGATAACAGGATGGTGAACCATTTTGTTCAAGAATTCAAGAGGAAGAACAAGAAGGATATTAGTGGAAATCCAAGGGCTTTGAGAAGATTGAGAACTGCCTGTGAGAGAGCTAAGAGGACTCTTTCCTCAACTGCTCAAACCACCATTGAAATTGATTCATTGTTTGAGGGTATTGACTTTTACACTACCATCACTCGTGCTCGTTTTGAAGAGCTCAACATGGATTTGTTCAGGAAGTGCATGGAGCCTGTTGAGAAGTGTTTAAGGGATGCTAAGATGGATAAGAACAGTGTCCATGATGTTGTTCTTGTTGGTGGATCTACTAGGATTCCCAAGGTTCAACAACTTTTGCAAGATTTCTTCAATGGAAAGGAGCTTTGTAAGAGCATCAACCCTGATGAGGCTGTTGCTTATGGCGCCGCAGTCCAAGCTGCTATTTTGAGTGGTGAGGGTAATGAGAAAGTGCAGGATCTTTTGTTGCTGGATGTCACTCCTCTCTCCCTTGGTTTGGAGACTGCAGGAGGAGTCATGACTGTGTTAATTCCCAGAAACACAACCATTCCAACCAAGAAGGAGCAGGTGTTTTCGACCTACTCTGATAACCAACCTGGTGTGTTGATTCAGGTCTACGAAGGCGAAAGAACAAGGACTCGTGATAACAATCTGTTGGGCAAGTTTGAGTTGTCGGGTATCCCTCCTGCTCCAAGGGGTGTTCCTCAGATCACTGTCTGCTTTGACATTGATGCCAATGGCATTTTGAATGTCTCAGCAGAGGACAAGACAACAGGGCAGAAAAACAAGATTACAATCACCAATGACAAGGGTAGGCTCTCCAAGGAGGAAATTGAGAAGATGGTGCAGGAAGCTGAAAAGTACAAATCCGAGGATGAGGAGCACAAAAAGAAGGTGGAGGCCAAAAATGCGCTTGAGAACTATGCCTACAACATGAGGAACACAATCAAAGACGACAAGATTGCTTCGAAGTTGTCGGCTGATGATAAGAAGAAAATTGAAGATGCTATTGAGGGGGCTATTCAATGGTTGGATGGAAATCAACTTGGAGAGGCTGATGAATTTGAGGACAAGATGAAGGAGCTGGAGGGCATTTGCAACCCTATCATTGCAAGGATGTATCAAGGTGCTGGTGGTGATGCTGGAGGAGCCATGGATGAGGATGGACCTGCTGCTGGCAGTGGAAGTGGTGCCGGCCCCAAAATTGAGGAAGTTGATTAAGCGGAACTTTTGTAATGGGATTTTGTGTGATTCAGGATTTTGCAAGGACTCTTTTGAAATAGCGTCCTAGTAATATGTATGTGTTTTGGTTTAGGTAGTACAGCAAACTCTATCTAGGCTATTTCAATGTACTTTTCCCTTCAATGTTAATCATGGTTTAAGTTTCTGTTGTTCATTTTTCTTGTTATGGTAAATTGATTATGGTTCTAAAACAAGGTTTCAATGCATTGGTGTTTATCTTTCTTAGTTGGGTAGTTTTTGTCAGGGTTTATAATCAGTTAGGAAATTTGCTCTTTTAAAACTGCATAGCTGGTGTTCGGGGGCTTAGTAGAAAAAGCCTAAAAAATGGCTCGATTGACTTTGATTTGCCCTTAGTTTGAAGGGGGTTTTAGTAACACCCTCTGCATAATTATGCTGTTCTTGCCTATTTTAGCAGGGGTTTATTCAGTTTTTATTCAGTTTGCTACAAAACTATCTGCATAAAATCAAAAGTGATAGAGATATAATTTGTATAGGTTGAAAAAGAAGTAGAGAAACAGGTTACCCAGGTCGTTTCGTCGGAAATGATGTTTGGTGGTTAATTAGTCAAGAGAGACAGAGTGAAGCTACTGTAAGTATTTAAGTACTCTGACTCGTTCAACCAATTTTCAACACTAGAAAGAAAGTTAAATTCATCTATGTTTGTCCTTTTTCTTCCCTGAACAAAATCTTTCTGCCTTCTTGATCAGAATATACATACAAACACTAGCAACAGATTTTCCTTATGTTTAGATTCTTCATAATTAGTATGTTCTCTCAAAATTCCTCAAATAGCTCCTGTAGTTTAAACAAGGGCTGAAAATAGCCTCCGTAAAGGGATATAATATAGACATCGTTCACGGTGGCTATTTGAGGCAATTAACCCTTTATAATATAGTTTTTGTTCTGTCTTGTTCGTTTTTTTTATCTTTTAAATTGTTTGTTCTGTAATTTGTTCAGTCTTGTTTCAAACGGTGATCCGAATGAATGATAACAATTATATGAAATTTAAGTGAAGATAACTTTGAGAAAAACTTGAGAAGCATTTTAGTTAGTGAGAAAAAAATGAAATCATATTTTTGTCCCTAAAAAAAGTAATTGCGACAACTTAGCCTTTACGTGAATTAAGTTCGTAACAATAATAAAAAAGAGACGAGTTAGTTTTTTATTAAAAGAAATGAAATAACCGGTATTGGCTAACCATTTTGTGTATTTTCTTGTCAATAGCTTGTAATTATTAGTGATTCTCTTGGTGTGTTAAGGAGGACTACTTTGTCATGTTCCTGTTAATATATTTCATATTTGATTGTTCAACAAAGTTGGAACCGTAGCCAAATAATTTTAAAAGAGAATGAGACAGAGATAATTTACCGCGCATTAAGTTTACATGAGGGACTAGAATATGTTTTTCAGGGAAATTCAGTTTCATTTTCAAGAGATAAAATTAAACTTAGGGTATGTTTGGTTCGACGGAGGAGAGGGATGGGGAGGGGTTTTAATAGTGGGGAGAGAAAAGGAAGATATACCGATTAAATATATGTTTGGTTTAAACAATGAGAGGGATGGGGAGAAATTTTAATTAAATATGTGTTTGGTTCACAAGGGGAGGAAAATGATTTTGAAACAAAATTACTTTTTTATCCCACTAATCTTTAAACAATATCTTGATTTTTAAATTATCTATTCTATAAAAATTAAACATGAAAACTCAGTAACCGAAAACTCCATAAATAATCAACAGAAAATAATCAGGTATTCATAATATCAAAGCACTTCTAAAATAATCTAGTAAAATATAAAAATATTTATATAAAAATCTGCTATAAATTTTATTAATAATGTTTTAATATATAAAGAATTAAAAACTATAAAATAAATATATGAAAATAAAAAAAAATAACGTTAGCAAAAAAATTGAATTCTCATTATAATAAATAGAAGACAAGAATACGTGGTTCTCATTAAAAAAAAATGACAATGACATGTTAAAAAAAAAGGGTAACAAGCAATATGTTGAAAACACTTAAATTTTTAATAAGGACGATTTTATCATTTAAAAATAAATATGAGGATAATTATGTCAATGTAATTAAAATTGCATTAACTCATATTTCTTTTCCTCTCCTCCCCTAAAAAAAACTCCAACTTGAGAGGGAGCAATAAATGAGCTTACGAGGGATTTTGCTCATGTTCCTCTCCCTTTCTAAAAATTGAACCATACACAAAATTTAAAATATTTCATCCCCTCCCCTTCAAAACCCGCGAACCAAACAGACTCTTAGTCTCTGTTTGGTAAAAATAACGGATAGTTAATAAGTTAGCTGATAGGTTATAGTTGATGACTGATAGCTTATAGCTGTTAGCTGATGACTGATGACTTATAACTTATAAGTTAGTTGAAGTGTTTGGTAAAATTAGCAGTTCAATTAGCTGATACATATAAAATGACATTTTTAATTTATAATAAAATTGGCATCTATTAATATCTAAGTATTTGAAATTTGGTAATTTAAATTTATTTAATATATCTTTTATATAACAGTTAAATATATCTTTATTTTTCTCTAAAAAAAATATCTTTATTTTATATTTTAGTGTTTATTTTGATTCCAGTATACTTCATAAAAAATATACATACACATAATGATAAAATATAAAAAGTAAAATGTTTAGGCTTAAAAATAAAAATTTTGCATCTTTGTAAACAAAAAAAAAAAGACGTAACGATAAAACTAGACGTGAGTCTTTAAAAAAATAATAATTAAGGATATGTTTGGTTCTAAAGAAAGAGAAAGAAAAGATAGGTGAGTGGATGGAAAGATTGTTGAATGATACACTTTCTACCGTTTGGCACACCTTTGTAAAGCAAAGGAAAGAAACTTTTTCGTGGGTCCCACATAAAAAATCTTTCCATGCCAAACTGGGCTGAAAGACGGAGGACACCACTATTTTATTGAGTGTACTAAAGTGCCCTCATATCTTGTATATTATTACAATCTATATTTCAATGTTTTTTTTTATCTTTTGCACGGTATACAATAGTTTATTACTGTCAATACTTATGCACATTTCTTTCAAAAAAAATACTTATACACATTTCTTATGAGACATACTCATGGCGAATCATTTTTTCGGTGATCAATTTTAATACTATGTTTATACCAAAATTATTTAAATGTATTTTCATTGATTTTTTTTAAATAACACAATAACATAGGGTTATTTATGTCTTTTACTAAATTCATCTTTTTCTTTCCTCTCTTACTTTCACTCTTACCAAACAACCAACAAATCATCTCACTTTCTACTCATTTTCTTCTTACCTTCTTTCCTTTAACATTCTTTCTTCTAACTTTCATTCTTTCCACTATCCAAACATACCCTAAAATTGAACGTGAGACAATTTAATACAAAGGGCAAAGATTTTATTTTTTTTGGTAATAAAAGGGCAAAGAATTTAACGGAACCATACAAAAATTAGCGTATCCTTTTACAATTAAATGCCCTTAAAAACACTATAAAATGAAAAAAAAAATAGCTCTTTAATTTGCTTGCATTTTTTGAAGAAGCTAAAATAGAATATATTACGATAATAAAGTCACTTTTCCTAGCACAAAGCGTACTAAGAAAGAAACTGCAAAGTCTCAGCAATATTTACAAGGAAAGAAAGCAATAAAATAAACTAGAACAAAACTAACTATTAGCATATGTCCAGCATGCAGGTGAACAGACTAATCCACCAACCATGAAAGTTAAAGAGAAAAGTTGCAACTTTCGCCTTCAACCACATAAAATGAGGGACTTAATCTTATCAACCACTTGAAGAACCGAGCATGTTTTATCTGTGAATAGCCTGTTATTTCTTTCTTTCCATATTTCTCAGACAGTAGCTGTAACAGCCTGATTTTCGTTAGATTTATTCTATTATTTATTTATGTGTGTTTATATGTGATTAATTGCCTCTGTGTGTATTTTGGGTTAGGATTAGTGGATTTCGTGTTAGAAGGGTATTATAGTC
>Ga0315915_1004112_pt1 | contig 18367 bp, 12 predicted proteins | sample MpolbnodulesMG_FD_207738 | JGI IMG/M metagenome (GOLD analysis project Ga0315915, IMG submission 207738) | Medicago polymorpha root nodule microbial communities from Los Angeles, California, United States - branched nodules | ecosystem: Host-associated > Plants > Roots > Nodule | place: USA...
AAAACATGAATTTAATATGAATTTTTATATTTTTTATGGTTAAAAATTCATATTAAATTTATGTTTTGTTAAAAAATTCTAATTTTTTTTGGAAATATTGTTACAATATTCTACACATTTCTGCACAATTTCATTAAAAAAAAACTAAAATTAACTTAAAAATAGGGACCAAAAGTAGTGATTGAAAATTTTATAGGGACTAAAAGTTGAAGGAAAATTTTAGAGGGATTAAAACGAAAAATTGATATATTTATAGGGGCCAAAAACATATTTAACCCATAAAAATTTTATGAATGTTTATTGAGCTTAGAATGACGCTACTATCCCTTTACTCTAAATTTATTTACATAAAAAAAGGGAAGAATGAAAATTAAGGAAAAAGAAAGAAGAGAGAAGGAGAGATATTTCATTATGCTCTTTATGGCCACATTCACAATGATACACATGTCTTAATTACACGACAATAGTATTATCGGTTAAATGAACACTGAAGTATTATCCCAATGTTCAGGTTTTTTCGAAACTAGAAATTTGAACCAAAGAGAAGTCTCATGTACAATCTCTTTCTAACACTCATTTTTTTATTGAGTAAAACTCGGATGAATCTTTCACTTTAAAAATGAGTCGAATATAAATGGTGAGACTAACATGGGTTTCACTCGATAAGAGAGTGAATGTTAGAAAGACGGTTATAAAAAAAGTATTCAAAGTTTGAGATCTTAGAATGTGTTTATCTCAATATGTTACATTTGATTTTCCTCGTTGTCAATTTCGATTGATTAATTTATCTTCTCAACAAAAGAAAGTATTCATAACACTTCTCTTAAACCAATTTATTCCTCATTCCCGTAGCAAACATTCTTGAAGAACATTTTTATCCCCCACACACACCCATTGAGAGATTAGATGAAACATATTCATGTGGATGACGAATAAAAGGCATTCTCAAATTAAATCATCTAAAAATATTTTTGTTTAATAATGAGATTATTATAAATTATTAAATTGCCGTGGTTGGATGTAGGACCCGTAGCTCATGGAGATTTATTGTTTGATAAAGGCAATCTTGAAGTATACTCTAAGGTTGCATATGATTTCTTAAAAAATTATAACTTGATTTTTTGTTGTGCAAATACGAGTTTTATCGGTTGCACGTCTAAGGTTAAACTTCAACCGAGAACTTTGGTTAAACTACATCTCATCTAAGCCATTTTTGCATATAAAAATTCATGCTCAATTCATTATGATATTGGCTAACCATATTAATAAACTAGGTAAGTAAAAGTTTCATAGCTAATTAAAATATTGATACTTTTTTTTACCAAAGCAATGTTAATTATTATCATTAATCAAGCAATGTTCAATACAAAAAAGATAAAAATAAAAAAAATATTGATGCTTGAACGAATAAAAACTCGAATAAAACATAGCTAATTAGCTATAGCTTAGTAATTTGCTCCCTTTACTCGGCGAATAACTTTTTGTTTTGGCATGACTCTAATTTTCTATTCAACTCTCCATTCGATTGCGTACTTTAAATTCTATATTCTAAAGAAGACAAAACTTTGATGCCATGGCCTAGTACAGTCCGTAGGGATAAAACATCATGAATAATTTTGTTGGCACTCAGGCATGTTTTAATAGTCTATATGTATTTTAGATTCCTTAAGTGAACGTCCATACTTTAGAAACTGGCATTTTTAGTAAATTAAAAAATTATAGCATTCTTGAAAAATCCAATAAAAGGATTATTTTAGGGCAAATATGTAACCTTAGTGCAGGTATGAAGACGACTTCCTACTCAGCAGTAGACGTGATGATAAACATCATCTAAATTTTTTGGATTCAAACCCAAATAAGATATAGTATAATAATCTCGATATTATTATTTGAGTTAGGTCTCACGAACGCATAAAAGGCATTGTAATAAATAAATTATTGAGTGAATAATTTGTTGGTGTATCGTTAATGTTTATAGATACACGACCTTTATAAAAGTCAATCTGATATTTGACGGGTGTTTCATTAAAAAGAGTAGCATGTACTCTCACTTTGTTTCAGCTTCAAATATTTTTGTAGATACACATCCAGGGGTCCCGAGAGTGGGTGGAAAGGACGGCAACCATAGCACTATTTTTTTAAGGGTATCAAAATTATTGTGTTTACTTAGTAGTTAGTAGTACTATATAGAACATTTTTAACTCGTTTTGATTAATTCTATTAAAAAAATGTGAATTAATCTTTTGCAATAATAAATGTAAGAAGAAAAACATTCGAATAATTAAATGGACACAACTTTATTAATTCGCTTAGGACATCAAAATCTTAGGACCAACCATGTACACATCCTATCCTAAACCAACAAGTATTAAAGCGCGAGTGCCTGTAAAAAGGGTAAAGTGTTTGTATCGGGTATGCACCTGCTACCAATGTTTGTATGGTACTTGTTTGGTATTCTTTTTTGAGGAAATTTGTTTAGTATTATATTTTTTTCTCATAAGCAAGTGAAATTTACAACTTATTCATATATTTTCTATATAATATGGTGTCATTTGTGCATTTGAGTTTTTTATTGTTGTAATAATATTTTGACTTTATAAATTTTTATTATAATGTTTTTGTAGTGAATCGAACAATTTAACTATCTCATATATTCTACTCCTTGATTCGATAGTTTTTAAAATGACATATCTCATATTTGTGCCATTTGTCGTTACCGTATCCATACCTATGCATTCCAACCAAGGTGTTACAAACAAACTAAAAATGTTAGCAACATACCTTTTAACATACACTTTTTAACACACTCTCTTTGATTGGTTAAAATTCACACGAGTCTCATCAAATTATATGGGTCCCATATAGATTTGGTGGGTCACATATGTATTTTAACCAATCAAAGGGGGTGTGTGTTAGAAGGAGTGTTGCTAGCATTTCTCTAAATAAAAATACTTTTTTTTTAAAACATAAACAAAAAAACTTGAATAGCTTGTGCAACATGCTATATTTGTGGATGATTGAAATCGTGTCCACCACGTACTAAAACTTAGCTTATAAATTCATACATAGTCAAATTTTACAACAGACCAATTGGCAAGGACAATGCATAATATAAGCAAGGTCTGAGTTCGAACTCCGGACATCACAAAAACAAAAAAAAACCCCACATTATCAAGTCAGCGTCTCATACACAGGAAAAACAAGTAATGATTGTGAATTCCCTCTCCTTCTAAGAAACAACATCAATCATGTGTAGTATTTCTAGTTATTTTTCCAACATTGATCCATCCCAAATAGACATGTGATAACACTCTGGCGAAACGTGGAAACTGTATCCATGGTCTCAAATTGAGCAAGTACTACGTAATTTCCAATTTGCAATGCCTCTTGCAGCATCAAGTCATTGTTAATACAGTTATGATAACTGAACACAAAAAATTAAACACAATACATACACTATAGTACTTTTATACGGTTATTTTATTTTATTTTTTTGGTTTCCCTCTTCCACCCACTTCTTCCTTTCTCTAATCACAAGCACTACCACTCTTACTCTCTTTCTCTCCCCTCTGCAACTCTCCGGTCATCAACAACCTTCTCCAAGAAGCAAAACAGATCTGAAACAAAAAAACACAAATATGGAAAAACAAACCAAAACACAGATCTGGAAAAACGTAAATCTAGTGGTTGTGGTGTGGTTGCACCTCCTCGCCGGAGTTCTCTCCGAGATGATCTCTTTCTCCGGTGGTGGTGAGACGGGGTTGCGATTCGGTGGTGGTGTAGAACGACGTGATGTTGCCTGATGAGAACAGTGGTGATGGTCGTGTTGACAGATAACATCGATGATGGTGTGGAGGAGACAGAGAACGGCGGGCATGATGGATGTGACAGAGAACTGTGGGGATGGTGGTGGTGAGTTATGTGTTTAGAGACAGAAGAAAGAAGAAGACGATGATAGAGAGAGAAGTTTCAGCTGGAAAAACCAAACATGCCCTTGCACTTTAATGGAAATTACAAGAATACCCATGGTGTCTTATTTGTGTCAAAAAATGTGTGTTTATTTATCATTTCTCTTGTTAATATGTTATGTTATTTAACTTATTATGAGACAATGTCAAACAATTTGGTGAATGTTTGGTTTTGCGGTGACAATAATTGATTTTGAGTGAAATGATCATGTAAAATTGATTTTGATTAAAAATGAGATGAATGTAAATTGATTTGTGTTTGAATACATTCATGTAAAAGTAAATTGAATTATAAATTTTGTAAAAAAACAACTATAGAATCAAAAACTACAAATTATGCCTTCAAGAAGAATCAATTTTAGAGGCATAATCAATTATACTCGAAATGAGTCAAACATATCAGAATTTCATAATCAATTATGACCTCTCTAAAAGTAGAATCAAACATACACTTCCGTCAGTTGATGAGTGGCAAACACCATTAAAACTCACATACAATTAGGATGTATCGACGTTCTCAATTGAGTTAGACCTTACCCATTTATTATGATGTTATTTGAGTTATTGTAAATTATAAATACTACGATCTTATAAAGTAAAATATAATCGTTCAGTAGAAATATCCATAATATATACTAATATCTGATTTCATTTATTTTATCTCATTCCATTCCATTTTATTATCCCTTTACTACGTGTGCAATGACAACATACAAGTTTCCAAGACACTTATGGAGACATGATAACAGAGAAAACAACATTTCATTCTTGGAATGGCATTGCCCCACACTATAGGACGCTAAAAACCAGCATATTTTAGAAATATGGCTACAGTCCACAGAAATATCTAGCATTATCTAAAACAAATTTAAGATTCAGTGTCTCCCGCTAAGAACAATGCCAATTTTTTTATAGATCTGAATAAAGATGACAAAGAAAATGACAGACATTTCTACTTGAGGGAATCTGGTTTTTTATTTCTTAAGAGTTTGTTGATGTTTCATGGGTACAAGTATAGACAAAACAAGAGTAAAACACAAGAACAAAAGGAAATTCTTGTAAAACCTCTCTTGCAGACCCTACTTTGATTTTATACCCTAAACCCTACAACTATAGACCCTTATTCCCTCAAACCCTTCTTTAATGACCTGTTAGACAAAGGACTTTGTATTGTTGTGTAATCAACACCTCTGTAAAGTTACAGATCATTAGTCTACATATGTTGAAAGTCCTACTTTCTTTACAAGTAAATAGAAAGTGATGGAAAATGGAAATAACACCACCACCCTTTTCAACAAATTCTAAACCTGCTGCTACTTTAAAGATGTATTGATGGAACACTTAATACTAGTCTGCCTTTTAGGGTGACACTTTTTCCCATTCGTAACGCCCTGGGAGTGGCTGCTCTGTCACAGGATCAAAGTTGTACCTGAAATTGATAAACAAAAATGGAAGATAATAAAATTAGTTAGTGTGGAGAGATGCAAAGGTTACAGAACTAAGAAAATCAAATCAACAAAACATACTTCTCCATGAACTCCCTTTGCTGCTCAGCTTCATGTTTAGCACATAACTCCTCAAATTCGCGTGAAATTGGGATAGTTGGCTGCTCTGCTCTAGGATTAGCTTCAGTTGGAAAAGTACGCCTGGTAATTGATTTAGGAGGCCTGAGAATGTCTGCTCGCATTATCAAATGGACGGGTGTAGTTTCCCTAGCGCTTCTGTTGCGAGTAATACATAGATAACAATTTTAACATGAACCAATAACATCAACAAAACAACATTTCAAGTGAGATTGCATAAGATCCATCCCAATACATTTCAATTGAATCTATGATCCAATAATTAGCACATGAATTTGAAAGATTTCAATCATTGTAATAAGTATATATTAAAACAAGTAAAAACAAAAAATTGTAAAAGGGGTCAAATTTATGCAACTGCAAGAAAGTAACAATACTTTCTACCAAAAAAAGTAACAGTAATAAATAATAACAACATGGCACAAAAAACATTAATCTCAAGATATTAAGCTTATGCACAAAGAAAACATGAATGCATATGATGAAGATCACAAAAATTAAAAAGCAGGAAAAAGAACCCTTAAAATCAGGCAAAAGCCAGAAGGTAAGAGAAATTGTATAAAGCAAATGCTGAAATCACTCAAAAAGGAATAATCAACAGAGAACCGTTACGCTTGAAAACAAAAAAACTTCACCAAATTCAATCATCTTTAGAACCCTTGTTCAAGAAAAATAAACGGATTGAATTGCACCATGAAATTGTGTAATTGGCAAGAAAAAGTTTGTTCTTCTTGTGGAAAAAAAAATCATGGTTAATTGAACAAAACATCATGAATCCCATAATCAAATTCATGTTCTGCTTTGTTCTACAAATCAAAACCAAAAACTAATGTCAGTGACAATTAAATAAAAATGATAACAAAAGAAAAAACAATGTTTTTAACCATAGTTTAAAATTAAATCAAAAAATCAATTGTTAATTTTTTCTGTCTAAAAAAAAAATTAAAAAACCAGAGAGCACCAAAGAAAACAATCCGAATTGAAATTCAAAAAATTGGAGATAAAAAAAAATTGAGCGAAAATTGAATTATCAAAATTTAGAAGAAAACGAAATATCCACCTCTCAGTATCCCCATCATTCTCCCCAAATTCAGCATTTTCAGGCTCAGGACTCTTCTGAACAGTTTTCTCTTCAGCAATTGAATCCCCAATTGGGGATTTAGGGTTTCCATTCTGCCCCTTATTCCTCTTAGCGGGTTGTTGCCTAATTGGGGATTTCTTAAGGCGACGGTTCCTCAGCTGAAGGTAAGAATCAGAAGAAACAGAAAGATTCTGATTCTGATTGTTGGAATTTTGTAAAGCTAGGGTTCTAGAACGAGTTCTGATACCATCAGAGGAATTGGCTGTTGTTGGTGGTGGTGAATTGGTGATTGGTGTTGGTGGTGAATTGGCGATTGGCGTTGGTGTTGAATTGGGTGAAGGTGATTCTGATTTGGGTATGGGTTTCTTCATGTACTTCCCCATTGAAATTGAAAAACAGGGGAAGAATTTGAAAAAACACACAGAAAAACAGGGGAATCTTATGTAAGAAAGTGTTTGATTTGAAGAGTGGTTTTTATGGTTATAAGTGGTTTTGTTTGTTGAGATAATGAAAAAAAAGGTGGAAGTTTGCGGCTATTTATATTATTTATTTTCCATTTTTTTAATATTATTTTTATTTTATAAATGGAAGTTGTTATTTCAGATTTTGTTTTTATTTTTTTTCCTTGTGAATAAAATTACTTTGTTCAGGCTTTCTTTATGAATGTATTATATTCAATGGATTTTACTTTTTCTTTTGTGTTCAATTCAATGTTTTTTATGAAACTATATTTAATGTGTTTACATTGCTTTATATTATATTATATTATTATTTATATACACTATTATGTAAAAAAGAACATTGCTTTTTTTTACTAAATTTTTTTTTGCTAATTTTCGTATATTAAAATTGTTTGACATTTTTGAGTGGAAAAATATTTGACTTAATAAAAAATAATTCAAAAGATAAATATTTATTTAATAATACTTATATAAAATTATGTAAGGATTTAATTATAAATTTAAATACGAAGATTTATATAAATTTTTCTTTTTATATTGTTATATAAATGTTTCTCAAATCTATGTGTTTTTTTGTCAGTGTAAAATTATTTAGACTAATATTGTATCAAATTAAACTCTTATCGTTAAATTTTATTGAAGGTTACAAGTTCTGGCACAGGTTATTGATGCACATTGTACAAGTAAATATAAAATATCATCAAATAATTATGGATACTAAACCATCAAAGTTAAGTTAACTAAAACTCTAAAAGTTTTGTCTAATGGTAAAAGGAATTGTCTTAGACATGGAAAAGTCGTGCTACTATTGGCAATGTTTGTCTAAATTTAGAAGAGCTAGGGTTCTCGTACAAGTTCTATCACCAAACATTATCAAGTCTAACTGATAGCAAACATGGGTCACTCGGTTGTTGGGGAAGTGTGGTTGTCGAATTTCAACAGGATTTTTATGTGGTCCAGTGTGGTTTACCTCGATTTAGATTTCCGTAGTTGATTGTTATTTTGGCTCTTCTTATCTCTTGTCTGCTTTTGTTGGTTTTCTGTTTTTTTTCCCCGAAAGTTTTGGTCTAGTCCCCCCTCTTGTATTTTTTCCCATTTTTTTAATAAAACTTGAGATTGGTGGTATAGGATGAGAGTTCATCGGGGTGCCAACCTAGTTGGGATGTCGTTGTTTCTCCTTGATGCTTGTCCACTCTCCTAGTTTACCTAAAAAAAAGGTCTAACTGATAGCAATGTTTGTGGTGTACAGTTTGTTGGGCTAGTTTTATAATATAATCCTTATTTTGTAAATGATTATTTGCATTGGTCAGTTGTGTACCTTTCATGGGTTAGCACTTCTTGTGCTTAATCTCAAGTGTAGTGAATTTTACGACGTTTTAGAAAATTAGCATTGTGTATACAACCCCTAAAGAAAACTAACATTGTGAATGTAGATGTCAATTGTATTTGAAACATACAAAATTAACATTGTGGTTACTATACAAAGTACAACCAACCAAGCTACCTACTTATGACCATAACAAACATTCTTATTTAAAATTATAAACATGGTATGATTTGATTGATTTTTGACCAAAGAACTAAAAAAATTCAACAAGAATGTTTGTTTTTGTCACAACTATATAACATTATTTTTTTTAACAAACCAAAATGAAATTATATACCAATAATAATAGTAGCTCCCAAGCACAAGGTATGCATAGAAGGCCACTACAATAATACAACGAGAATCAGAAACATCAACTATATAACTTTATTGGTTGTATTTTTTTATTGATTTAAATATAAACACTATCAAGGGTAACTTTTTCATTTTTTATCTTTATAGTTTTATTTAATTTGAGAAGATGCTCTATTGGAGTCAAATTCTATTTAAATGACTTTAAAAATTATTGCAACCCAATTTATAGTAAAAATTTGTGTATTTTCATCCTTGTTTTATTAGTTACAAATGTATTCATAAAAAAATTATATAAATAAAAATAATAATATTCAGTCCTTGTTTTATTGGTACCATGATCGTATTTTCATTATACCCGGTTAAAAAGTGTTTATGTGGACGTTTAATATTAAGTTGGCATGTCTAGATTCACCGCTCTCAAAACTAGAGTTTGTAGATGTATTATTTAGTTTTTATACTAACAAAAAATAAATAAGTACTAATATTTATGTATATATGCGGTTCAGTTTGATTCGGTTTGAAAAAAGAATCCAAATTTTGAAATGAATATGAAGGGTTGTTTCAAAAGTACCAAATAAATGTTGGGTTCGAGCGATTTTCAAGTTTTCTTGAATCAATTTGCGGTTTATTTTAAATCAGTTTAAATGCCAATATCCCATCACCAATAATATCCTCACCAGCCCAAGTAACTAGAGAGACTTTATCATTATTGTTACAACTAATCATGAGCAGAAACATTATTAATATGTAAAATAATCATATCAATGGTCGAATCATTCATAAAAACAACATCATTATTATCTCCAACCTTATAACATTTTACTTTCTTCAAATAAATCTTTTCAAATATGAATATATTTACTGAATATCTGCTTAATAGGTTTTTCATGTAAAATTTATCATGATTTAGACTAATCATATTATGTTTATAAGTAGAAAAAGTGTGGCTAATACTTTGACAATACGAACGAAAAAGAGAAAGATTTTCATATCCGACATTAACAAGAAAAGTGTAACCCGTTCCACCCAACCTTTGTCTCTCATTTTTACCACTAAATCAATATCTTAAAATTCATGCAAAATGACTAAAAGATATACAAAGAGATGACTTACTTGTAACAACATCCAAACTAACCCTTGAACCAAGGCAGTTGGTAATGGCAAAAAGAATTTTTGAACGTCATTGTTCTTGAAGTAATCCCATAGCAAGAATTCAACATTGCACCGTTGACAATTTTAAAGATCTTCAATGGCAAGTAAAAGTTAATAAAATCCTTTTTCTAAATAAACAATTCCTCATTTTCCCAAAGGCTTTAAAAAAATTCCAACCTGGCTTGTAGGTCTTGAAGTTTAAGTGGACAGCCGCCCTTAAATGATAACAAACCTCCTTGAAGGTGATTCTTGCATGCATCCATTCCAACCTTGTACTCATCTCCATGCATTTGAATAACAAGATAGACACCTTTAAGCATAAGTTTTAGAGATTAACTTTGAGAAATACATAAGCATTGATTAAAAGTTAAGAAAAGGACTTTAGTTGAACACCGTCATCCTTAGCCAATTCATCATGCATAAATGAATCATTAGCTTCCACCACCAGGTTTGTGTCACCAAATTTGTACCATTCATAACATTTCATCATTGATTTCATTCGTAGACATGTTTCTTGCAGCAATGCCACCTATTTTGATTGGTCCATCATTCTCACTTATAGATGTATTGACATTAATAACATACATAATTCTTTATGGTTTTGATCTCACTCCCCGATCAACATTACCCTTGTTAAATTGAACACACACAGTTGGACTTTCAACACTCTCAACATATCATTGAAATGCTCAGTTGCAACATTGAAACCAACAAAGGTGCCCTATATTTTCTAACCACAATAGAGGTAGAATAGGATGATAATCCATGTTCAAAGAAAAGAAACTCCATACATGGCCAAACATTCAAAAAAGAATCAACCACAACAACAACAAAAAACATAGGGTGAAACCCCGGTACAGAAAAAAACAAAACCTCTTTTTTGACCTTACAATTCCCTTTTCGTTTCATGTATTTGTCATTTTCAACTTAAGGGAAATTATTTTTTTGTTATAGCTTTCACATACTAAAAACATATTTTTAAATTAAAACGTGACTTTTTACAAAGCATGACCTATTCATTATTTATTTTACAAAAAGGAAAATTGATAAAAAAAATTAGTTTGTAGGAGAAAAATGTAAATGAGAATATTTTGGTATTTATATTATTAATTTTTTATATTTCTTATCGTCCAGATAAAGGAAAATGTTATATTCCTTTGATATTTAAATATGTATAATGTTATTAAAATACCATTTTAAATAAACCTATATTGAATGTTTTTTATGAACCCGACTATATTCAATCGCTTTATATTACTTTTTGTTAAGAGGGAAGACAGATGTATATAAAAAGGTGGTGATAGAATAGTTTAGTATTTATATTATAGATTTGCTATATTTATATTATTTTTAAAAAGAAACCGTTGAACGAGATTTGTATTTTAATATTTTACCTTGTAAATAAAAATACTATGTTTAATTTTTTATCAAAGAAGTACTATATTTGATGTTTTTCAATTTTTTTCGTGTGTATAGAATAGCTTGGTATTTAAATAATTAATTTATTATATTTATATTATTTTAAAAAGGAAATCGTTATATGAGATTTGCGTTTCAATATTTTTCCTTGTGAATAAAAATAATATGTTCAATTTATTTTAAGGAAGTGCTATATTTTATTTTGTTTTACTTTGTTTATTTGTGCAATTCAATGTTTTTGACAAAGCTATATTCTAGATGCTTGGAATTATTTTATGTAAAATAATGCGCACGCATTAGTGTTATTGTTTAATTTATTTGAATTTTTAACTAAATATTTTGTAACTAAGCAATTTTTTTATACAGGCAATTAACCGTAACTGTTGTATATAAAATAGTTTGACTTCTTAGCTGGAAAAAAGTTTGACTATATCGTAAATATTTCGCATGTCATATGTATGATGTTTGTAGTTTTTTATTATTTTTTCTTGAAGGTCAAATATATTGTGTTCAATGTTTTTTAAGCAAGTTCTTCAAAAAAAATGTTTTTAAGCAGGTATTATATTCAATGTTTTTTAAATTTTTGTGTGCAGTTCAATATTTATTATGAACCTCTATTCAACTTTTTTTATTTTCGATCACAAAATTATATTGTATTGTTGTAATTATTGTTTTTAAGATTTAATCTATATACAGTAATAAATATAAATATTTTTATACTATTAATTAATAGTAATTGTCAAATTATTGACTTTAGTTATAAAAAATTCAAGTAACACCTGTGAATGTTTATGATTTAGGGTGCGTTTGTTTCAAGTTATGTTCTTAGATTCCTGGGAATAAAATGATAAAAATATATATGCCTACGTTTGTTACAAGTTTACTAAATTTTATTCTCAGGTATAAAATGTACCTATGAATAGAAAAAAAATTCCAAAGAAAAGAGTGGGAATAAAGTTCCCATGAAGATGAGAATAAATTCATGTGTAATGACCTATTATAATTCCTATTTTGTGGTTCCCGAGAATATTATAATGTTAAGCAAACATTTTTTTTCTAAATGTCCTGGAGTAAAATTCTCATCTTTATATTCTAAGGAACGTTATTCATAGGAATAAATTTGGTAAACTAGAAACAAACACACTCTTGATTGTTGGTGTAAAGATATAGATTAAAACTGCTCTTTGTATTTACTTTTTTTTCATTTCAAAAGAAAATCTTTTTTTTCTTAGATGGAAAAAAAATCTTATTGATTTATTATCATTAGGATGATTTAATTTATCTGCATTATTATGTCAATATATTTTATATGTTCAATTAGTAAATTAATTGTATTACTTGTTTATTAAAAATGATTGATTTTTTTATTGGATTTTTTTTCTTAATTGGTCAATAAATATTTCACCAGTCAAATGTATGTTTTTTGCGACTGACATATTTTTTTCTAAGAAAGTTCCATATTCAATGGTTTTTAGTTTTTGTTTTATGTTCAATGTATTTGATGAAACTACATTCAAAGTTTATGCAGTATTTTCTACGAAAATAATGTTATTTCATTTTTATTTTTAAGTCTTTTTTTTAGGTCCCTAAAAAAAAGAGTCAATTATTTAGGGATCTTATTATTATTATTATTATTATTGTGATCTAACATATATATGTATTGTTGTGTAAATATTTTTCATATGGTTAATTAATCGTAATCGTCACACCAATCAAAATATTTAACTTAATTATAAATATTTATCAAATGAATGAGAGAATGGATAGAAAGGCGAAAGTTTGTGGAAGAAAACAATTAGTGAGAATATTTTTTAATTGATATTATTATTTTGTTATATTTTTTATCATTTTAAAAAAGGAAATTATTATATTTGTTTGATATTTCAATGTTTTTCTTATAACTTAAAATACTATATTTTGAACCCAAAAAAAAAAAAATACTATGTTTTACTTTTTTGAATCAAGTATTGTGTTAAATCTTTTTTTTTTTTTATATATATTTTATGTCTGTCCAATGTTTCTAATGAACTTTTTTTTGAAGAATCTTTTTTTAATGAACTTATATTTAATACTTTTGTATTTTTTTCCTGTAAAAAAATGTTATTGCAATTAAATTACCACGACCTAAATTTTTTATTATGATTTAATTTATACACAATATTATAGTGTATGCAATTAATTAATTGTAATTCTAAAGACCGTTAAAAACGTTTGATTTAATCTCAACTATTTCTCAATTTACACGCATGTTTGCTTGTGATTTTTTGTCGGTATAATTTATTTACACTTCCAACGTATAAAAATTAAACTTTTATATTATAATTTATCAAAATCCCAAGGACACTCGTTAATATGTTTTTTTTGTGAAAAAACTCGTTAGCATTTTCATTATTGTTATTATACTCTTTTGCAAATAGGAGTAGACATGCATTTGCTCAAAAAGAAAGGAGTACACATGCATAAGAAGTAAGAGTGTGTATAAATGACTGAGATAAGATGCAATGAGAGAGCATATGTTTGCTCCTATTATTAAAAAATTTATTTTGTATCATCAGCTACTAGGGGTGGACATAATTTTCGTGTCCGACCGAAACCGAGCTACCCATCCCATTAAAAACCGATTCGGACGGGTTTTAACGGATGGACGAGTTGGTGGATAAACATGGGTCGGTTCGGTTTGAATTTATTGGGCCAACGGTACCCTACACCGACCGACCCATACATGTATATTTTCATATGACAGACCCAACCTCAATTGATTCAACAAAAGACTAAGGGAGGAAATTTGGCCCAAACCCAATCCACTTACAACAAAAGAGCAAACAAATAATACTCCAGATCCTTCCAATTCTCTCTCTCTCTCTCTCTCTCTCTCTCTCTCTCTCTCTCTCTATCTATCTATCTATCTATCTATCTCTATCTCTCTCTCTCTCATGTATCCCTGTTCATCTTTTTCCTTAGAGCATCCACATTTGTGAGGTCTTCACCATTTAAGACCTGGTACCTAATAGGTACCCCCCAATATGGATTTTTTCTAGGGTCTTCTAAGACCCAAGGTCTCACTTAAGACATCAATGCTTAAGTGGACCCCACATTACTTTTGCTTAAAATAATCATTTTCATTGTACTATTGTTTTTTAATTGCAATTTACCTTGGCTTTTTAATGTTAATGGTGGGACACATATAGACCTTTTGTTAGAGGGTCTTCATTGGAGTGGTTGAGTACCTATTAGGTACTATTGTTAAAAAATTATAAGAAAAAATATGTGTTCATGTGGGACCCGTTTAAAACCTCAAAATTGAGGGTTTCCATTGTGGATGCTCTTAGAAGCTGCTCACCTTCTTCCTTTGCAGCCTTCCTTTAAGGAAAGTTATTCTCTCTCCTCCACCTCATTATCTCATCTCCTTCTCCACCATTACAATAAAAATCTCTCAAATCGCTCAAGTAACTAATGACAAATAAAATGTTGTCTTCCATGTTACTAAGAAGTATAGATTATGCCTTCTAGAATATTTTTAATTTACGTTGTCCGGGCGTATTTGGAAGCTAAAAGTTCTGCCAAAAAATAAAATCTTATCTGACGGATGTGTCGTGGCTGCTTGCCTGCTAGAGTTCGACTGCAAGACAAAGGGGTGCAATACCCTACACACTCAGTCACTCAAGATCTTGCTCGTGTTTTCGTTGATTGTCCATTTGCAATTCAAGTCTCGCAAATGGTTGGACTCTAGGATGTTGTGCAGCAAGCAATTTGTGACACCTTAATCCCAAAATAATGTGCTTAATATTTATACAATTTAAGTCACTTCAAAAACTTTTTGAGACAAGGAGATCGCAACTTGTAAGGTTGTTGTCATGTGACTGAAAGGTCACGGATTCAAGTTCTGGAAACAACCTCTTGTGTAAAAAAATAGGATAAGGTTGCGTACAGTACACCAAATGGTGGGACCCCTTCCCGAACCTGCATATGCGGGAGCTCTAGTGCACCGGATTGCCCTTTTATCCATCAAACAAAAACAGGATGAAACAATGGTAAATAAAAAAAAAGGAGATAATGAAGATCTAAGCCAAGGAAGATGTTGGGCATATTATTTCTATTTTCTTAAAGCATTTGGGTTCTCCTTCAACATTAGATCGGCGTTGTAACCAAATTTTAGTATGCAAGAGTATATGAAGATTGACACACTATGATTGAGAGGTTACTAAATAGAGATGACTTTTTGTGAGGTTAGAGTTTCACTATGGAAAAAATGAAAGGAGGAACCTATGGTTCGAAGGGGAGAAATGAAAGTTGGAGAATGGTTGAGGTGGAGACATGGAGTGTCTTATTATTTTACTGATTTACTTAAACAACCAAAAAAATATATAACTTAAAAAATTAGTGGTTGTACAAAAGTAAAGAAAGATGGGACTAATGGAGTTTGTTAGACCATTTATAATGGTTTTTCCATTCAACAACATTCAATACCCATTTTTTCAATTTCCAACACTCCACATAATTTTCTCTCTCTTATTCAACATTTATTCAACTTTTACTCTCACCAATGGTTTTTCATTCAACACTCTACCCTACCACTTTTTATTTCTTATTCTTATTTAATTTTATATTTTTGTTTTTATAATTACATAAAATTACAATTATCGATTATAATTAAATTAAAATAAAAAACACTTAACAATTTATTTTTTTGTTTTTTGTAAAAACAAAATTTATTTAAATAATTTATTTTTATTTTCTTAATTTAAAATGCAATACAATAAACTTAATTTGGGTGTTGAAATGATTATTATTGGGATCCATTTCACTAAAAATAATATAATTAAATTAAAATAAAAAACACTTAACAATTTATTTTTTTTGTTTTTTGTAAAAAAAAAAATTTAAATAATTTATTTTTATTTTCTTAATTTAAAATGCAATACAATAAACTTAATTTGAGTGTTGAAATGATTATTATTGGGATCCATTTCACTAAAAATAATATTAAGATAGTGAAAAACTTGGTTTTTTTTTCTGTGTCCAAATCAAATGAACCAAGTCTCTATTTATAGACAAAAAAAAATCATGAATTTTGGTAAAAAAATAAATTTGCAATAAAATAATTGAGTTCAAATTATTAAGATGATAAAAATTCAGACAGCCAATCACGAACTTCCAAGTGTCACCACTTATCCAATCTGCATCTTCTCTCTCTTGCTCCTGCCGCTCCACTCTCCCCTGTCGGCGAGTGCGTTACACGCTCTTGTTTTAGCCAACCGAAACGCACCAGCTGTCCCTCAGGTTTCAAGGTTCAACATGTTGAATGCATTCAACATCTCTTTCCTCCACATCATCCTTCAACAATTCTCAACACACCATTGCAAGGTCCCCATGTGTTTGAAAGCCACATTCAACACCTCCATTACACTTGGTCTTAGTAATAATATTGCTTTGTTACTAAAAAAGTGCAGGAGAAAAGTAATATGCAAGTATGCTAGACTGCTATTCTGTGAAGCTATAACATAACCGTCGGTCGGTGGTGGGTTTCAATGGATCAAAATTATGGATCTGATTCTGCCCTCTAATATCCGCATAAGACTGAAAATACAGACCCGTAAAACCGATAACCCGAAATGAACCGCCCGGTTCGGTTTACAATGGAAAAATCTGAAAGGTTGCTTCGAAAAGTGGAAAAATAAATTATGGTTATTTGATTTGAGGCGATGATTCTGCTCTAAGCCTTATTGCAGCACTCAATTACCTTGTGATAGTTTCAAGGTAATAGGTTATGATGTTATGAGATGGCCTTATGATCATTTGGCTAAGGAAAATATAAAACAATAATAAATAGTTTTGTAACAAGAATTCTAACGGTGATAATAGGATATATCTAATAATAGTGAAAGAATATCACCAATCCCACTTCTAATATTAATGGCACTTGTACATAATTAGTAGCTAAGCAGTGCTATTTTGTTTTTAAAAAGTCCCCCATCATAAGTGTTGAACGACGAGGAAGATTTTCCTATAAAATCAAAGTTTATGACGATGTTCAAAGCAATAGTGGAACCAAATATTTTCCAGTGTAAAATAACAGTGTACTCCCTTATAAATCGTGCATGTGTTGGAACAAAATTGATTTTGTATAATTCCTCTGGAATTTTAATGATAACAAAGTATTAAAAAACATTTGAATGTGTTAATATATGTTCAAGTATGCAGGACCATGTAATATTTTTATCAAGGTCTGAACATGTATAAGAGCATAAAAAACACAAGAGAAGTTAGAAGACTTGGTAGAAGATCCGAAGAAATGTCAACCAAAAGTCAGTACCTTGGATCATAAGAAATGAAGTCACTCAAAAGCTGAAGATTTTCATCAGACTATGAAGAACAAAATACTCTAAGGAACCCAGAAGCCATGTCAGATTTGTCCTCTTATGTAGTTGTCTCTATTAGACTCTAATAGTATAGTTTGTCATCTTCTCACCGCGTGTAAAAACAGACAAAGGATTTCAAGGATAATGAGAATGAACGGATAATTCTAGTCGCAGCAAAGGAATTTCAAATGTTCAATCAATGACATTATCTATATCAGGCAATGACCCAACATCATTGATTTGAATCTTCTCAGCGACTCTTAATACGCTAGCACTTCTACAATGTCTCTCAAATCCTTGCATGTACAAGGAGATAAAGACTTGAAGAACAATAACAAGACTTTGTTATTTTCACTATGCTCTTACTTTGTCAAATTTAAAAAGCATAAAACACTTAAGAATTTCTTACTAAGTTCATAGAGTTTGTTATGTCGTTAGAATTTACCATTATGATTGTATATCAAGTGTAAGATCAAATATTTTAGTTGTAAACTCTTAGAAGTCTCTTTCAGTTGTGATTGAGCATTTGGAAGTATCTTGCTTGTGTGCTTGAACATCGGAAGTCTCCTGATTATGTTCTTTAGCATTTGTAATCATGTGTGATTATAGTGAAAATCCCTTGAAAGTGCAAGGGGACTGGACTACTCCTGGATTGTAAGAGGA
>Ga0315915_1004113_pt1 | contig 18365 bp, 11 predicted proteins | sample MpolbnodulesMG_FD_207738 | JGI IMG/M metagenome (GOLD analysis project Ga0315915, IMG submission 207738) | Medicago polymorpha root nodule microbial communities from Los Angeles, California, United States - branched nodules | ecosystem: Host-associated > Plants > Roots > Nodule | place: USA...
TGCCTAGATCCATGATGTCTCAACAAATCTTGGGTTGAATCTACTCCTAACTACCTTGCTTTGTGTTTCTCTCTCAAGAAAATACCCTAATCTCTCTCTAAAACCAGAAAAATATCAAAACTATGTAATGTTGTGTTGGAAGGAGAAGAGAAAGCTATTTATATGGGCCAAAATCGTGTCAGCATGCTTAAGCGTACAGGCGGTCGCTTAAGCGTGCCTCCTGGAAATCTTCCTTTGTCCAATTAGGAACAGCCACATGTGCCTTATCCCCTTGCATCTGATGAAGTTCGCTTGAGCGTGCGGGAAGCGTGCAATCAACGTACAGGTCTGAGCTCTCGACATTGTGTACGCTTAAGCGTACCACAGGTCGCTTAAGCAAACCAATGAAAGCTTTGATAAGCAAACCATAAGCGTGCTGGAAGCGTACATGAAGGTTTGCTACTGGACCTAGTACGCTCAAGCGTACAATAGGACGCTTAAGCGTACTCTCTGAATCTGGGAAGCGTGCTGGCAGCGTACCAATAGTGTACATGAAGCTGCTCTCGACATTGTGTACGCTTAAGCGTGGTGAGGACGCTTAAGCGTACTGACTTTAGTTCATGAGCTTCTTCCTTGTCCTTTGCTTGTCATTTCCTGCACAAAAAAGGGGGAAATCAGGCATGTAAAGCATAAATGGTAAAAGAACATAATTTGATAGCTTTTCCTTAGATAACTTGCAGAACAAGTCACTAAAACGCCTAGATTAACACATAAAATGTGTTACTTTTGAGCACTTATCAGTGACAACTCTTTGGAATAAACAAGTTCCCCTTAAGGTCGTGCTGTTTGCGTGGCGTCTATTTCGTGATAGGCTGCCAACGAAGGATAATCTCCTTTGTCGTGGTGTGATTCCTTTTGACTCTCGGTTGTGTATTGCTGGTTGTAACTCAGTCGAAACTAGCACTCATTTGTTTTTACATTGTTCTACGTTTGGCTCGGTTTGGCAATGCTTATTAAGGTGGCTGGGCTTCTCAACGACCCTTCCTCTTGACGTGGTTGACCATTTTAATCAGTTTTCTTTAGATGGTGGTAACGTGAAGGCTCGTGGTGCAATTTTACAGGTTATCTGGTTTGCAACTACGTGGAAAATTTGAAAAGAAAGAAATAACAGGTTATTTATTGGCAAGCATAGCTCAATTCCTCAGGTGGTAGATAAAATTAAGTCGCCTGCTTTCATGTGGTTGAAGGAGAAATACCCTTATCTTCCCTTCAATTATCATGCTTGGTGGCTTAGTTCATTCACCATTTTGGGCATAGGTTAATTGTTATTTCTGTTTTTGCTGTTTTGTGCCTGTAAATATTGTTCTGACTTTGTCGTTTCCACCCTGGTACACCTTGTGCTAGGGGGATCTTTTGTTGTGGTAATATAATTCATTTTAGCCTCTTAAAAAAAAATATAATATACTTAAAATTAACGTGCATCAAAATTGAGTAGTTTGTTACACTAAAATTCTAAAAATGTTGCAATAATATTTAATGTTTTCAACCCCCTCATTGACTATCATAGTCTTTAACCCTCGTGGATGTGTCTGAGAAGTATCTAAGCTGTATAACTTGTACTGAAGCAAAATAAAAACTATTTTTTTGAACACCAATGCCAATTTTTAAAGGCGATGTTCGAGGCGTGTCGTTCGCCGGAAAATGCCTGATCACAGAAGTTTTTGTGCTTCGTATAGATTATGGGGTACAATATGTGCATTTTTAATGAGCAACAAGAACTCGAAATGATAGAGCCCTTTTTCACTAAAAATCAGAGGGTTAACGGAACATCAAAGATAAACTATAGAAGGCAATGAAAACTACTAAATTTATAAATTTATGGTACATATTCCATTCAACCAAGATTACATATAACAATATATAGGATCTCAAGTATATACATAGAACAATATATAGTAGATAGACAATGACATTTATCGAACAAATAAGGCACTAATCTACTATCCAAACTTCGTAGGACCACCCTAAAGTAGCTTGTACCTTGCATATAAGCCCTGCACCATTCCCAATATTATATGATTTCAGATGTCCCTCTCCTCCAATTATTCCCCTTGATTCGTGGTGAACTACAATACATTTCCATACAGATGCGTTTCTCTTCTATTTAGTACACATGTCAACTAATACTAAGCTGACTTCAGAGGCCATACTGAGCCAAGAACCTAATTCAGAGCATTTTCATCCATCTGACTTGAAAAGAAGATTAACATTACATCCGAGACACGTGTATACAACAACATTTTCCTTTTTATTCTTTTATGGATACATCTATACAACAACTTCTGCGATCAAAACTTGGCCTCCAGAAGAATGGAGGAGTATGGAGCTATACTGTACGTTTCTCCTATGCCTGGGACACCATCGAGGACGATGTCATCAGGAGATTGAAGATTAGTGTCCACCTGTAAATATCCGTAGTTCAAGTTTAACTAATGGCAATATTTTGAAACAAGCTAGATGCAGCTGACGTATAGATATTAATTACTATGCAGTGGGCAACCCGGTGCAATAAAGCTCCCGCATACACAGGGTCCGGGAAGGGGTCCCACCATTTGGTGTATTGTACGCAGCCTTACCCTGTTTTTACTATGCAGTGGTAATGTAAACTTTTATTACATATGTATTCAATCAAATCACACCATAATGCCACTTTGCTATGTTAGCTTCTAAAACAAATCCACAAATATATACCCTCCCAGCTGCCAATTCAGCAATTAGTTGCATAGTGGAAATAACAGACATACAAGGCCATTCTCACTCTGTCAGGTCAGTTAGTCAAATTGGGTTGATTGTGAATTCTGAAGAGTGGACAAGGTAATTTACTCATTTTTTATTAACACTATAATAGGAATCAGGTGGTTTGGGGCAAGGTAGTCAGAATCGGGATCCTAGTATCGTCGAAGGGTCACAAGATCGCAAATCGTAGGATCGTAACAGACTAACACGAATCGTAAGATCCTACCAATTTTTGAAATTTATATAACAATTAAAAACCACCAAAAACATGAGGAAACCCCCATAAATTTTATAAAAACGACAAAAAGCTTCCAAACAGAGAGATATTTGAGGGTCGTTTTAATTAAAATAAGCTCGCGTGACCTGACCAGGAAAACCCAGAAATAGCAGAACACAGAAAATCGTAACGGATTCCACAGTCTGCTAGCAATTTACGATTGCCATTGGCATGGAACACGGTGATAGGGAACAACATCTTAAAATTGTAAGATTTTAAGTGCTAGCAATAGATTTTGACTACCATGTTTGGGGAAATAGAGGAGTTGCCTTCACAGTGCTCCATTGATTTAAAATATGCATGCAACACTGAAAAGATGATTTTTTGTACGTCCCAAAGAATGAAGAAAATCTTACCACACGAAACCACTTTCTTTTTGTTGGGGGCGTGGGCAGCAGAGCTTTCAAAAAGTAGTCATGAGCATTAAAAGCTAAATAGATATCTCCTCCACTTTTGTCATGAAGCCTGCATACATATGTGCAACACAGAGAGGAAAACAGAGAGTTGTCAAGTCCGACTCCATTGCCAGCAATATATATAGTTTAAAAAAAAAAAAACTTTATATATATATATATATATATATATATATATATATATATATATATATCAAGTATAAAGTACACTACATGACCAAGATTTCTTTTTTGAACATCAAGTGCTGAATGCTGATAGTGTGTTACATCAGTGGAAGGATTTGAACATCCACCTTTATTGAACATCCACCTTATAACCCAAAACTCCATGACCAAGATGTTGTCTCAAGATAGTGTTTAGGTGCTTCATTGTGTGAAAGTGATGCTAAAATTGCAATGTGTTTTTCTCTCATTTCCAATTAAAATATGTATACTTACGTAAATGCAAGAAATTTGCTTTCGTAATTGTCCCAATTGTCTTCATGCCATGTTATTTCATTCTGCAAAAATTAGCTGTTCCATTAGCACATTTGGCAGTGTTTTTCCTTTTCTGATGGAAAAATGGCATCACATTCGTAGAATTAGTTTATCAAAGTGTGAAGCAATCACCTCGCTGAGAAAATTTTCATGACTCAATGTTTTATGTGCATGCCGGTACTTTATCGCATTGGAGAAAAACCTAAAGTGATCGCCCTTCCTTGCATCCAACTATTGAACAAAAAGATTAGGCTGTCCAGAAATAATCCCCAATAAGCTACCAAGAGGGATGTTATAAATTTACCTGATCCCACAAGAAAAAATTAATGGCAGAATCATGCCCATAGCTATTGTTATTTCCGTAGCGAGTATGGCCATATTCATCCCCCATTAGCATCATCGGTGTTCCCTGGTCATTCATAACAAAATTTTAATTTTCTATTCAGATTTCAGTGGCAGCATGTATGATGATAACAAATGGATTCATGTGACAGCGTCTTCACTCTTCAAGTTTTCTTTTGAAAAGGAAAATTAATTGAAAAGTCTGTGTAGTATAAACATTAAAATCCTAAACTGCAATGTAGTTAAAAAAAAAAAGGTAAAAATGAAAATAGTTTCCCTTAAACTTTGAACCTTGACACATAGCCCCCAGTAGCATTAAATTTTCTACTTTACATGTTTAAACTTTCAACAAGCCACCGGCAATTAAGATGAGAAAGAAACTGTGAAAGTTGGACAAATTGCAAGTATACATTTTGTTTAACTTTCTGTTGAATTTTGGTACACCATATTTCAATTAAAGTTTTCTATATTTACTCACTTTTGCTATGAGGACTTTGTGAGATGTTCAAAATTGAAAGTTCAAACACATTAATTGCCAAAATCGAGACCACACTGGGCTATTTGCCAGATAGTAATAGTTGAAAGGGGGTATTTGCATTTAATTAAAAAAAATACTGTAACACAAAAGCACTCCAAAATGAACTTCAAATATGAACCTGAGAAATCATTAATGCTAGATGAAAGTTCTTCATTTGCCTCGACCGCAGAGCTCTTATACTAGCATCATCAGTTTCACCTGTCAGACAAAGACAGATAACAATCAATTTCAGTAAAAGGATAACGAATTATAATCCTTAACAAATAATTAAACGTGGGTGAAGGTGATCATAGTTGTATTTTCTGTCTGTCACTCTTCTGGAAGTTAAAGTTAAGTATAGATATAGGTTCCAAGGTCTGCATTCTGGAAATTAAACATGTGTGTTGCTTATGCTTGCTTAAATTGGTTCAGGTGTTTCACTAAGCAGTTTTTATATGCGGTGCATTATGTAAATGTTCTAGAATAGTCTACCAGTTATGCAGTACTTCAATAATAACCTAAGTGCTAGTCTCTTGCCAGAATCTGTTACGTTCAGTTAGTAGCTTGTTAGATAAGCTAAGACTAGAGTATACAAATATTAAAATTGTCGACTCGGATTTCTAAACCTTGAATAATAAGATAAAAAGTCACTACAATTCTCTAACTTCTTCAACTATCAATTTCGGTCATGGTATCAAAGCTTGATCAAGGCCATCGACATGTCTTACGAAAAACAACCTCTTCAGTTTCCCACACCTTCGTATTCTGCCCATTACTTCTTGGCCACTCCAACACAGCCATTTCCACTCGACTTACAACTGCCAATGCAAACGGTTATGAACTCTGAAGCACCACGCTTCTGATTGAAGGGGTAGCCACTCTCAAACGTGTCAGTGTCCAATACCAACACATATAATTACATTCAATGAAAGGGTTTGAAACTCGAGTCATTTTTATAATTGGTCTAGGTGTTCCTTTGTGAATGGAAATGAACTTGAAGACTGTTTCTCTTGGTTAGAGGTACTAGCTCAAAGTGCACAACTCTTGACGGTTCCAACAAAAAATAGATATAGATATTTTTTGAATTCTGAATGTAAGAGTATGTGTCGTTTCCAGCTTCTGAATCTTCTTAGGCAGGAAAACGAAGGGATTTTCAGTTGTTGGTTCCATACAGTTCATTAACCAGGCAATGGTCAAGGAGTAACAAGGGATGCCCCTTGTCACCATGGCTTTCCAATTTAGATACATCTTCTATAAGAAGCCCATATTTTCCTTTGCCTTCAAAATCAGCCTAACAATTTGAGACCATTACGTTTAGTTTTATCCATTGAGTCGCTGAACATTGACTTGGAGCAAGTTGGAGAAACCAACAAGGCATGGAAAATCAAGTTTCGGTTTCCAGTTGTGCAGCCTGCACTGCCTGTGCTGCAGCCTTGCCTCCTGGCTCCCATGCTGCCGTCAACAATCGTTAGAGTCTCCGATGTGGCCTCTGGTCGTTGATTTTGTTCTGTTGACCGCGCCGGTAAGAGCATGCTTCCACATGTCTGTGCGTGCCATGAGTGAAGAGGGAGGGAATTCCTAGATCGGTGAACCTAGGAAAGCTGATACCATATAGAAAGCACTACTTAAATAGAATGCTTACATTAAAGTCTAATTCTTGGATCAAGGAGTGTCGGGATAAAAAATAAACAAAATAAATGGAAATTGTATCACTGATTTCTCTGATAAGGGAGAAATACGATATCTCCTAATTTTCCTACAGAATCAATTAAAAGAAAACACATCATTTCTAAACAATGAATAAGCATTGGTAACATCCCATTGTAAATAAAGCATTGCAACCTAATTTTCCTACAGAATCAATTAAAAGAAAACACATCATTTCTAAACAATAAATAAGCATTAGTAACATCCCATTGTAAATAAAGCATTGCAATTCAGACTCTACCTTCAAAACCACAGTTCCAACTAAAGTTATCATTGCATCCATCATTTCCACCTTCCCCGTTAGCTTCGTTGTGCTACAAAATCAAGAATCAAAGAAAATATCAAGTTTTGATATGCAATTCAAAATGGAAGGACAAATTTGGAGCTACCTTGAAGTTGTATGAAACAAGATCACGCAAGCTAAATCCATCGTGCGCAATAACAAAATTAATACCATGATATGGTCTACGCTTGTTCACCTGAAAGACAAACAAATGAAGGCAAGAAGCAACTGTTAAAAACTATTAATAAAGCCGAATAAAGTGAAATGAAAATCAGCTACATTAAATCTCAGACCCATAATTTCAACACATTAATAGAGTGGGACAGAAATAACATTAATTCCATCATGTTGCTATAAAACAGAACATACATATCCTACAATCAGAGCCATAAGCTATATTAAACTAGTTTTTTCAATATCACCCATAAAGACCAAAAGAAAAAACTCAAGATCAACCACAAATATTTAGCAGCTGGAGTGCCGGACAAATCATATTTCGACTGCAACATAATTACCAGTCTTAATTTTTAGTGATGCGATTGAATGAATGTACTCATTTGACCAACATTGTTTACCAGGGGAGGAGGGATGCATTATGAGTTTCAGAACAACCTTAAATTATGACGGCTTCTTATAAAGAGCATGCAAGAAATTTTGGCTGCAAAAAGTAATTACATATTTGTGGTAGATATGTATGATAAACTATTGTCTTGGCATAGTTTAGACTGGTTTAATCTAATATTTTAGCCCCACTAATTCAACTTCAGAGCTGTTAGAACTTAGAAACATAAAAATCCATTCCCAAACCTCCGCTAAATAGCTTAAAGAGTTGGTCTTTGATGAGGCATAAAACCCAAAAAGATAGCAACCATGAAGTGCTATAAGTATTGATACTTACTCTGTAGAGATCAGAAGATCCAGAAACACGAGTTGCAAAGCTCCCCTTCATACCAGAATCACCCTAGGACATGTGTTAAAGGAGACAATAAAGTAAGAATAAATCAAACAAGTCATACAGCAAATCCTAGCACAAAACAAAATCAGTTTTCCATGAGTTTCTTACTCCCCATAGCACATATTGATTGGAAAGACAATTGATTTCTATTAGCCTTTTACTAGCATGCCATCCATCTTATTGTAAATTGTATTGCAACTCACCCAGCTAATAGAAAGACAATCCAGATCATATTAAATTACATATCTTCTACTCTTAGAATTACCTTGATAAATTTCCGTATATCATCACGATATTTCCCATTCCATTCAGCCCACCTACATCAAAAAAAATATTGATGGAGGAAACACGCTTTTCAATTAAGATTATAATGACTCATTATAATCTTTTTGACATTCTAAATAAAATCATATTGATGCGGTTCAGAAGTTGACCGACATTAACTTTTGGCACAGCAGTAGATTACTAAGTAATTCAATGGCTGAATTAGTAACCTTTATACTATCAAAGATTATTCATAAAATAACCATGATGCGTAAGCGTAACATCTTGCTTTCGACCAATGTCATGATGCGTAAGATTTTAACAAAGATTATTCATAAAATAAACATGATTATTAATGAGGGGGAGCCTTGGCGCAACGGTAAAGTTGTTGTCACGTGACTGAAAGGTCACGGGTTCAAGTTCTGGAAACAGCCTCTTGTGTAAAAAACAGGGTAAGGCTGCGTACAATACACCAATTGGTGGGAGCTGTAGAGCACTGGGCTGCCCTTTTTTTTTTTAAACATGACTATTAATGATCATTAAAAGTATTACCGGTCCCAGTTCGGAAAACTTCCAACAAGATATAGACCTCCACAGTCCCAAGGCTCTGCAATAATTTTACATCTTGACAAGACAGCATCTTTAGCAATTGCCTGTGAAAGTAAATAAAGTTAACATCGCTTAATAAAATTTCAATTAGATTCCCAATTTTCTAGCAGTAAGAGAATACTGGTGCTCAACGATTTGTCTTCAAATCTAAAAATTATAGTGATGGTTATTAATTAATATTAATCTAGTTAGATGAAATCAAACCAACCGGTTTTGTGTTTTGCACGACCGCAATAACAGGCAGATCTGCAGAAGGTTCTAGTAACTGTATTTATGCTTTGACAATAGTGAAGTTATGAGGAGTGACTCAGGTTCATTGGTTCGAACGGACATTGAATTTGATGCCCTAACTGAAGGAATCAAGGTTAGCTCTTTGAAAATCTAAAAAATAACTTATCAATGGACCAAACCCTATTTTTTATCAGGTAGGTTTGACTCAACCAATGGCACCCCTAGCTCTAGGAACACTTTATATGTTTATTTTTGTCTAAACACCATTAAACCAGATATTTAACCTCTCTGTTATCTGTTTGGATTTATTCAGTTTGACACAGTGCATAGGTCTAGTTTTATTGGCCCTGTAGTTTGTAGTACAACGATTACCTCAACATCTAAGAATCATGGACACCAATACAAACACTGGAAACACGGAAAATCTAAGTCGTCCGAATTTTTGAAGTGTTGTATTGTGTCTGACATGAATGTCCAACACAAATCCAATATTGTTTTCACATGATTTGAGATCCCAAATAAATGAACCAAACTGATAACACTCATATCAAGCATTCCGGAATGTGGTATCTTAGCTCTTTTTTTTCTTTCAAGAGTGCACCGTAGCTCATCAATTATAAATGTATAACCCTACTGTTGATTATAACTATATTGTGCATATATTTATTTACCCTGATGAGGGGAGGAGCATTGAGGGGGGCACCATCAGTTCCTCGACACAGTATACTTGCGAGATCAAATCGAAATCCGTCCACATGATACTCAGTGACCCTACAATAAAATGAAACCAAAAACACAAAAAATAGTACTTCCACGGTTAGGAACTTCAACGAAATCATGATGTTGGTTAGTTTGGAAATTTTAGTACTTCCAATTGCATCACAATTCAATTCATCATTATTATCTTTTAAAAACCATTAAAGATAGTCAAACATTACCTGACCCTCATGGAAACTAACCAGCCTTTATTGATTACTGACTTAGTATAAATGACTCACAGGAAAGGGGAAGACAGATACAGAAATTTTAACACTATCAAAAGCTTCGTAAAATCTACAAGTTTAAGAAACCAGAAAACTACAAATTCTGATGCCAAGATGTGATATACAAACATACAAAGGAACAACGTAAAGCTGGTATTAGGTAAATTCCACAAAATGAATCAAGGTATATACTATCAATAAAAAAACTATATAAGTAGTCCATACCAATGTCTTAGGCTGTCAAGAATTAGATCCATGACCACAGGATGGTTACAATTCAATGTATTTCCTGAGGATAAACATTTTCTAGAGTGAGAAGAGAGCTTAAATATTGATACAATATACTGAAATTTGGTTGGAGGTAAATCAAATTTTGCATATAAAATGTTCTCTGTAGAAAGAAATAAGCACAGTTCCACATGATGGAGCTGCTAATTTGTGTTGTGAAAAACAAGAACTGCTTTGCAATTTATTCATAAATTTAAGGGAATGCATACTACTTGGTTTCATGACTTGGGCACTCAGCATCGTAGTTCTGGGAAAACTTTGCAATTGGTTTGGTCTCATAGCTCTGGGAGCTGAGGGGTATTTTCCTTTTGAATATTGTAGCCCTCAATTTCTAGTTATTAATTAGGAGGGTTATTTTCAAATTTTTGTTTCATCATCAATTTTCTGTATGCGATTGAAAATTCATATGAACAAAGCTGTTGGAATAGAATCTTAAGGTTTAGAAAAAGATAAAATTACCACAGCCAGAGAAATTCAGCAATTGTCCTTTGTCGTCCAGCATGTAATAAACCTAGAGAAATGAAGAAAGTTTACATAAAGAAAAAACAAATAATTTTTCAACATTCTACGTGACTAGAACAGAGATGACAAAACATCTGTTAATAGATGATACCAAAGTCATATATAATGCTTCTACCTAACATTCTCATCTTTATTTTATTTGGCTATTTATTGCCCAACATTCAATCTCATGCAGCATTATAGGATTTGTAGCATTAAACATTAAAAAAGTGTATGAAAGCTTTTTCACAAACAAGGTGCAGTAGAGTAATTGTAATACATGGCAGTTGTGAGAATATTAAAACCATATAGAAGAAAAAAAAGGCACTGCAAGTATTCTAACGCACAAATAACAGTCTGACAAAAATAAAATTACTAATCAGAAATTACCTTATTATCTATGCCACGAAATGAAGTAGTGTAAGGATTAGGATCATCAGCCTCATTCGTATGATTGTAGACAACATCCAAAATAACCTATGTATGGAGAAGATTTATCTCAAGAGATATACAAATCTTGAAATAATATAAAATAAGACAGAATCAGGAGATCAAACTATTAGGCATACTTCCACTCCAAAGTTGTGACATTGAAATACTAATATCATTACCTCTATGCCAGCAGAATGTAAGGCTTTAACCATTTGCTTCAACTCTTGGGAAGCATTAGCTGGTCCTCCACCAGCACTAGCATAGCGACTCATAGGAGCAAAGAAATTTATTGTTGAATAACCCCACGTATTAATCTTGGAAAGCAAAAATACAGCTGTTAGTATCATATAATGCCACTTAGTAAGTCAAAGTTACATACTCTAATATCTTTGACCATCGAAGAAAAAAAAACATTACATACTCTGATCTCTTTGATCATCAAAGAAAAATATATCTGTGTATACAGCCAGAAAGGAAAAATATATCGGTATATACAGCCAGAAAGAATATAATTGTTTTTATATATTTCTTTATTAGGAAGGGATCCTCTGTATTTTTCCTTTCTATTATCATAGTTTTGGGGTGTATAGAGGACATATCAAACTCATACAATATCACATCATCATGTCTATGCTCCCAAAACCGTAGTAATGGAGAAATGGAGAAGATTAGTTCCTTTATTTATCGGGGATATTCAGTAAACGGTGAAGAGGTAAATTATGAAATGTTGACTTAAAAATAGAACATAATACTTTTCTAATTTACCATGTGATCTCTGGGATTTGGACGTCTCTGCAATTCCATCTCATCAAACTCAAAGATTGGCAGCAACTCCACTGCATTGATACCAAGCTCTAAAAGGTGTGGGATCTTAGAGGCAAGCAACAAAAAGAGTTTAAATAAAGCAATACAATAAATAGAAAGTATCAAACATATAGTAATGACTAATGAATAAACAGCTATATTTCCTAAAATTGGAGGTGGCCTGCAACCACTGACCATTGATACACCTTACTGCACTGTGATACCCAATGATAGCACGGATGTTACCTTCTCAATTACACCAAGATAGCTTCCACGAATGTTGTTATCCAACTCACTAGATTCATCCATTGTAAATGCACGGACATTCATCTCATATATAACAAGATCTTTCTGCATTTGCAGTAACAGAGCATAATGAATACATAAATTGGACTTACTTTATGAAGAAACATATCATAGGCAGTCATATTCTCATCAAATGAAGAAAACACTAGATATCAGCGCAAAAGCATACAAAGCAAAGGTAGAGTACAGGCCCTACATGTAGTTTTATGCTAAAAGCAATTTGTATGAAGCCTTGATTTAGGGAAAAGATTTTTATAAATATCATTTTCGAGTAACTATCATTATGCAGGAAGAATACCTCGGCAATATTTGGAAGGTTGTAATTTTCTCCCCAGTCAAAAGGCAGGCTGTCAAAATCATATGTGCCTAGAAACTTAGACAATTTCCTGCTAATATCCCCAAAATATCTTCGACCTTCAATTAGTTTTGCATAAGGATCAACAAGCACAATGCTTCTGTCAAATCGATGCCCCTTACCCCAGTCTTGAGGTCCATCAATCTGGTATCCGTACAGAACATTGCTCCTAGGAAGATCCTGCTCAATGAAAGATGAAAAGAAAAAACAATTTAACTAAATGTGCATTATGAATGGTTTGTTAAGTGATTGAACTAGAGAGAGTCTGAGAAATCAGTTGATTGATTGATTATGAAATGAGTTCTTGTTACAAGTGATGAGCCTTAAAATGGGAAAAAAAAATTAAATATAGTCATTGTTGTAAAACTACATCAAATCTGATACATTCATTCCAATTACTTTCAAAGATTTTAATGAAGTGCATCAGAATTCAACACATAGACATCTCATATACTTCCATCTATTATTGTCAATATTTTACGACATATAAGAGTGCTGGGAAATAAAATTCATATTCGGGTAGCCATAATAAGACATTTTTGACACAAGATTAATACACTGGAAAATAATGAATAAAATATACAAAATTTATACTCAAATTCACAGAAAAGAGATGTTATTCATCTATGCAATTATGAAAGGTACTCGATAACTGCACGTGTATTGTATTTATTAAATAATTTACAGATCATATAACAACAATTTCAGCCAAAAACCAAGGAAAGGCTACATATCAGGCATATGCAATATCACAGAAAGCACCTCAATACATATGTGCCAGATATCCCCTGTTTTGTTTGAATGAGGATCCAAAGCCAGTTCTATCATACCACCATCCAGTGTGTCAATGCTTCCCCTAAAATACATTATAAAAACAAAGGAAAACTGTGTGAAACAAAAGTGGACCAATAATTTTCACGGAAATATTAGTCAGGGAAAAAAAAGAATCAAAGCATAAATTTTATAGCAGGACAATTCCAGCAATATTCATGATGCAAAATCACTTTGCATCTCATCCAAAAAAGCCAACATGTAGTCATGCTACAATTCATTGAACATATGTTGCATGCAAAAGATATATTGGTTTTAAAAGTTAAAAATGGCTAGAAGATATGAAGTATCAGACAGATGAAGCAGCCTGCATCCCCTTCAAAATTGTATGAGGGCCTTTTTTGACATAGAATTCTTAAAAAATTAACTCAGAGTCAGACAAAGAGCCAAAGTTTTAATCTGACTAGCAGGAAGAAAGGTTGAACTGTAAACCATTTTTCCATTAAATTACCCATTAGCTTAAGTAAATAAGTCAGAGAAAATAATGATTACTATAAATATATAACCTTAGCACCCTTAAGCCAAAGGTACAATAAAAACTTATATAATACATATATTAAAGTTCCCTAGTGTGAATAATATCCTTTGTTTTTTAGTATCTTTTTAAGTTGTTCCTACACCATAATGCAAAAGGAAGCCCAACCCAGATCACCATCTAAAAAACTAACCTCTCAACATATTTCTAACTCATGATCCGAAATGCTTAATGATTCCTAAATCAATCTCAAAATCTTCAATCCTTAAACAATATCTATCTCTTTGACATATAACAGTTTTGAGCAAATATACAGAGTGACAAATCATTAAGAGGAGCACAGACAAGGTTAGTTTCATGTTTGGTTCATCTTATTTTTAGAAGCTTCTAGCGAGCACTTTCGAAATTGCGGGAAAATATGATTGTATCTGCCACACAAAAATGAAAAAGTGTTCCCAACAGTTTTTAGAAACCAAAGACTCATCACGAAAATGCTTATATGTGAATAAATTCAAATATGACCGCAAATACTTGAAACATATGCTTCTATAATTTAAGCTAACATACAAAAAGAATATCTAAATTTACCTTTCAGGAAGGACCAAACAAAGTGTGACAGCAGTTGAATGCTGTGAAAATATAGCAAAATTGATCCCATTGTCGACTTGTGATACACCCAACGGAAAAGCTTGGCCTGGAGAAGTCTCCCATGATGGTCTGTTCTCCACCACTTCGATGGCTTCTTCCTTGAATTGCAAAAGGTAAGACATTGCAACAGCAAACAATAGCATGCAACATACGAGAATCACAAAAGACAAGACAAGACACTGCATTGCATTTCTTACTATGAGTAATGCTAGCAACAAACTCACTTTTATTGGTTAAATTCATGTGAGTTCCATCAAATTTAATATGGACCCACGGTGTGAATTCTAGAGTAACAAATAAAAAAAATAAAAATGCATTGGAAAGTGTATTGCTAACGGTTCTCTTCCGGCCAATAGACACACACGTTAACGAGATGGCATAATACCTTAAGAACCTCTTCTTGAGCACGACCATAAGCATTAGCATTAGCATTAGTTTTCCTAAGCTTGAAACCTTCTCTTGTCTAACCTATGCCAAAATTTTCAATCACATTTCACAACACTTATAACAATTCAAACTCACTGGGATTACTTAAATGCATTGTTAGAATGATTACATATACCTGACTATAATTCAATTTGCTTCCAGACATTTGCTTACTAAACTTCAACCTAATCATAAGATCAATTCAAGTGTCAAACAATTTATACTTACTAATTACCTAAGATTCTTGCTACTTAGTTATAAGCAATGGTTATAAAATTGAAAGTGAAGAATTACCCAAAATTCCCGGCGAGTGAATTGCGACCAGGAACGTTGCCGGTGCCGGAGAAAACGGATGCGAAGAGTGAAGATTGAGTGGCGGTTCTTGAAGCGCAGAGTAATGGGTGGTGAAGCATCTTGTGTTGGATTATTTATTTGAATTTTTTCAGTTTTTTGCACATTGAGAGTGTTGTGTTGAGTGTGAAATGAATCTAGAAGAAGAAATGGTTGAAAGCGCGCAATGCGATATTTATGGGTGCCACGTGAATTTTGTTTGGGAAAAGAGAGATGAGTTGGACAATCGAGGAGACTCCACTATTACCGACTTCTACACGTGCCCGAATGATGATGATGACGATATTTTCACAAAAACAATATTAAAAATGTAACAATATTTTATTTTTCATGGTTTTCAATTTTCTTGAAGATTTTCTTTTATAAACGGGATAAAAACCCCAAAACAAAACAACAAAAAAGAGTATATATACACATAGGTGTTTACAAAATTTTGATTTTTATTGAAGATTTTTTTTGTTAATATAACGTTTAGTTCAGTTAAGCTCTAAAGGCTTGTTAGAATAAAATCAGACATTAAAGTTTTCGTTCCAAAATATAAACAAAAATGAGTTAACATAAGTTGATGTATTTGATACAAATTTTGAAGCAAATACATTAATTTTTGTTAACCTATTTTTGCTTACATTTTAGAACAGAGGGAGTACATAGGTACTTACAAATCATTCATTAGCAAACTTCGTTCCGTTTAGCAAGGTCAATCGTCCTACGACATTTGATTCTGGTATATTAAACCCACAGTCTTGTGTGTGAGTCGACCATACAAATTGAAGCAATTAAGTCAAGCATACCCACGACATTGCCAGGTATTTTATTTGTTATTTGTACCTTCATTTTTTCTTTATATTTCTATTAATTTAATTTGATGTTAGTTGCTCAAAATATATTAAGATAGGTAGTTTGTAATCAAGCATGCAAAAGTAAAAAAGAAATTTATTTTTGTGTCAGAATTCAATATTATGTTGATATTTTAAGATCTAGCAATTAGTAAATAATGTCCATATTAAATATATGAAATGTTAATATTTTAAAAGGTAATTTTTTATAAAAACATGTGTACTCAATACATCAGAAATTAAACTACTTCCTTCAAAAACAAAAAACAAAAATTATTTGACTTTTTTAAAGAATAGTTTTCTGATTTGGAATGTTTAAAGAGTGTCTCGGAGACACTCGTTAACAAGACTCATTAAATATTATTATTTTCAACATATAAGGTTGACTTTAGTAAAAAGGGCTAAACTTTCACAACGTGATAAACCAAAGTTTAAATTCCGACACGCATCAAATAAAATTACTCTATAAAAAAAATTCTTATATTTTGTGTTATTCTTTCCAAACACACTTAAAAATACCTCTATTTAAATTTCGGTCTATAAATATATTGCGTGAGTGCTGATATAAGGCATGTATAATATATACTCCCTCCGGTCTCAAATATAAGAAAAGATTACATTTTTAGGTTCATTGAGTAGCTAATGTATCTGGTCTACATTGTACAGCAGATACATTAATTATTCAATGAATTTAAAAAATGAATTTTTTATTATATTTGAGACCGGAGGGAGTATATATTTCCATGGTTATTTTTCAAATGTATTTGCTCTTTTTTTAAGGCTGATGATCTCTATTGTTTGTAAGGCTAATCTCCAACTTTTTTTGGAAGTAGGGAATATGTATCTTATCTTATCTCTTATTACTTAAAGTTAACTCGAAAGCAATATTTTGTCTTAGATTTACACTATTTTCTCTGCTTAATTTTACTATATTAATCCTATTTAATTTAAACAAAATATTAATTGTTATGGAAATCAAAATAAAAAAATCACTCCATCAAAATAAACAAATCACTCCTAATTTTTCTGCTTAATTTTACTAAACAGATAAACAAATTCTCCTATTCTTATCTATAACAAAAAAAAAATAGATCGCTCTTACTATTTCCTTTTATTAAAAAACAAAACAAAATCATATCCAGACTAAATATCAAAATCGTTTTCTATTTTTGTGATACGTTTCCCTCCAACCTAAACTAATTATCCTATTTTTATGAAAAACTAATCAAAATCCTTTCCAACTTAATTTTTTCTTTCTCAATTTGATATCGATTTTGATTTACAATTTAAATGACAATTCCATTGTTAGTTATACTATTCCAATTCCATTTTGATTTTGGTTGATGATTCTATTGCAAATTTCAGCTTTTGATTTGTCAGTTTTGATTCTATTCAGCTTTTGATTCAGTATGGTTTCATTTACAGTCATTTGCAGTTGGTGTTGGGTCATTTGCAGTTTTCTTAACAATCCCTTTGGTTTCATTTGGTCACCGTTCCATTTCACTCACCATTCCAGGTTTCATTTGTAGATATATATGCTCATTAGTGATTCATTTTAAAAGTAAAGTTGTTTACTTTAACCACAATTTAGCTATTTGTACGTAGGACAAATGCAATGCAATGTTTATAAATTTTTTATTTTTATAAATTTATTCCTGAAGAATATCAAGTTATTGTAGGGATGGTTTGAATATCAATTTATTGTAACGATGGTTTGTGTAGTATTTAAATAACTAATTTTGATGAACAATTAAATTTAAGACAATTGTATAAAAATTTGCATGCAAGTGTATCGTTTTTCTTTTATGAGAATCTTAGTTTACCTTTTAAATTTTTCATGATTTTTCTATGCTTTACTAATACACATATTGCCCCTTCTTCTGTCACACAATTCACCCATGATGTTTACCACATTGAGAACTCTATTAAAAGTGGAACAAGTGAAGGTTAAGTTGCTACCACTGTTTATTTCAGCTTTTGATTCTATTCGGTGCTGCATCAGTTTGTATTATTTGAATAAGTAGTGTTTTGTTGCATTGATTTCGTGTTATGTGACTTGGTTTAGTGTCCTGGTCGGTATAAATATGTTTGGATTGTTATGTCAGTTTTGTTTTCGGATGACATTATTCTATTTAATTTAATCACCGACAATTTATATAGTATTCTCTTGGTGGCTCTCGGTACTGGTCTAGCGTTGACGGTTTATGCAACTGTCATTGCCTGCAGTGACTTGGATCCAATTTTTGAGCAAGTTGTTTCCTTATATTTCCTGGCATTTA
>Ga0315915_1004114_pt1 | contig 18365 bp, 5 predicted proteins | sample MpolbnodulesMG_FD_207738 | JGI IMG/M metagenome (GOLD analysis project Ga0315915, IMG submission 207738) | Medicago polymorpha root nodule microbial communities from Los Angeles, California, United States - branched nodules | ecosystem: Host-associated > Plants > Roots > Nodule | place: USA...
AGGGAGTAGAATTACCTAATTACCCCTTCTAATTTACACGAAAATTACTGTTTTGTCCATGGTGTGTATTTGTGTCTAAATTTGTGTGTCTACTTATCATTTCTTATGTTCTTATTATTCTCTCCAGATATGTTATTTAAACAATTATTTTGGTGACAAGTTTTGGGACAACAATACATTTATAAAGAAAAGTAAGTATTGACACAAAAATCAAAGCAATAGAAAAAGAAGGGAAAACATTATGTGAGTATGAGAAAGAAAGTTATCAAAAATAGTTGGGGGAATAGATTACACTAGATTTTGGTTAATGCGCAGAGAATTATATATATATGGGGTTTGCTAGGATACACCCACTAGTTTTTTTTAAGGTGTGTTTTACCAAATATATAACTAAAAAGTTGTTAAATACATCTTAAGGTGAATGTTGCTAAAACACACCTTCTTAAAAAATAAGTGGGTGTACGTTAGCAACTCTTATAGGCATTTGTTAAAATACACCCACTTATTTTTTGAAATGAATATTTTTGCAAGCTATAACTAAAAAGTAGTTAAATGCACCTTAAGGTGTAGCTTGTTAAAACACTTCCACATAAAAACTAGTGGGATTTGAAAGATGAAACATTTTGTCACAATCTGATACAAGGAAATTGTGATGGATCAGTCATTCAAAGGGTCGATTAGTATCATGCAACACATTTTTTTTTTTTTTGATTAAATGGAAAAAAAATAAACAAGACAAAGAAACTGAGATCAAGGTATAACTGTAACCTCCAAGGATGTGTGGAGTAAGGTCACATTTGGGGGAATAGATTACACAAGATTTTGGTTTATGTGTAGTGAGGGAGGTTGGTCTATGTTTAGTGTAGCTTTCTATGCATAACTTACATGTTCATCGCATAACTTACATGTTCATCCCAAAATCAACACACTACGACTCTATTTGCTAAAAAATAGCGAATACTTGATAAGATAGATTAATTCTTTTTCTATCACTATTGTTTTTGATCAATAAGAAGATAAAAAAAAGTTATCACAAAAGTTGTCATCAAATTATTATACAAATATCATTACTCCTAATGAAAAGATGTATTGTGAAAATATTCGTAAATTATAAATAGTGTTTTTCTATGAAATTTTGGTTATAATTAAAAGTATAGACATTAAATGTTTATGACTTTTAAATTATAACAAACTCAATAAACTATTCTTTCAACAAATAACAAACCCAATAAACCATATTTATCTTTTTAATGACACAAACACTATAACAAATATAATATGAATTCTTATATTTTTAAATAGCACCAATAATATAACGTTATTTTATTAAAAATCCAATAATATAACATTATTTTAGAAAATTTTGTTTAAGGATATAATTGAAATAATGAAAAAGTCAATACAAAATCTCTTATTCTCTTTATATACAGTGTGTGTATATTTTTATCATTAATATAAACTATTTTTTCCTTTTTGTAATTGCATTTAAATTATTAATTAATAATCCTCTAAAGTAATAATTTTATTTTAATTTTTAATGGTATATGTAAAAATTGATATATCTTTCTAATACCTACAGTAGAAAAACTTCAAATAGACCCCTAAAAAAAAGACATGCACATTAGTGCATGTTTTTTCGTCGGTGTTTATAAATTGTTTTCAACTCATTTTCACAAACTCTCTAAGATAATACAAATATTTTTCATAAACTCTTTACATTAGCTTATAAAAACAATTTATAAGAAAAATAATTTAATTTTATCTTTTGTTATAAGTTCTAAATCGTACTGTTTATTTAAAGAGGGTCATAATCTATATATTGTTATTTTCTAAGCAAGGTCGTATACAACTCGTCTAAAAATAAACACTCATATACTCAAATCATGCGTTGAAGTTAAGTTAAGGGCCCGTTTGTTTTGGTTTTTTTTTTAAATATATTTTTTGATTTAAAAAAATAACTTTTTATTTTTATTTTTGTGGTGTTTGTTTTAGATTTTAAAAAAAAACCATTTTGTTAAAAAAATCATTCTTAGCCTCAAAATGAAAAGCTATTTCAAGTAGTTTTTTCAAAATCTAATTTTTTTTCTAAATACAAGGAACTCAAATGTAAAAGCTTCAAATTTAAAAAAATAATTTTAATGATAGTAAACAAACATAAATAGCTTTAAATTTTTTTTAAAAATCTCTAAAAAAATCTATAGATTTTTTTAACTCAAAATATTTTTTTTTAAAGTCAAAACAAACGCACCCTAAATGTTGTACGGAATAATTTTATATTTTTTTGCAAAAAAATATATTAGAAAATTATAGAATGCTCAATAGTACGGAATAAAATGTGTTGAAGTTAAGTGTAAGTAATTAGTGCTACATCATTCAAAAAACTATTTGAAGAAACCTCATATTCGTTAGACGAACATACTTCGTTGGGAGAATTTGTACTTCTCATACTTGTATATAAAAATGACTATTACTTTTTCTACCATATGGCTTTCCTCGCGCGCCCTATTTTTTTTCATTTTTACCCCTGGTCCGGAATTCGTTTTCCGGAATAAATTGTCAGATTTCTCCAGATTATAAATTCCAGAATGGTCTTTTTCTAGAACTTTTTCAATTTCAAGCTTAGAAATTTGTAAAATAAATGCAAATAAACATATAAAATAGAAATAAAAAGACAAAAAGATAAAAACAACTTATTTTATTGATATTTGAATAATACATTACAATAATGTTGAAATTTTCTAAGCTTTTTACATAAGAACCTTAATCTATTTCTAAGGGAGGGGGGTAAGCTATACGAGTGGCTCCTGCTAATAGGACATAGCAGTAACTTCACTGTTGGTGGGGAGACAGAGGGAAAACAAGGGCCTCTGGGGAGCAAGAGACCATGATGGTCAAACTCCGGAAATTCTCAATAAACCATACATATCTTTTTAATTCAATTTGATTAATTATATTGAGAATATATTTTTAGAAGACTTTGATTAAAAATGAATCTTTTGCCAAAAAAAAGTGTAAGAAGAAAACTATTGAAATAATTAAAAGGGCACAATTATATTATTTCACCTATGACACCAAAAATCTTAGGACCGACCTTGGTCTTGAGAATTTACATTTCTTCCCATTTTAATAAATAAAATACATTTTATTATTAAAATCAAATAATTAATCATTTCCGCTCAAAAAAAAATATTAATCATTTATTTTTAACAAAAGGAAAAAAAATTAATATTTTTTAAGTACCTTGCCCAACAACTACTCTTTACATGGACGGAGACAGTAACAACAATTATTTTATCTTAGATTATTTTATTATGTCAAGTCTCTCTATCACGACCTTGCCTATCCACAAAAATATCTTCTTGGTAGATATTTTATTTTATTTGTTCACTGTTGATTTTTTTGACAAGATTTATTCACCGTTGATGAAAGCTACTATTTCTAAGAAACTTCGCTCGGTTAATAACTTAATGAAGAATACGTGTGTGTTGAGTGGTGACAAACATAAAAGTCGGTGTCCTCGTGAACTTAGTTCAGTTGGTATAGATAATCAAGAGCAAATTTGAATAGAGCATGGTGTGGCAAGTGTCACTCCAAAAGTTTCTGGATTACTTTTTTTTTATTAGTTTACTTATATTTTATTCATATATTAATACAAACTTCTTTTATGTTTATATATGTGTCTATATTTTTACTCGTATATTAATACATGAATCTATTATTTTTTAATATATACATGTATCTGTATTTTTACTCGTATATTAGTAAGGGGACCTATTTTTTTTATTTCTTACATGTGTCTATACTTTAACTTATATATTAATACAGGGATCAATTTTATTTTTAATTTATACACATATCTATATTTTTACTCGTATTTAATGCATAAATAATGTTTTCTACAATTTGTTCATCTCTCTATATTTTTATTCATATATCAATACATTTTTTTTAAATTTTTTTTAATTACTACGCAACTGCGACTTGCTTCCAAAAAAAGAGCGCAACACGCTTAACGTCCGTATGCACGGGTATTCTGCTAGAGCATTTGATTGATCTCTTAAATTTAATATTATTTAATTATTTGACGGAATTTTTTTGCCCCACTGATATTGTGAGTCCAGATCCGCCCCTGTGAATAATATATAAAATATGTAAGGTGCGGAGTTCAAACCCCGACTACCGCTTTTAAATCATAGGTAATGTGCCCTTCCTCATCACTAACATCCTGGTTAGTGTTACCTTTATTTATTTCATTTCATTTTTAGTGCATATAGAGTAGAAAGAAAAAAGTGTAACTAAAAAAATTATGGAAAAAAAGTAAATGGTTCTTTAGAATTTCAAAATTAGAACCGGGATTCTCTCGAGTCACCAAGAACCCACAATTATTTTGTAAAAAAAAACCCACAAGTATACAGTCGAACGGTTAAAAAAACACAGATTTGATTTTTTATTTTATATTTTAAAATACTAAATTTGGAGAAAAATTTCCATGGGCACAGATCCTAAATCGATATTATTTGGTCACACTCACATGAAATAAACAAAAGTAATTTAGTCAATTCAATTGACATTATTTTATTTTATTTTCTTTTAGATATTTTCAATTTTATGTGTGCCTAAATATTTTTATTTGGATTTGTTCCTTAAGTAAGCATTACTCCTAAGTCGGCTCCCGACATCCAATGTCGGAGCCACATTGTGGTGAGGGGATGCACTTGCCAACCCTCAAATTAATTTTTTTTTTCCACATATATCCCTCTTGTTTTTGCATTTTGAACCTCCTCATTTTATTTTTTTGTATCAGCTAGTGAAAAACCCAAACAACTTTCTCTTCATTCATTTACACATGTTAACTTCTCTCTAACCTATATGCAATTTGGGGTCCTAATGATATGTTTGTGTTGTGCAATTGATTAGAGTTGTAATAAATTATCAATATATCTCTCTAAAAAAAAATATCAATATGTTGATTTGTTTGGATATGCAATGGTTGTTTTATATAGTCAAAGTTGAGTCGTTGTTTTGTTGATTTGATTACACTAACGAATTCTATGGACTGATCTTATGATGTTTATGTGTGAAAATGCCACTAAATATCAAGAATGTATTGCAGGGAACTTAAAAAAGAAGTCCTCGTTTGAAGCAAGTTTATGAAATTATACACTGCCATCTTTATCTGATTATTGGAGTGATTCATAAAAGATTAGTTTTGTTTGTATGATATGTGCTGGAAACCTGAAGTTTGTTATTTCCTTCAATTAACATGAAACTCCATAAGGACATCTTTTGCTATGAAGGTTGTGAAAACTAAATTGAATAATAAAATGGGAGATGAATTAATGACCATTTTTTTTAAAAAGAATTAATGAACAATTGCCTTATGAATTTATACCGAGAGATATGTGTTCTACAACATTGATGATGAGTATTCAATAATTTTAGAACATTAAACCCCGTAGGAGACATTCGTAGAGTATGTTTGGAATTTTTTTAGTACAATGTAAATTGAATACAATGTAATTCTTTGAATATGATATTATTATAAGAATTCTGCTCTTCTCCTAGCAAGTTTCGCTCGTGCCAAGCTGAAATACATAAACTACCCTTGCGTTAGTTAACTAACGCACATGTAAAAATGTGTGCAAGTTAAGTTAGCATGAGTTAAGTCAGGCATAGTGACTTAACTCACTTTTTTTTAATTTATTTACTATATTCAAATTATTTTATTTACTTTATTCTAATTTATTTTTTCACTTTATTCTAATTTATTTATTTACTAAATTATTTGTTCACTTTATTCTAATTTATTTATTTTCTAAATTATTTGTTCACTTTATTCTAATTTATTTATTTACTTTATTCAAATTAAGTTATTTACGTTATTCTAAATTATTTATTTGCTTTATTCTAATTTATTTATGCACTTATAATAAATATTTATTCGAATTTATTCATTAAATAAATACAAATATAAATAAAAGAAATGAACTAAATTAATATTTATTCGGATTTATTCATTAAATACAAAATCAGAAAATAAAAGCAAATATAAATAAAAAGAAATGAACAAAATTAATACATATAATAATATCTCATTTTATTTATAGAATTCATACAATAATTGATACATTTATTCGAATTCACTAAATAGTATACTTATTTTCTTTTTACCCTCTTGGGGTAAAAAGTGAGCAGTCTTCTTGGCGTAAAATAGGGGCCAACCATCTTGGGGAAAAAGACATCATCAACTTAGGGTAAATTTAAATCTGGTTCTTTTTATACCCAAGAAGATTCTTTTTACCCACGGTAAAAAGTTTTTGGGTATTAAGAGGAAAATTTAATTTTACCCCAAATGTTGATCTCTTTTTCCCAAGCGGGCTAGCCACTATTTTGCCCCAAGAAGTCTGCTCACTTTTGCCCCCAAAGAGACTATTGAAAAGAAAAAAGAAAAAAGAAGAGAACTATAAGGAGAGAGTGAGGATGGACAGAAAGTGATATGGTATGAGGAAATAGGGAGGTATATAGTGGTATTTATAGGTGGGAATGGTAGTATAGGTTATAAATACCATTAATTAATGTAGTCAAAAAAACGTGTGAATTTGGTAAAAAAAACGTGTAGTTTGAATGTTGAAAAACTGATCAAAGTCCAAAAAACGTGTGTTCTTCGGTTCTGACCACCGGTTAACGTGTGTGAGTTAACTCGCGCATAGGCCAGTGGTGCGTGACTTAAGTCACGCAGAGCTTATAAGGTGCGTGAGTTAAGTCACGCAGCGTGACTTAACTCACGTAGGAGTATAATTGTCCAAACAGCTGGGTGCGAGCAAAAAGTGCAGGGAGAAGAGCAGAATTCTTATTATAAGGATCCAATATGTAAATTGAATATTGTACTATTTGCTTATAAATGAAATGCATTAATTTTATCTTTGCTCAACAAAAAAAAATCGAACCCCCTAACCCACGGTCATGGCAACGCCACTGCCGACATCAAATGCGGATTTTCACTTACCACAAGAAATCCAGGTCCCTTTTGATGAGGGATTAAATTTTTGACAGGGTAACATGTCTAGAGTTCCTCTAAAAAAAAGTCTAGAGTTGGTATTCTAAGAGATTATTTTACATATTCTTTTCTTCCGTAAGAGACAAGATAAGATTTTGTATTTTTTCTTAGACTAAATTGATTATTTACACTTTGTTTTATTTTTTTTAGAAGAGTAAATTGTTAATCCTAGGAATTATTACTATTATTGTTTACATTTGAAGAGAGAAAACTATGTATGAACACAAATAATTTAAGGTCTCGATGGTTAACGAAATTAACCAAACAAACTATTTGACCGGTTCATGCATGTTAGTATGAAGGTGGAAAATAACTGCATTTAGTTTGTCCTGACCTCTCCACTTTAGCAGGAATGGATCTGAATCAGAAATTATCAATGGGGTTGTGGAACAGGTCTCCAAGAAGCTTGATCGATTGCAGCTATGGAGGAACGCTCTATCTCGAGCAGCTAACCTTGCCAGATTGCGGCTATGGAAGAACACTCTATCTATAGCAGCTAACATTTCCAACTGGTGGCATTTCAGTGTCCTTCCTTTTATTTTTTAACCAAAATATCAGTGCCCTTCCTGATCACTTACATCGTTGCTACCTTTCCCTTGTCTATTTCATTTCATTTTAGTGCAAATGAAAAATAAAAAAACAAAAATGTCCCTAAAAAAAAGTATAGAAAACAAGTGGAATAATACCCTATAGTCTTCCATAAATAGTTCTTTAGAATTACTACTTCCGTCCATAATTATAAGACCCTTTTGAGAAATTTTTGTCTTTTTTTATAAGACTCATTTGATATTTTCAATTACATTAATTATTTCTTTACCAACATAACCTTATTTATTTTGTATCTTTTTCTTCATTCAACATTAAATACTATGTTGAAAATATAAACTAATTCTCTCACTTAAGGATAAAATTGTAAAAACAATAGTAATTATATACAAATTTAATATTACTATCAACTTTCTTAATTCCCGTGATTTTGACAAAAGAGTCCTATAATTAGGGACGGAGGCAGTACAAAATTAGTCTCTTGATGTAACCAAGATCCTCTCCGGTAACCAAGAACCCACAATTATGCAGTTCAACGAAGTTAAAAAACACATTTGATTTTCTTTAGTTTATATTTTAAAATACCGAGTTTGAAAAAAGTCTTTCATAAACACAACTTTAAATCAATATTATTTGGTCACACTCACGTAAAATAAACAAAATAAAGAAAAAGTTGTTTAGTCAATTCAATTGACATAACTTAACTTTATTCTCTTTTAAATTCTTTTAGTTTTGGGTATGTGGCAAATATTTTTATTTGGGATTGTGCATAAGCATTACTCTCAAGCTTGAATGTGGATTGTCCAATGATCTTGATCAGACATCCAGGTCCCTCTTGGCGATGGATTACATTTTTGGTAGTGGGAAACATGGACGTCTAGAGTTCCCCTAAAAAAAAGTAGAGTTGATAATCTGAGATTATTTTATAGATACTTTTCCCGTAAGAGACTAGACTAGATTAGGTTTCTTTTTAATTCAGACTAAATTAACTATTTACTCTTTGTTTAATTTTTTTAAGAAGAGTAAACCGATAATCCTGAGAATTATTCCTATTATTGTTGTTTACATTTGACCAGATTTTTTTTTGCATGAACCAGACAAATAGTTTAAGTTCTCGTTCGTTAACAAAATTAACCCATGCAGATTATTCTATAAGTATGAAGGTGGGAAATGACTGCATTTAGTTTGTCCTAACCTCTCTTTAGCAGGGATGGATCTGAATCAGAAAGGATCAAAGAGATTGTGAAAGATATCCTCAAGAAGTTGAATCGTGTTCATTCACACAGTGCGGTAAGAAATTAAAAACAACAGAGAATTTCTAATGTCCCGTTTGATTTAATTTTCAAAAACTATTTTAATTTTTAAACATTTCAAAAGAAAAAACCAGTTTGATAATTGATAATAAAGACTGACAAAATTATTTTGAATATAGTTTTCTATTTATTAGTTTTAAAACAGAAAAAGTAAAACGGTTAACAGAATTTCTTCTTTTCAATTTAAGTTTTGGAAAAAGGAAACTTGTAAACACACAGGGAAGAGGTTTTTCTCATAATTGAAAACTTGTAAATATTTCTAAACTTGACTGAAATTACCACTTCTTGTTACCAGATTATAGATGAGGTTCATGAAGCTTCCCAGATTTCACAGATTGCTGATGTTTCTCAAGATAGGTTGCAAATTTTACGTAGGGTGTTTCATGACGAAAGGACATGGAGAGTAGTTAGCCTTATGTCAAGTGTAGTTGGTCTATTAAGTTATGCTCTAAGCCCTTCTTTCAATCGATTAATTGGAAGGTGGAAACATTTCAAGATCTTTCTCTATGCAGTGTTATCCTTAGCCATCTTATACACCATATTGTTTGCAAAGAAGATACCAATTCCCACAAGGTATGAACTCAAAAGTTACACGAGTTTTGCAGTTTTGGTTATCATCTCTATCTCTATGTACCCATTCTTCTACGACAAAGCTGTGGATGGTAAACCTGAAGTACTAAGCATAGTTTCAAACGCTGCGTTTGCTTTGCTGTCGTTAAGCTTGCAGAAACTGATTAAGTTTGAGTTTGAGTTTGGAATGTTCACATATTTCTTAGGCTGCTTTGCATTTCAACTGTTTACCGTCAACTAGATGTTGATTTTTGTTGCCATAATCTACGGTTGTCCCCTATTTGTTATGCATTCTTCTCTGAATTCCCAACAGGAGGTGGCTAGTGGAGGTCAAGATATTCATCCATCTTCACATTCAGAAGTTGACGTTAACATTGTTTGAGAAGTGTTGTAGCATTATAGCCTAATTTGATTTTTTGATCCACATGTTCAATAATATGGAGTCGCCAATTTATTTGTAGCTCATAAGGAAGTTTCCCAAGATAGCTCTTTTGTGTGATTGAGTTTTGTATGCAAGATGTGAAAAAAGACCTTTTGGATCAAAAGTTTAAAGTTTAATTGATGAACTGGTTTGAATCAGAATTCAATTTTTATACATTGTGATAGTCAAATTGCAATTTAGGTGAACAAAATTTTACTGTATCAAGAAGGTACCAAACAAATTGATTAGGCACCATTTCATAAGAGATGTTAATAAAAAAGGTGAAATTTGTTAGAGGAATTTTCAAAATATAAATTTGGGAAGTTGCAATGATTAAATAGAGACCTTTCAACGAAATGACGTAATACTTGACTATTGAAACATTGTAACCATTGGTTTCTTCATGAAGAAACTCTTCCATAGAGTTGTTTCTTTTCACCAAAATGACATAAATATCTTAATAAATAGAGACACTTAGAAGACAGAAGCAGAGAAATTCTTGTGAGGCAAAATTCTGTAGAATAATAATAATAAATCATTCTTTCTTTATTTTAGTGCACAAGGGAAATTGACAGAACTTTATTTTGTAAACTATCATTGATCGATAAGCTTGATGTGAGCATGCGTGCAAGTCATGTCAAGGATTCCAAAGCATCCTAAGGTGATTCGTCAGTAGACACATTTTCATTCGGTTGGCATAAACTGGTGTGGGAGAATCAAAGATAAAACTTAGTGTGTTTACACACACTTTGGAATTTATGTGTATTCTTCGTCATGTTCATTTTCATCTTCTTCTTGTTCAAGTTTTGCAGTAGTCCCCCAACACAAGTTCTAACAAAATTGATGTGGTCAAGGTTCAAACTAGTGACAATCCTGCAGATTTGATCACTAAACCAATGCCTCTTAGCAAATTATAAAATTGCCTAGATTTGCTAGGGATCATTGTTGACTGATGATTGAATGGACTTAAGGGATCTGACTTGTTTGAAGATTAGTGAAGCTAATCTCTTTGCCTCACTAATCGAGTACTTTCCAAGCCATCTCAGAAGTTAATTCTTTTGTTAGGTTGGTTGTAACTAACTCACACTTTGGTTAGTGGCTATATATAAAGCCTTGGGAGGGAAAATTCATCACTATGAATTTTCAAACCTTGAGTACTAAAATTAGATATGAGAAAGAGCGAGAAACAGTAAGACTAATGATAGAGGGATTCATAGTGATTCTCGAAAGAGAATCATGGTGCTCCAGATGTGTAAAAACTCTCAATTATATTCCCTAGATGTGGAAGAAAAATTATCTGAACTTTGTTTCCAATCTCTGGTGTTATCTTTTCAATCTCTTTAAATCTTTCTTATAGGATTTTCTAGCTTTCTTGTTACTGTTTGATTCAGATTCACGTTCCCTATTAACAAATAAAGCCTAAGTCTCAACAGTATACATTTTGAACTTGCATAGATTCATGCAACTTTATCTCTGGTGTTATCCTCTCCATTTTTTACCCTCTCCATTATTTTTTGTCAAGTCTCAAATTATTCAATTACAAAAGTTTTTGCAATATAAATACAATAATGTGACATTTGATGGGTCCATTTCTAATATAAATTTTAAAACTCTTATTATGGTAATGGAGAAGATCCTCATTCTTCGAGCACAAGCTATACAGTTTTCAATTTTATATTAATTATTTCTTTCTCGTTGGAATTCGAACACAAAAAAGTGTATTTTACCCTGTTAAATTATGTCCAAATACCAGTCTTGTTATTTCCATTGTCCATATATATATATATATATATATATATATATGGATTAAACAATCCCCTACAATGCTGCAACACTTATTGAATTTGTTTCATGTATAATGTGTACATGTAGATCACCTCCACCACTAGCAGCCTCTGTTATGGAATCTGAAGAACAGTGAATATCTTGACCTTCACTAGATACCTCTTGTTGGCAATCTGGATATGACTCAATAATAACTTGACTAATTTCGTTGCCAACATCAACATCTGGTTGACCTACATTACCAACCTCTGGATCAGAACCTGAAGGTTCGTCAATAATTTGATCTTTGTCAACCTGTTCTTGGGAATGCGAAGACGAATGCATAACAAAGAGCGGACAACCAAATATTATAGCAACCGAAATCAGCATCCAATTGATGGTCCACAGTTGAACTGCTAGGCAACCTAGGAAATAGGCAAATATTCCTATTTCAAATCCAAACCTGATCAGTTTGGACAAGCTTAACGACATCAAAGCAAATGCAGCATTCGAAACTAGGCTCAATATTTCAGGTTTCCCGTAAATCGAAATCCTGAAATTTCTCCGGTTCCATTCCAACAAAGAGAAGAGGAATAAATATGGATCGAATCTTCATTGTAGTGGCAGTAGTAGATCTGAAACATGCACATCAAATAAGAAGTTTGTGTTAGATATAGTTAGATATTTGTTAGAATTTGTTTAGGTAGTTAGAACTTAGAAGTTAATTATGATTAGATGGAAGTTTATTTTGTTAGTTAACTTGGGATCACAATATAAAGGTGTATCCTACCGTAATTGTATCATATTCTTTGGTCTATTAATTCCGTATAATTCATCTTTCTCTCAATTTATTTCTCTTAGTTGGGCTCAACCTTGTTTTTCAACATGGTATGAGATCCATGACATCCACCATGAATGCTCTTTTCTTGTCTTCTTCGTTTCAAAACTTTCTATCAATCATTTCTTTTCCTTTACTAATATCTTGTTGGATATGTGAGCAATCAAAAGTGTCAAGTGCATACTCTACTTGAACTACCTTACATTCCCGGTTGCATGGGCGGTTCTAAGACCCAGCGACCTCGGGCACTCGCCCGGGCTCCGACCCAAATTTTTTGCAATTTTTTATATAAATCCCTATGAATTTCTTATATAAACCCCTATAAATTTGGCAATTTCTTTAGATTTTTTTTATTATTTACTTGCAATTTCTTATATAAACCCTTATAAATGTGTTGCAATTTTTTTTTTCCACAAACTTTATAATAATCCTAACTCTGCCACTACCCGGTTGGTATTTCAAACATGGGTACGCCTTCCTGACCACTAACCTTGTTACCTTTTAATTATTTTCAACATGAACAAAAAGAGTTCCATAAATAGTTCTTCATAGAATTACAAAATCAGAACACAATAGTCTCTTGGTGAGGGATTGTTTTGACTGTGTAAATTTTTTGTTAGGGATTAATATGTCTCGAATTTGTATTTAAAAATGGTCTCTTTTTATAAGATCATTTTCAATTTACAAGGCACATTAATTATCTTTTTGCAAAAATGTCCCTAATTAAAAGAAGAGAATGAAAAGACTAATCATTTATCTCTCTTAATAATTCAAGGATAATTTTGGAAAGAAAGTGTATATTGTTGACAAATTTAATGCACCAACTACTTTTCTTAAGTTTTGTGTTTTGATCAAAGGTAGTATTTTGTTTTAGTTTTGTAAAAGAAGAATCCTCTGGATCATTACTATTACTGTTTACATTTTATGACAATGCTTGCGTTCTTCTTGAATTGTAGTTGTTGTGAATTCGAACAAATAATCACATCAATAAAACTTAGATGTGTGGAGCAAAGGATGTAATAATCTATGTGCAAAGTATCCTTAAGCAGCAACAACAACAAACAGTCCTAGAACTAAGTGTGAAACAATACAACAAGCATAATATATAAAAACAACAAAGATAAGAAAGAAAAGGAAAGAAAACAACACACCAATATTGTCTATCCAATTTGACCTACTCTGGAGGAGAGAGCAGCTCTCCGCTCCACTATAATAAGAGTGGAACAAATAGGTAATTACAAGAAATTAGCTTTAAAGTTCACAGAGAACAAACCCTAATTTCTACCCATTTTTCAAGTCAAACACGCTTACAATGTATCCGAGGAGAAAACACAAAAGGAAGCTTTTGATCCTTTCAATAATGAAATCTCACTACACAAGGTGTTTACAAATGTTTTCCAATCCAATAGATCCTCTCATCAAAGACATTCAACCCTAGTGTTACTTCCTTTGATTTCTCAAGTTTCTCTCTCTTGAAGCTCTCATAAAAAAACGAAGAGTGAATGCTTATATAATGCCTAAAACTTGTCAAAATCGTGTCACAATTGCCCATAATTGTGTCATGATAAAGCTCGTACATAGTACAATAATACAATCTTATCCCAAAATTGTGTCGCGATTTTCTGTAAGTAGCTTTCTCCAGATTTTTCTTAAAAATTGTGCCACGATTTCAAACTTACAAAACACTCCTCAATTCAGCAGTATTGTATGTCATATACTTTGAAATTTGGATTGTAATAATAAGATAAGTATGTAATCGTTGAAATAACTACATTTAATTTGATCTAACCTCTCTGGTTTAGCAGGGATAATAAATCTGAGTTTATCGACGAGATTTTGGAAGATGTTTCCAGGATGTCTCGTGGTGTTCCTCCTTTACACACTGCAGTAAGAAATGAAAAACCAAAATTTTAAACCTCTGGGCACTTTTTGTTTTTTTTCCTTATTTGCTTCTTTCCATGCAATCATCTAAAATCATCTTCTACATAAACACAATTACTTATCTTTTTGAAGTTATAAACCTGACTGAAATTACCAATTGTTGTTATCGTGCAGAGTTGGGATGTGGTTCCTGAAGTTTCTCTTGTTCCTAACGTTTATCAAACTCCACATTGTGCTCCTGACGTTTCTCGAACTCCACAGAGTGGTCATGATCATGTTTCTCCTACTCATTTCGAAGTTAGTCATGTTTCTCAACATAGACGACATAGGGTGTTTCAAGCAGAGACGACATGGAAGGTAGTTTCCCTTATTTGAGGTTTTGTTGGCCTGTTATGTTATACTCCGAGCCCTTCTTTCGATCCATTAACTAGAAGCTGGAAACCTTTCAGCATCATTTTCTACGAAGTAGTGTGCTTAATCATCTTAGGCATCATATGGTTTGCAAAGCACGCATCACCTTTTGCACAACAAAGCAGGACTCACCTTCAATTGCTAAAAGCTTGCCCAACCTTTGTGGTTTTTGTCATGATCCCAGTGTACTCATTCTTCTACGACAAAGCCGTGGGTGAAAAACCTCATATACTGAGTGTAATTTCAAATGTAATGTTTACCATAATGTCCTTAAGTTTGCACAAACATACTAAGCTTGGGTTTGAGATTGGTGTTACCGCTTATTTCTTTGGTTGCTTTACAATTCAAATGTTAACCATCAAATGGATGTCGGTTTTTGTTTCCATCATCTTCGGATGTCTGCTCTTTGCTGTGCGTCTCTCCGAATATTCAACCAGGGGTAGGGGAGGAAAGGGAACATATCGGTTAATATATTGGAGGTCAAGTTATTCATTCATCTTAAAAAACCTGACTAGTTGTTTGGTAAGGAACATGTTAGTGGGTTGACATTCTTTAGTGAAACAAGTATGAGAAGTGTTGTCAGCATTGTAGCGTAGTTTGGTTTATTCATCCATATGTTCAATGATATGGAGTTGTCAATTTATTTCTGGGTCCTAAGTAATTTTTCCATGTGTTGCATACAAAAATTCACGAATAAGGAAGCGGTGTAGCATTGTGCCTTTGTTTTTCTTATTATGATTTTTTGGTTTAAATATATGAAAGGTTCATGCAAATATTGAGTATTTCCAATTGTATTTAATATTTTAAAAAAATAAAAAACTTTTTAATTTCGACAAAAAAATCTGAAGATATATTTTCTAATATTAAAAAAATAATTCAAATTTTGATTTCTTTTAATTCTGAAAATTAATGTCCAGATTTTCTAAAATGTTTTTTTTTTTATGTTTTTAAGAAAACTTTTTAAGTTTGAAAAGAAAAATCTGAAGATAAATTTCCTGATTTTTTTTTTCCAAAAGAATCATCTAAATTTTTGTTTTATTTTCATTTATGAAAATTAATTTCCCGAATTTTTTACTTTTTCAAGAAAAAAAATCTTTTTTATTTCGAAAAAAATTTGAAAATATTTTTTTTTCTATCAAATTTGTGTTTCTAATTTTCAAAAAATATTTTCTATTTTTTGTTCTCTTTAATTTTGAAAATTAAGTTCCAGAATTTTTTTATTTTCGAAAAAAAAATCGAAATAGAAAACAAAATTGCAAGGTTGAGGTTAATATTGGCATACCAATTATTAAAATTTCTTAATATTCTTAAACAAAATTTTATGAAGAACAACAAAAACAAAAAAATCGATTTAAGCGCTTGCATATCTTTGATCACTACTCTTGATACTATTTTTCTAGAGAAATAGTATTTTCCTTCAAGTTTAAACTAACGGAACTAAAATAATCTTAAAATTGTTGATTTTCTTCTACACTTACTACGATTTCTAAAAATAACTTTAAACTTAAGAAACCAAAATAAATCAACTGCACCCTATAAATATAAATTCGTCCATCTAGAAGTAATTAACCGTTTAAAAAAGTTACTGGTCATTCTGTCTTTCTACAATAAAAAATACATTAGACATTTGAGTGGGGATAAATTGTTACTTTGTTCTTTTTTCTTTTACCTTTCTAACTAGCTATTATACAGACAAAATTAAGGTCAAACCTTTTAAGTATCCCAATATTATCATTAACTTCACAGCAGGCTATTCAATTTTTTTCATTATCACAATAATTAGCCATACATTTAAAAAATAAATTACTGATCTCGTGGTTATAACTTATGTAATATATTCATTTCCATCTCGAAAGGCTCCGATTCCATGTGATAAATTCTACAGCCGGACCATCAATCAAATATTCTAATGCATTTATGTCTATATGTCTGTCAAAAATATCCTTAAAAAACAAAATGTCTGTAAAAAATGCAACTATAAGTCTTTGTTTATATATTTTTTTTACTAATGGCATGTTTGTTTGTACGTTAGTAAGAGAGAAGACGTGCGTTTATTAAGAAGCCTAAATACTAGCTTCACAACATCACGTTGAATTTTGCCTCCACTGCACATCCAAACAGTGGGGATAAGTTGCTGGTCTTTCTGACGCTTGTTGTATTCATATACCGCGCTTCTTTTACTTTTGTATTTTAAAATACTTGTTGCTTGACCATTATTGACTAACGCCATTTCCCAACCATCAAATGAATAAAGAAAAATAAGGATCTGTTGTTTTTGGAATTCCAAACTATTGTATTTGGATTTCCAAATTCTATTATCTACCGAAGTTGTTATTAGGTTGAGTCACGATCAGATCGCTGTCTTTAAGACGTTTCGTGGCACTGCCCAAAATTGTGCAGCACAGCTGCAACTGTTCAATTAACTACTGCACTGTAGAAAACCGTTAAATTATTATTTATTTCGAAGAACATAAAAATATCGAAGGGACTATGAACTTAAGACCATTCTTAATTCCGAAGGGACATTAAACCAAAAAAGGACTATGGTCTTAAGAACACTCTTAATTTCGAAGGGATAGAAAAAGGAGATGAAGAGAAGAAAGACTCGTCAACACAAGTCAAGAAAGGGAGAAGAGAGAAAGAGTTCCCGACAACTCAATGAAACTCTTTGGTGTGTTTTTTGAACTAGGCAAGCTCTCCTTTTATAGGGAGAGTTTGTAACTAATTTAGAGAAACTTAAAAATTAAGTAAACTTAAAAATTAAGCAACCCACAAATCAGCTCAAGTAACAAACTAATCGGATAAGTTCAAAATGAAACAAACCCACAAGATTAGCGGAAACAAACTAATGAAGGAAAGATTGAAAATTCAGTTGGATTCTCAATCTTATCACAACAACCATAACCTAAAATTATGAGAAGTGATATCCATGAATAAAGAATAATAATAATAATAATTATTTTCATCATTATCAAATATTTAAAATTAAATACCACTATTTAAACACTATGTGTGTTCTATTTTATGTGGGACCTCCACACTCTATTTTTTCAATTCACATAACACTGATTTAATTGGTGTTTAATTTTCCAACCTTCCAATTTCTTTCCATCTTCACACCAATGTTCCAACATGATTCATTGCAACTATCATGCCTAATCAACGATCCTCCTCCACTTCCTTCTCCTACGATGTGTTCATAAGCTTTCTAGGTTAGGATACTAGTACCGGTTTCGCAAGCAATCTCTGCGCAGCACTGACTGCAAGCAGAATCAACACCTTCGTTGCAAAGATTTCCAAAGAGAACGAAATCACATTGGAGCTTGTCAAGGTCATCCAAGAGTCCAGGATTGCTATTATCGTGTTTTCTAAGAACTATGTTTTTTCATCCTTTTGCTTGGATGTACTTGCCTATATCGTTGACAACTTTCAGCAGAACAACAACCTTAAACAATGTAGACTTATTCTTCCGGTTTATGTTGATATTAGTCCTTCTGATGTGCAAAATCAAACTGAACCATATAGTGAAGCATTCGCAAAGCATGAGTATAGTTGAAGGAAGAC
>Ga0315915_1004120_pt1 | contig 18357 bp, 10 predicted proteins | sample MpolbnodulesMG_FD_207738 | JGI IMG/M metagenome (GOLD analysis project Ga0315915, IMG submission 207738) | Medicago polymorpha root nodule microbial communities from Los Angeles, California, United States - branched nodules | ecosystem: Host-associated > Plants > Roots > Nodule | place: USA...
TTTGCAACGTGCAACATTATCGGGTATAGTTATGTCCTTCCCACGAGATCTTTTGTTACTTGGCGCTTGGCTCATAACAGGCTTCCGCCAGATGAAAATTTACGGAAGAGGGGTTGTCTTATTGTTTCTAGGTGATGTTTCTGCAAATCTGCTGCGGAGAGCACATAACATCTCTTTTTTTTCTTGTCCAGAAGCTGTCAAGATTTGGAACTGGTTAAGCACAGGGACGGATCATCCTCTTGACTTGTCCAGCTGGCACTCTTTGTTGATGAGTTGCTTGGGTAGAGGGAGCACTCTGGCACAACAACTCATGGTCTCTGCCGTTATGCACATTATCTGGCGCATCTGGATTGAGAGAAACCAACGTCTGTTCCATGATAAGACGGATAATATGGCTAATTTGATTCAGTGTCATAGCTGAGGTTAATTTTAGTTATTCTCTGACCAAAGGGGTTAGCAACTCCTCTGTTTTGGATTTCAAACCTTCTCAGATTTTCCATACTCCGTTTCGTGCTAAAAGCCCATTGCTGCTCCTTTAGAAGTGCGTTGGTCGTTCCCTCCTATGGGTTGGGTAAAGGCCAACATAGATGGCTCAGCTTTCGGTTAACCTTCTTGTGGCGCTATTGGCGTGGTTTTTAGGGACAGCACTGCCCAGTTTCTTGGTGGGTTCTCCCACAACATTGGGCATGCTAGCCCCTTCTTGGCGGAACTTTGTGTGGCCATGTTTGCTATTGAGAAGGCTGGCTTGATGAACTGGAATGCACTTTGGGTTGAGAGTGATTCTTTAATGGTTGTGCGGGCTTTGACTTTGAATGTTGCGGTTCCTTGGGGTGTTCGGACAAGGTGGCTGAATTGCAAAGCTTTGTTGAGAAATATGTCCTTCAAGTGCTCCCATACCCATCATGAGGGTAACAAGGTGGCAGATGCTTTAGCCAAGAATGGTCAAGGCTTTGGTCACTTCAAATCTCAGTGGTGGGACAAGGCTCCCCTTTTTATTCTCCCTGTGTTACATAGAGATAGTATTGGCTTACCTTACTTTAGAATGATGTAGCTCTTTGCATGCGGTTCAGGCCTCTCTTGCATTTATATCATTCCTTATTTTATAAAAAAAAAACTTTTTCCTGACATGCATGTCACTAAATCGTTGATAAGGTCATGCATGACAAACTTTTCTCCATGTGTATCATCGTATGATTGTCGAATTAACGATCTAGATAAAAATTCAGCAAAATAGTCATCATCAACATCCTCCGCCTCTTTTTCACTTTGAGAATAATCAAGGAAGCCATCTGCCGTCCATATCCAAACCAATTTTTTCATATCAAGTAGGCAATCTTTTCGAAAAATTGAGCAATAGGAGAAACATCTCTTCAAACGAGATGGAAGGTATTGGTAACTCAAATGCAAAGCGGGCATAGTTTTAATCTGGATCAAATTCCATACGTCACTATTAAGAATTGCAGTCCACTCACTACCTTTGAACGCACAAGTCCTCCAAGTGTTTTGGCGGGTATTGGCAATCCGGTACATTTTCTAGCAATCTTCTTCCCCGTCTCTTCTAGGTTTGGGTATTTACGGCAACAATAGTCTTCAGCGCCACCAAACACATTAATATCCCTAAATATAAAAAATTGGCTGTGAATGTTCAATTAAGCTCCGTTGAAGCAAAAAAATTTGTGGTATGTTTTCTGTTGAAGTAAGGTTTAAATTATTGAGATATACGATATCTGGTGTGTGAAATTTTACTTTTTCTGTCCATTTCTTTTTAAAAAAAATCCATACTCTTGATTTGAATTAATCATGCTTCTTCCATTGAAGGATTTTAGTATTCTATAATGAAAAAAGTGCAAATAAGTGATAATATTTTCCTCTATCAATTTAAATATCTCAAATGTTTGTTTGTATTTTGTTCGGGTATTCGATTTTAACATTGATTTTATTCTTTCCACAATCTGCAAGTGATAACAACAATGGAAATTCCAGGTGCAAGCGAAGAAGGTCGTATGTTTTATTCAAAAAAAGACAACATGATGTTAAATGATGTCAATGAAATATTTAAATTTTATAATGATGTATAGATTTCCCTTACCAGTGGATTGAAGAAGCATACATCCAAATTTTTGTACCATAGAATAATAAGCTCAAGTTATTCAAAACTTACAATTCTCACGTTCTTTTGGTATTCTTCCATTTAACAATTTCACAACAAGATCAACACTTTCAAGATATTCAAATGTGATATATTTGTTTATCGTTATAATTCAAGTAGAACTAGAAACAATGTTTAAATTATCATGAATTATTATTGTCGAAATAAATTCTCCAGAATCATTTTTTTAAATTTATGGTTCACATGTGATTTGATTTGCTACGAAGAAGTTCGGTTAGCTAGGGTGTTAGTGTAACCAGGATTACTTGCATTGCATGTGTAATTATTCTCTTACTATAATTACTGTGCAGATATTTCTGACACCGGTATAACGAGGAAAATGTTCCTCTGGAAAACATATTTTTAACGAGGAACAACTTCTTCCTCGGAAAGTTTCGTCGGAATTCCATGGATTTCTTGTAGTGTTACCATGAATGGTTAATAAATATATTAGAACATAGAAATGAATATAACAAAAAAAACTTCCTTTAGATTACTTGGTTGCAGGATTCTCTTCTGAACCTTGTCGTCCTCGGTTCGAGACATGGCATCTAAAAAACACTTGAACTTATAGTAAGAGAATAAAATATTTTTGACAAATTAATATGGACCAAAACTTGATATTAGTATGATCAGTTCCTAATGGAGAGTATATTGGAAACCCTCCCTTTCCTTCAAAAAAAACCCTCCCAAAGTGAAGTCTTAGGGTGAACATAACATAGCCCTATCATATACTACATATTGATGATATATGTATGTGTCGTCCAAAGCACCGTCTCTGTAGTTATCAAACTGATCATGCATTTTAGATTCTGGTCCATTTCCATTCAAATTCAAACAACTATAGCTGGTGGAAACATTTTGGGCATGGTTCGGTGACACAAGATACGAATCTTGGCAGGACTTATGGCGATATGGCGTAACATTATTCTTAGTACAAATACACACTAGCAGGTAGGAACAAACCAGAACACCAAAACGACTAAATAATACAACTCCACACAACCACAAAAAACCAGCAACGCTACGCAAATGGAACCAAAAGAAAGAGAACATGAAATAAGGAACAAAGCTGAAGCTAAAGCCAACATAATGAAACACTAATCAGCACGAAGAAGCAAACTAGATCCTAGGCATCCAAATCCAAAGCCTGTGGTGCAACACGATTCGACCAAGATAGAAAAATGAAACAGAGGCGAAACAAGCAGCCTGTGACACATCAATATCCAAACAGTTTGCAAAATAGACCAAAGATCACAAGTTCAAACCGCGCTTGACAGATCAAAAACCAGAAAACCAGAAAAGAGAACACAACTCCAGGAAATAGCGACTAAGCGGGCCAAAAGACTTACAGCAGCAGACTAAAAAAACTGTGACTTGCAAAGTGAAACATTAAAGGTTCCAACATTTCAATGTGATAGAACAATTGACAAGCATCACTTGTTGAACCAAACTATTAATAAAGGTAGCCTCACCAATGGCCTTCTGAAACAATATTTTATATTGAATATATAAAATAGTCTTCGCTATAATTGCAACAGAAGAAGCACATTTCTTAAAACCCTAAATTCGGTGAATACAAGTGATCTTGCAAACTTAGTTGCCGCCATGTTTTTATATACAGTTAAGTCACATTAAATCGCAACAGAAATTGCTAGTAGAGTAAGTGTATATATAGCTCATCTTATGAAACAGAAATAGAGAAGACAGAATAAATTCAAAAGTAACACGACAAACTTAATTTACAAGAAAAGTGTAAGAGACATATCATCTCTTTACTAATTCAAACGACGGTTCGGTAAACAGAAACCAAATAAATCAAAGGTCTTCAGATAATATTTTCATTTTTCCTTCAGAAGAAAGAAATAAAACATGCAAATAAACAAAGCTATTATATAGTCGGAGTCTAATAAAACACGCAAATAACCAAAGCTATTATATAGTTGGAGTATAATAAAACATGCAAATAAACATAGCTATTATATTGTCAGAGTCTAATAAAACTCGCAAATAAACAAAGCTGCTATAAAGTCAGAGTCTCATTAAAGCTTTTTAATCTGATCACTCCGCAGTCATTGGTTGGGTTATGCAGCACCTGAACCTGGCCTTCCGGACTGTTGTCATGACCTCAATCTCAGCACTTTCAAGCATTGCGACAATTTCAGCAAATGGTGGCCTAACATCGGGGTTGGGATCCCAGCACCTTGTCATGATTTCACGAAGAACAGGCAAACAATCATCGGGCAAGATTGGGCGGACATTTCTGTTGACAACTGCAAATGCTGCCTGTACTGCTGTCATGTTCTGAAATGGAAGCATCCCAGTGATGAGCTCCCAGAGAACAATCCCAAAGCTATACACATCCACTTTATGTGTGTAAGGCCTATGTTGGATCATCTCCGGAGCCATCCAACGGTATGTTCCAGTCTCGGGAGTCATTCCTTCAGTGTGCACCTCAATCCGAGCGACTCCAAAATCAGCAATTTTGATTGACTTGTCACCGAAAATCAAAAGGTTGTCAGATTTCAAGTCCCTGTGAATCAATCCCAGACCATGAACATAAGCCATGCCTCTTGCAACATCCAAAGCTTGTTTGACAGCTTGTTTGAGGGGAACTGCTCGGTTTTGGCGTTGATTCAAGAACTGTCGAACTGATCCACCCTTAGCATACTCAGTAACGATGCACGAGACCATAGGTTTACGACATGCACCTATGAAATGAACTATATTAGGATGCTTCAATGTAGAAAGCATCATAACCTCCTGCTGAAATTGTTGTTCCATCAACGGAGCATCATTTGCATTCCTCTCCAAGATTTTGATAGCGACATCCTCCCCGTTGTAAGTACCTCGGTAGAGTTTCCCAAAAGATCCTTGCGCAAAAGCCTCGCCCATGTTCAGCTTCCTCAAATCAATCGTCCACTCTTCAAAATTTTCAAGCCCTAACGTCGGAGAACTATAGTCCATCAGAGCATGAGCTAAAGCATCATTACTCAATGCATGAGTGACTCTTCCCCGAAGATTAGCACTGTGGGCGACCGAGTAGTTATCGTTGGCGTGCCACTTCAACCCTTGGTGATCCAGCATGCGGGTATGGGAATCATTGGACCCAACACTGCTGTTATTGGTACCCTCACCAAGCATGGTAATACTCTTGTTGAGATCTATTGGAAACATTTTTTTCATCAAGGAATACCAAACTTTTCTCTGCAAACTAAACCGCAAAGACAAAAAATAAAGTAGATAATTTTGTTTAGGCAATATATCTTTCAATTAAATGGAGTTTGATTGCACTACCAAAAAAAATGGAGTTTGATTTTGTAATCAATGAAAGAGATGTAATATCACTATATCAGAAACTTTTTTAATGAGAATAAATAACATTTTAATCGATTATATATATATATTTTTTTTGAAAGAATATTTTTTATTTTTTCTAGTCAATATTATAATCTCCATGAATATATATTTTATATTTTTTTTTAATTTATATGATTTATATTTTGTGTTTTTTTTCGGAGTAGATTTTTTATTTTTCGTTAATAGTTGAATATTTTATTTTTTTATTTTTTTATTAAAAAATATCTTTTGTTGTTACTGTGGATAATGAATTTCATATTTGATATGAATGTGTTTTCTAGATGTGATTTTATATTATTATGGATGTAATCGTATGTAATTAATTCAATTTTATAATTTATATGATTTATATTTTGTGTTTTTTTTAGGAGTAGATTTTTTATTTTTCGCTAATAGTTGAATTTTTTTTTGATTAAAATATATATTTTGTTATTACTGTGAATAATGAATTTCATATTTGATATGAATGTTATTTGTAGATGTGATTTTATATTATTATGGATGTAATCGTATGTAATTAATTCAAATTAACATCCTTTTAAATGTTTTCAAGTAAATATAATACTTCTTCTTTTATTTTATGGAGACTATGGTACGTTATTCCATTTTATATTCCATAATTAAATTATAATTATCATTTGATTTTCTATAATTGTAATTTCTATATTTGTGAAACATTGTGATAGAGATAGACATATGTGTACTTTTTTATGCACTTGATTTTGAGATGTCACGTGTACCTGTCCTCTTTTTTTTATTCTAAATGTATGTTTAAGAGAAGAGATGGTGCAAATGAAAATTAGTTCATATTTCTTATAAAAATAATCAAAAAGTTTTACATTTTTGTTTCTTATAAAAAGAACCCAGAATAATTTATTTATATTTATTTATATAACAAACATTTACCTTGCAAGGGTTTCTTTTATTTGCTAAAATCATTATTAATTGCTTACTCGTATATGTATCATGTACCCTTTGGAAAAAAAAGTATATGTACCATGTACATATAATGGCGTATTAAAAGAATTGTATCAATCAATTTTTTTTTGGGTACAATTGTATCAATCATTTAATGACTTCAAACAAGCACATGCTTTCTTCCTATTTTCAAATTCAAAATTCTATTTTTAGTAATAAAAATCAAAATTTCATTTAGTTTGTGAACTAATGAAAAAACCTGTATTCTTTAATGACATAAATAATTGTTTATGAAAATATTCCATAATTTTAGGCCATCATTTTCATGAGCAATTATGGAAATTTTCTGGTCTATTTTATTTTTAATAAAAAAAGAGGTATTATTTATTTGGTCTTTCAGTTTTTTTCATTGGTCTATTTCATTGCTACCATGAATATTTCATATTGTTTAAATACTGTCGTCTATAATACATTGAATTTAATGTCATTGCAAGAGTTTTTTTCATTTGCAAATTATTATTTTGTTTCTTTTCAATAACAAGTCCATATTCATCAACAAATTAAAAAATATAACTACTATACTATAATATATTTTTCTTAATAATTTTTCATGATGCATTTTTTTAATGCAAGAAGCATAAACTCGAAATCTAATTTAAACTAAGGAAAAAAAAGAGCAAAGAGAGGAAAATAGTGAAGCTTGTGTTGTCTTTGAGTTTTTCATTTTTAATGACTATCTCGTAAAAGACCTGTGTGATATATAAAAATAATTAGATTTTTTTTAAAGGAAGAAGATAGTTAATATTGTCAAAAGTTTAAAGGTGTTAAATAAAAATATCAGGTCTATTAAATATTTTTTCTTATATATAAAAAATATGTTAAATAGTTGAATCACAACCAGTTGTGGATTTTATTTGCTTATATATGCGAAAACAAATTTTTATGTGCATATACGAGAAAGTCGTTGTGATAAAATTTTGAAAACTCATGACTATTTTCAAAATATCGAAATTAATGTAGTGTTTCTCAGTGTTCCACAAATTGAGTGTTAACTCGGAGGCAAACTCGGATTTTTGTGAAATAGGAATGTTTGAAGAGTTTGATTGGGTTAACACGTGTAAACTCGTTTGAGTTTACTTTTTAAAAAACACTTTTATTTATTGAATTCTGCTCTTTACCCAACACAAATTGCTCGCTCCCAATTGAAAAGACTAAAATACCCATGCGCATGTTAAGTCACGCCAATGTTAAATTTGCACGAGTTAAGTTACGCTGTGTGACTTATGTCACGCACCTCTGGCCAGTGGTCTGAGCTCAAGAACACTTTTTTTGGACGGTAGTCAGTTATTCAACCTTGATTTTACACCATTTTTATACGTTATTCAAGGGGTAAAAAGAGGTCAATCGACTTAGGGTAAAAAGAGGTAACCCTTGGGGTAAAACTAAATCTGCTTCTTTTTACCTCCAAAAACATTTTACCCTGGGTGAAAAGAATCTTCTTGGGGTATAAAAAGAACCAGATTTAGATTTATCCCAAGGGTTGATGTCGTTTTATCCCAAGATGATTGGTCTCTTTTTACCCCAATGTTGTTCTCTTTTTACCCCAAGAGATTAGTAAATTCGAATAAAATGTATCAATTATTGTAAATGTATCAATGATATTAATAAAATGAGATTTTATAATTTTGTCATCTAAATAATATAATGTCTTCGAACACTATTTGCATTTATATTTGCGTATTAAATAAATTCGAATAAAATTATGTATTTAATAAATTCGAATAAGTATTGAATAAATTCCGATAAAATTTGCGTATTAAATAAATTCGAATAAAGTTGCGTATTAAATAAATTCGAATAAAGTTGCGCATTTAATAAATTCGATAAAATTTGCGTATTAAATAAATTGGAATAAAGTTGCGTATTTAATAAATTCGATAAAATTTACGTATTTAATAAATTCGAATAAAATTACATATTGAATAAATTCGAGTAAGCATTAAATAAATTCCGATAAAATTTGCGTATTAAATAAATTCGAATAAAGTTGCGTATTAAATAAATTCAAGAAATAAATGTAAAAAATAAAGTCACAAGTACACATAATCAATTCAAAAAAATACACAATTGTATTTAGTTTTAATTTCATCTACGTTGCATTACATTCTTCGTAAATATGCGGTATCATTACATTACATTCGCGTAGAGATTTGCAATTTTTGTTGAAAAGTCAAAAGAATGAAGAGAACACAACACATGTATTTTACAAAATCAACTATATATGTTATCACATCAAATTCTCTCATATAAGACGAGTCATCACATAAAGAATGAGGTACATTCCGTGACACTCATCTTATATGAAGGAATCACCCGGAAGTTGTATGTTTAGGTAGTGTAGTGAATGTGGTGATTTGTAAGCCCCTTTGAAAAGTCAAAAGATTAAGAGTACACAACATGTATTATGCAGATTCAGTTATATAAGTTATGATATCGAATTCCTTCATAACTTATATAACTGATTCTGCATAATACATGTTGAGTACTCTTAATCTTTTGACTTTTCAAAGGGGCTTGCAAATCACGACATTCAATACGCTACCTAAACATACAACTTCCGAGTGAATGCTTGAGAGTTGTTGTTTAACAGGTTTGACCTTATCCAATTTCAGAGGTAAGACGATAATTGTTGTAGTTGGAAGGTGCATTCCCTACCTAATCACGATCTTCTGGCAGAATCAAATTTGTGAGAATATCTTTAGGCGATGTCAACAACATGACAAACATATCGATTCACGGGAACATTTTGTGCTCCCAAAAAATCGAGAACATGCTCCTCACGTCGTCGTCGTTCTTTAATTCTACCGACTGAACGTTATCCTCCCGTCGTCCAACGTTGGACATTCATACCAAATGTATTCCACCCTCCTTGTGTCTCTGAGGTTAAGTCCTTGATTGATTTCATCCAGTTGATCCTTGAGACCTTTTAACGTTACATTAATGTATCGAACCTTCAACATCTGAGGATTTCCACCATTAAAGCGTATGCTAACACTGAACTAATCAATCATTGTTTCAAACCTACACCATAAAAAATTAAACAATCAATGAAAAAGTCATTCAAACATTTCATCAAACACTTGGAGAACAAATTATACATAAACCCTAAAACTCATAATTACAACATAAACATGCAAACATCTAAACAATTAAGCAATATAAGTCATTTACATGTAACATTGTATCATTTTTTGCCAAAAAATCAAAATTTAAACAAAACCCTAAAACTAAAAAATTCTAATTTAAGTGAAACAAGTCTAACATACCAACATAAAAAGGTTAATGGTGTATGATTATGAAAACTTACTTGTTATTGGAGTGGTGTTTGATTTAAAGTTGAAGGAATTTCGGATTTGGGTGATTTGAGAGAGATTTTGGAGATTTTAGATGGGAAATGAAAAAATGAGGTTCTGTCTGGCCTTAAAACAGCGCGCAACGTGAGTTTTGTCACACAAATTTAACACCAGCGTGAGTTAACTCATGCAAGGGCGTTTTGGTCTTTTCAGATGGGAGCGAGCAAAAAGTGTTGGATAACGAGCATAATTCTTTTTTATTTTATTTTGGGCTTTTATTTTTTGGACCCATTTTCCTTGAAAACCTAATTTTTTTCAAAGCCTAAGGTACAAAATGTTATTGTTTGTCTTTGATGTGTGATTTACTAAATACTGAATGTGCTTGTGAAACTTTAGAAGGATTACACTTTTGAAGAAATTAACTAGTTTATTTTTTGGATAGTTTTATTAACAATTTTAGAATCTTGTGAAACTTGTTTTTTTGGATTTTTTTTTTTTTTTTTTATGGTTTAGAGACTTGTGAAACTTATGATTTTGTAAGTTAATATTGTATTTTGATACTATGTTAACACAACTCTTAATTATGGTGGTTATGTATACTTTGCCTTTAGAATTAAGTCATATTTTGCACTATTGACCTATTTGCAATATAATATTAGCTTACGTATGTCATGTATATAATAAATTTTATATAATTTTAATTTTAGATAAACTTGTACGAATTCATGAGTCGAATTTATGATTCGAGTTTACATAGGTAAAACGAGGTGAGGTAAACTCTTTAGTTTTAAAACCTTGGTGTTTCTATTATATAATTTTTTATTTTGTATGAAAAACATCATTAAATGTTTACACCGCATACAATTGCAGATATTATATGTTGATAGCTGCATAAACAAATTTTTATATACATATATGAGAAAGACAATACAATAAAATTTTAGAAAATCATAAGCATATTTTCAAAATATCAACATTAATGTTGTGTTTCTATTAAATAAGTTTTTTTTGACACATATTAAATAAGTTTTATTTTGAATGCAAAACACTATTCAATTTTTACAATGCATATGTTGCAAATTTTATTTGTTTATATTCGCATAAACAAATTTTCATATACACATATGAGAAAGTCAATATGATAAAATTTTGAAAACCCGTGACTGTTTTTAAAATATCAACATTAATGTAATGATTCTATTAAATAAATTTTTATTTTATATTTAAAACACCGTTAAATATTTGCACCGCATTCGTTGAAGATTTTATATGCTTATATATGCAGGAGAAAATTTTGACGTGCCAATATATAATAGTTAATATGATAAAATTTTGAAAACTCATAGATTAATTAAAATATCGACATTAATATGGTGTATCTATTTAATATTTTTTATTTTATATACACATAGCTTGAGTCTTTTAAAGTCATGTTGCCTTCTTTTCTGAAATCACTTGTATTTGTAACTTGTCCAAAACTGAAATTTGATGATTGTCCAAGACTTGGTTTATTGCCAAGAGATGAATTTCCCTCCTCTCTTAAGCTATTGAACATTAACGGATGCGCGCTATTAACAGCAAGGTATGCCAATCGGAGAAGTCGTCATGTGTCCAAGATCGCTCACATCCCTGTCATAAAAATAAATTATGAAGTGATAATATGAGCCATGGCAAAGGAAATGAAGAATCGCACTTCCATTTCAGGTACCTTTTTTCTTTTATGTTGCCATGAAGCACAGATACGGACACTGGACATGACACAGATACTGACACGCCGACGCAGCTAATAACTTGAATAAATCACATAATTTAATGTAATTACAAGTGTCGGTGTCTGTCGGTGTCGGACACGTGTTCGTGCTTCATACGTTACGATGTTAAATACTGTTTAGTTAACCATTCTTATGTTCCTAAGAGGAAACTTCAAATGTTCACTGACAAGAATAGTTAATCTTCTATTGTCTGCAATATAAAACCAGTTTACAGCATCGGTTTTGCAGAAGAAACCATCACAACTTGTTTCTCCTTTATATACATGAAAGTTATAGTTAGAGGGTGCCTTGCATGTGGAAGTTATGATTAAAGCAATGATACAAATTGATTTGATACAGGTCATTGGTAAACCAGTTTATCTTGTGGGAAATTCACTTGGAGGATATTTGCATTATACTTTACCGCATGCTAGCTACCATCATTTAGTGAAAGGTGCTACTAAATAATATTGCTTAATTGCAATGCAAAATTGTGCCTGTTCTAGAATAAAATGACTTGCAGAATTATTATAAGTATATGACTTTATTTTTATTTGCTTTTGATTTTTGTCCTTTTGTACTTCCATATTTTCATAAATTTAGTTATATACATCTTAGTAATTTTCTTGCATGTTAATGTTACTTTAAATTAAATTCTGCTTAATGGTCCTATTCCCATCCTTTTGTTTTAGAGCAAATACCAAAATTTATAGTCACATTTTATTGGCCAAGGTTCTAAATTGTGGCCAAGGTTGCAATTGTGCTACAAATCTTCATATTTAACTTCAAATAAATGCGGCCGATGTTGCTGCAGTTGCAGTTGTCATTCCGCGTTGGAACCATTGTATTTCCTTTCCAATTATGTTTAAATTCTTCAAACCCACTCTCACCAAAAGACCTCTCCACAGCTATCTTTGGAATTATACAACGACTTTGATTCGTGTAAGGAATAGTTTCAACATTTCTTGTGTCTAATATGTAAGGAATTGCAGAAATGAAGCGAGCACAAAAAATAGTGAGCTTTCTTATGAGGTTTTCCATTAATTGCTGAGTTGAACGATAATCTCTAGGGAGACAATAACTTACTACTCTATTATGTGTTTCAACTTGATGGACTTGTTAGTACATCCATCAATAATCGGTGAGACTTGAAGCCAAATATACACCACTTTACTATAGGTCTATGGAATATCGGTTACAATATTTTACACACGAGACCCTTTTTTTGTTACTTTGATCCTTTTTCAAGCCACCCTGATATTATTATCATTTTTGAAACCGCTTTGAACCTCCATGCAATTTTCTCAGTTGCTACTAACTGACGAATCATGTCACAAGTTTTGAACCTATAATATTGTTTATTTGATTTCCCTTTAAGTTAAATAGACTTTTGAAAAGTTGGTACAATTTGAAACTAACTTTGGGATTGCTCATTTAAATTAGCAACATTCTAAATATGGTGTGGGGTACCAGTAGACCTTGGTTATAAAAAAAATAAAAAAGAATTAAAAATGTAGATAAACCACATAAAGTGGGTCTACACAAAAAAAATAAAAAAATAAAGAGCCAAAAATTGGCCTCTTAACAAAAATCTACTTCCCAGTTGTTTTGTTAGCCTACTTTCTCAAATATATCCCACCTTGACCTAAGCCACTTATAATCTTGAAAGACCTTTAAAATGTGTAAATAAAGTGATCTTGAATGTTTGTTTGGAATATCTTCAAGTCCATAGCAAAGTGCTTTCACATGACGACTAGAGTGGACAAATGTCATGACCAACCTTACTGGCTTTAGGAGGTACATACATGTTCCGCTTGCATGAAAGTGGTAACTTAGCTGAGTTTCGAAATGTAATGGATGATGATCTAAGAAACCTCTAAGGAATGGTATTCTCTCTCAAAATTTATGCAAATTTAGAATTTAAGAGCAAGCAACATTTAGAGTTTGAGGTTGTGATGACATGTCATCTTAAGTTATTTTTATTATGTTTTTCATTCATTTTATTAGCAATTAGAGTCAATAAAGAGGAATTTTAGAGAAGTTTGCTCATTGTTTAAGGGACATTTCGTAATGTTTTCATATCAAGTCATTCAATTATAGTTCTTCCCCAAACTAAGCAATTCATAGGTGTTTTGTAAGTATTGTACTGTAAAATCATGTAATTCGGCAAAGCATGACACCTCATGAAGAAGTGGAAGAAATGAAATGAAGATTAAATAGGCCTCTAAAGATATAACAAATTTATGGAAATTTGTCCCAAGTCCCAATACCAGTTTGGAGGTAGAAAGCACTCAAAAGATAAAAGAAAAAGGCAAAATTGCATAGGGAGCTGAAGCCACGCGCCATGGGTGTGCAAAACTTAGGAGAAAAACCTTTTTCTAGTACCTACACATGATGCACATTACCCCATTTGCAGGGCACATGCAAGGCTGGGTAAAACTAGGGTTTTCCCTATTTTTCTCTGTGGGTTTGTGGGAAAAACCCAGTTTTTCAACCCAAACCTAGCTGAAAACTTGTATATGTTTACAAGAACCTTCGTTCACTTTTTCTCATTCATAATTTTGCAGTTCAAGAGGAAGGAAATTTCTATGAGTATCAACAGAAGAGTCTCTCCGCATCCTTTGTCATTAAAGTATGTTTTATTTCTTTTGTAATTTGTCTTTAGTTAACATAAGCAACTAAACACCTATTATTAAGGGTTCTAAGATGAACCTCTATTTGTTTGTTGGATTCAAATAATTTAAGTCTTTTTTCAGTTATGTTTTAAATTTATTTTATTTTTATATGCAAAAGGTTAATGCTTCCACAAATCATAGGGAGTGTGACACACCTAAGGATTTGGTTGAACATAGAAATAGTCTGCAGAGATATTTCTAGTCTAATTTATGAATATTGCGTATAAAACTTATCCTTTTCCCCTAGTAAGATAGGGTTAGGCCTATCCATTTAATCTACAAGGGGCAAGTATGGTTATGTGGTGAACGTCTAAGATTCTTAAGGTTAGGCGGTTCTTTTAGATAACAATTTAGGAATATTAACTTCGTTTATGTTTCAATTACCTATGATGACCTTGTAACCCGTATCGCACATATGACCTTTAGGTGATCAACAAAAGCAACTTGACATCTGGAGAAACGCTTAATCCAATCGAACTAGCCAGTTAAATAGATTCATATCTCATAACTAATAAATGGCTGAAGTAAATCCAACACATATATAAAGGGGATTAAAAGAATCCTAATTACCTCCACATTCTGCAATCAAAACCTTTACTTCCGCAATCAACTCAGTCTCTTTGTACACTCAAATCAAATTTGCAAACTCCCCCAATTTATTGCTTTTGTTTATTGTTTTAATAACTTTAGCTAGTTGTCTAGTTGATACAACAAACCCTCTGGAAACAACTTACTTGCTACTTTATTAGTTGAAAACGTTTTGGTGCACTTACCAAATATAGTCATCACCATGGTTTATCTCATTGGATTTTCATGGTAAGGTTATTAGTGAGACAAATTATGATAAAATGATATTGTATTCTTTTTCCTTCAGGGGGATGGTATTACTAGTTTTATAAGTGCATGTCAATTTAGCAACGTAGTTATTTGGCCATACTATTAGCCCATACACACTGTTGTGATTCTTTACCAAATCATTATATTTCCCTATAATAAAATCCTCTCTCTCTTTCTATTTATTATTGTTCTTGTTCAAAATCATTTTGCGTGCACCTTTGTGTGCACATTTCTCCCAAAGTTGCTTGAAATGAAGTTATTCCCAGTAATAATCTTTTGTAATTTGCCCTTTCCTATCATGAGTAGGTTATAAAATAATGAAAATTTAATTATTGAAAAAGAAAGGAATAAACACAAATCATTAATACATACATAAGAAAAACTTAACAATACTACTAATTTATTAACCTTTATAAAAAAATAAGAGGGTCATATTAGATAACTCTTGTAGAGAAGATAGCCCATTTATTTCGTATATGAAAAGGAATAACTCCAAAATTTAGAGAAGATATCCCATTTGTTTCGTATATGAAAAGGAATAAGAGGAATGTTAATAACATTCACTTTTCAATACTCTCTTAAGCACTCACTTTTTTATTGGATGAAATTAATGTATGTTTCACCACTCTGTGTTTGTTCAATTTTTAAAGTGTAGACCCACAATGGTTTAAACCAATAAGAGAATGAGTATTAAAGAGAGTGTTAAAAAAGTGTGTTTCTAGCATTACTGAAAAGAATAATTCCATATGACATCGCTAATTTAACGCGCCTAGGTGAGAAGAGATTTATATGGTATCAATATATGTGAAAATGTATCGGTGGCATCTCATTTGTTACTTGCATATGACTGTTTTTTGTTGCATGATATTATTTTGTAGGATCATATTTCTGACAGGTGGAGGTGGGTCATAGATCCCATTAATGGCTACTTCGTTAAGGGGACTTATCATTATCTCACGGCGCTTGAATCACCTCCTGATCGGGACATGTTTGTTGATGTGTGGCAAAAGCAAATTCCGTTAAAGGTGTCATTGTTTGCTTGAAGACTTTTTCGCAATAGGCTTCCAACCAAAGACAATCTAGTTATGCGACATATCCTTCACAACGATGATACCTTGCGTGTGTGGGGGGTGCGGTGCGGTGGAGATTGCAGATCACCTTCTTTTCAGCTGCGACATCTTTGGCAGCGTGTGGTCTGCGGTCTTGCAGTGGCTGCATATATTTTTTGTTGCTCCAGTAGGGAGTAAGTATCATTTTCTTTAGTTTGGGCAAATGGCTGGCCTACTGCATTCGTCATACACTTTCTTTTGAATAATCCGGATGGCTTGTGTCTGGATTATTTGGAAGGAAAGGAACAATCACATTTTTCATCAGAGGGCTGCAGATACTAAAACTTTATCAGAAAAGGTTAAACTGTTATCTTTCCATTGCTTAAGGGCAAATATGCTTACTTTTGTCTTTAGCTATCATGAATGGTGGCGGCATCCTTTATCTAGTATGGGTGTTGGGCTCTAACCTTCATGTTTCTTTTGTCTCACTACTTCGGTGCTTGTTTTTTTGGCATCTGTGACTAGACTTTGTATTATTTTGTGATGATTCTCTTTTGCACATCTTATACGAGATGAATCATTAGTGGTAGTTTAAATCTCATTTTGCCTTGTTTAAAAAAAAATTGCAAGTTATCAAAATAAAAAATATTATAACAACTTATGATTCCGTCTCAGGTCAAGCCATAAGCATTCCTTAATTTGAAATTTATTATATCACATTAGTTTTATTTTATCACAAATAACAATCTATCATATTCCTTTTATTTTATCATCAAGGTTCTCTTCATATTCATTTATCAACATGCTTTAAAATCCCTTTGCATGAATCTTTCTACTAGTGTCATTTAAAATGAAGTTATTCTTATTCCCCTTGCGTGCACCGTTCTATTGTTGTCACTTGAAATGAAGTTACTCCTATTATTAATCTTTTTTTATTTTCCCTATCCTATCATAATAGATTATACAATAATGAAAATTTAATTAAAGAAATAAAAAGACTTTTAAGACTAGTAACTTTTGTGTGTGACCTCGTCTCTTTGGTGTGCTAATGGAAGAAACACAATATATTGATGTACTGAAGATACATTTAATAATAATAATAATAATAATAATAATAATAATAATAATAATAATAATAATAATAATAATAATAATAATAATAATAATTTTATGAACAATTTTTTCCAACTTCGTAAGTGCTAAAACTGTTTCATTAATGTATGGAGAGGATGAGCTTTATAAATACAAAGTGTAAAAACATTTGTTACAAGAAAAGTAATAAAATATGATTAAAATTGTCAAATTTATTTATGTTATGATCATCGTTATTTCTCTCTTTCTAGTTGCTACGAATGATGAAGGTAATCCTGTTTTAATCCTTTTCATATTTCTTTCTTTAATAAGTACTCAATTTTATCTCATTTTTGTTAAACTCTTTTATTCTCTTGTCAATTGCAGAGGACTGTTTAGTTGATGCTGATTGTGTAAATCTTTTATGCGACTTTGATGAGAAACCGAAGTGTATAATAAACATTTGTCAATGCTTTCCATGGACCGTGATTCACTGAAGTAAAAAAAAAACAACGTAGTCACATAAGATAAATCTTGACCCTTGATTTGATTAGATGGATTTGTATTGTTTAACTGTGTGACTGCGTCATTTTAATGACTGTAGTGAATCACATTCTGCTTTCCATTGCGGTTTCTATGATATTATTATGAGCAGCTTCATTGATGCATTAAGTGCTAGACCCAAGAAAGTCAGCGAATTCTCTGTTAGAATATTTCATATGTTGTCATTTAATTATTTCGCAGCCACCTAATAATATGAAATTTTGCACTTTTTTTAATTTCAAAAACCTTATACGGTAGAAATTCTATAAATTAATAATGTCAAGATCGGAGAAATTTATTAATTTATCGATAAATTAATAATTAATAATTTAAAGAGTTTTTAAGTAATTATATAGTACATGCCAAACAAAAAGGCAAATTAGTCTATGCCTCTTAGAATTACGTTGCAGCGAACCTTGAGACTCAACGTAAATTAGTAACTACTATGTTCATATGCATTGGAAAAATACAATACAAAAATACAACATCTGAGCTATTGGATGCAATAAGAAAAGTTAAAAATGAGCTCCAACCAGACTTGAACTTTAAAGGAAAACAGACAACTATTGAATCATATTTCAATAGAGTGTAATATTTTTTTTTTTCAATTTCTATGAATTATTAATTTATGATTTTCTTGGGACCGAAAAT
>Ga0315915_1004121_pt1 | contig 18354 bp, 10 predicted proteins | sample MpolbnodulesMG_FD_207738 | JGI IMG/M metagenome (GOLD analysis project Ga0315915, IMG submission 207738) | Medicago polymorpha root nodule microbial communities from Los Angeles, California, United States - branched nodules | ecosystem: Host-associated > Plants > Roots > Nodule | place: USA...
CGAAGGGTTAAAAAAATACAATCATTTAAGATTGATTCATATTATAAATTTTAGACCATTGTATTATTTATTTTTGGTGGTAAATTTTAGACTACTGAAAAATTCTTCTTACGTTTATAGTAATCACAAAGGGTAAACTTTTTTTTTTGACCAAACAAAGTGTAAATTTATGAAAAAACTAAAAAGTGTATATTTATTTTTTGGTAAAAAAGTGTAAATTTATTTGACACAGGTATCAAATCGAATAGCACCGTTAAAGTAGTTGGAGATATTTTAGGAAATTCCATTAAAAAAGAGAAATTTTTGAAACTAAAATTAACATATTTAGGGCCCATTTGTTACATATTAAAATATAAGCGATTTTGACATAGAGTAATTTAGAGATTTTATGAAAAATCAGAATCTATTTATCATTTTTTTAACGTGATAAAAATCACTTTTTTTTAAACAAATAATTTAGTTTGTTTTGATTCAGCTATATAAAAGCGATTTTTTATTACAAAATTAGTTTAATCTTTTAAACCATTTTTTTTCTCTCCTCTAAAAGAATCTATTTTTTGAGAAGCTATTTTTAGATTTATTTTAGATTCTGATTTTTTTAAAGGACAAAACTTAGGTACAATTCCTTAGGTGCTTTTCGTATGGTTCTTAACTAAATTCAACATGATTTCCTTAAATCCATAATTCTCTCAAAGTTTGTTATCTCCAAAAATGTTGTATTTTTAGTTAAGAACCATACGAAAAGCACCTAAGGAATTGTACCTAAATTTTGGGCCCGTTTGTTACAGCTTTTTTTTTATTATAAGAAAATCACTTTTTTTTAAAAAAAATAATCACTTTTTTTAATATTGCATCTGTTTGTTACAGATTTTCAAAAAAAATCTAAAAACTGCTTCAAATGAGAATCTGTTATGTGCAGGTTTTTTTTTAATAGATTATTTTTAGAGGAGAGAGAAATTTGTTAGGGGATTTTAACAAAAAAGATATGTTTATAACAAACTAAAATTCCAATCATATCCTTGTTTTGCTATATATACAAAGACTAGTCTTCCTTTTTTCACAGCCTAATCGTTATTCTTCTCTCTATTCTCTAAACAAGTGAGTTCCCTCTTTTATTTTTTTTGTTGCAGATCATCTAAGTTGTGAAGGTTAGCAATTTTATTATCTTTTTGATTCATTCATAATTGAACTTGTATATTTTTTTTTGGTTTCTCTTTCCATTATCATATTTTTCTATATTTATTTTCGATGACAATGAATGAAAAGGGTATAGATACTACAATTATGCTCGAATATTTTTTTTAAATATGATATGTTAATTTTTCTATAAGGAATATGTTATGTTACTATTTTATTTGAATTCATGTTGATAATTTTATGTAATATCTTGTGTAAATTTTTTAAATGTAACAAATACGTAGATAGTATGTTATTTTTACAACGTAAATGCATTTTTTAATTAACATACTTGTTTTCATACATAAAAAAGTAATTTTTTTGGACAAAAATGTTATATTTGGAAGAAAAAAAAATTGTGTCCTTTATGGTAATTTTATAATAAAAAATCACTTTTAGAAAGTTGTATCCAAACAAACTAAAAATCACTTTTTAAAAAAAAAAGATCACTTTTTTTTGAAAAAAAAGTGATTTTTGACATCAAACAAAAAATAGATTCTGATTTTTTAAAGAATCTCTAAAAAATAATCTCTAAATTATTTCATGTCAAAATCACTTTTATTTTAATCTGTAACAAACGGGCCATATATTTTATCGATTATATGAAAAATCAGAATCTATTCTGTGTTTGTTTACTGTGATAAAAATAACTTTTTTTAAACAAATAATCTAGTTTGTTTGGATACAACTATATAAAAGGAATTTTTTTGTTACAAAATTAGTTCAATCTTTTAAATTATATTTTCTCTCTCCTTTAAAAAAAATCTATTTTATTTTAAGTTGCTCCTAACGACTTCTCATTTGAAGCTGTTTTTAGATTATTTTTAGATTCTGATTTTTTTTAAATCTGTAACAAACGGATACAATACTCTTAAAAGTGATTTTTTTTTTTAAATAAGTGATTTTTTTTCTTAAAAAAGGTATAACAAACGGGCTCTTAATGACATTCTTGTTCAAAAAAAACATATTTAATGACATTATAATCCGATTTGATTATGTGCAGTATTTACTAATTTCGTGCCAAAATTCAGGAACTGTTTTTGCTATAAATCAAAGCCGATAGACCTAATGCCGTAATCAAGTTTGAATTCCGACTACTCTATTTATTTGTGGAAATTTACGACTACTCTATTATACGTGGCGGCGTAGTGTATCGACCAAAGTTGCTAGACCTAATGCCATGATCGAGTTTAAATTCCGACTACTCTAAAGTGTGAGTTTTTAATTTTTATCGTCCTTTTGTCTTTATAAAAAAAAAAAAAAAACCTAAATATGACTGTGTCACATGTTAGAGGCAAGTGAACGTGCGCTATTTGAAACACAGATCTGGATCCATTCAAACAAACAAATTCTCCACACACAAAGACACACAAACACACACATAAGCACTAGCATATGTTGTTGCTGCTCCTAAACTACACTACCATCACTCCTTGTTTTTTTTTTCATTGTTTCAAAACACACACACACAAAAAAAAACTCAAAGTAAAGGGTCTATATAGATAGAGCAAGTGTCATTGTTTGTGTTTTGTGTGTGTAGTAGTGAGATAAGAGAAGAGTAGAGAGAGAAACTGAAAGAAAGAGAGAGAAAAAGTCTTTGGAAAAAGACAAACTTTCAACTTCACTACTTACACACACTCCCCTTAACTCACACCACACCCCCATAAAACACAAACTACAGTAAGATGGCTGTGCAACTAGTTGCTTATGTAACAACTATGGTTTTGGTTTGTGTTATTTGTACTAACTGATAAAGTTTGACTCTTTATTGTGTTTTGAAACTTGAAAGCAGTTTCTGAACTCAGAAGTGAAGTAACCAAGAGAAAGATTTATGCTTTCATGGGTAAGTCTGTGATTTCTGCACAGAATTGGTTTTCATCTTTGATTTAGAAAAAAGGGTTGTTTTTTAATGATTAAAAAGTGTATAAAAATTGAATTTTTTATCTCTCTTTCTCTCTCTTGTTTTGCTACTTTTGAACTTGTTTCAAAAAACCAATTTTTTGTGTATGTTTTTTTGTTTTCCTTTTTCTTCATTGTTATGCTTTTTTGATTCACCACACGAGAATAGTCTTTATAAACACTTTACTTTCTTGTTTTCTTTCTTCTTTAACATGCTTTTTCTTCTCTTAATCTTTTGCAGGAACATGAGAAAGAAACACACACACACTCATCTTTTGGTTGGTAGGTAGGGCTTTTGTGTGTAGTTGAGAAGAAAAAAAGCAAACTTTTCTTGAGAAAGATAGAGAGAGATACACTAAAAAAAATTGAATTTTTTCATTTGAGTCTAGCTAGTTTTTTTCTTTTGAAACAATCATGGATGGTTATGAAGCTACTAAGATAGTATTTTCAAGGATCCAAACCATGGACCCTGAAAATGCTTCAAAAATAATGGGTTTACTTCTTCTTCAAGACCATGGTGAGAAAGAAATGATTAGGTTAGCTTTTGTTCCTGAATCACTTCTTCATTCAGTGATTTTCAAAGCTAGAAATGAGTTAGGAATATCTTTGAGTTCTCCTTCAACACCTCAATCACCTTCACCTTTTCATTCAAGTAACCCTGTCCCTATTTCAAGACAAAATTCAAACTCTTCAAGGCTTATAAATAGTGGAATGACCCTTCCTTCTAATCTTAGTATCCCAAATCCAAATTCAGCTTCTTGGGCTACTTTATCTGAACTTCAAAACCATGATGATTCTCCTTCCATGAACAATTCTTCACCTTTTTATGGAAATGGAGGAGTTGCTTCTGCTGATTCAATTGATGAGTTTCACCTTCAAGACCAACTCTCTTTCCTCAATGATGGAAAGAATTCAGATTTGTTTTACTCTCAGTCAGAGTTATCTTCTAGTCCTAGTAATGGTGGAAGTGTTGGAAATGGTGTTGACCCTTCATTTTTTCCATCATATGGTTATGGAGGAGGTTCAGTTCATAGAAGGAGTTGTTCTGTGAATGATGCTGCATGTTTGGTTTCTGAGGATCCTAATTCTGGTTTAGGTTGGAAACCTTGTCTTTACTATGCTAGAGGTTACTGTAAGAATGGTACTAGTTGTAGATTTCTTCATGGTGGATTTGGAGATGGTGGTGAAGGTGTTCCTTCAATGGACGGTTCTCCTAATAAGATTGAAATGATGGATCAGTGTCATGAACAGCTTCTTAGATCTAAATCTCTTCAACAACAAAGACTAGCTGCAGCTTCTCAGCTTATGGCCACTTCACCTTTTCCTTACTCACCTAAGTCAATGAGTTTGCTTCTTCAGCAGCAGCAACTAAGTGATAGTCAAAGGTATAATAAACTTATACTATAAATTATAAAGTTTTGTTCTTTTTAAGTTATTGAGTTTTATACACTGTCAGTGCATGTTTGGAATGATTTTGAGTTCGACAAAATCACGCCGGCACTGTGATTTTGTTGAAGCTTCAGCTTAAGCTACAGTTTGTTAAAAATCATGAATGATATTGCAGAGCTGCACTTATGCTGAATGAAGATTTGCAGAAATTTGGAAGGTCAAGGTTAGAAAGAAATGATTTTTCTTTGAACAATATTGGAATGATGAATCCAGCTTCTAGGCAGATATACTTGACTTTTCCAGCTGATAGCACTTTCAAAGAGGAAGATGTTTCAAACTACTTCAGGTACCTTGTTTTTTCCCCTATCTTTCCTTAATAATGAATTTGATTATACCTGCGTGTTCGGTTTGACGTTGAGTTTGTAAGCAAATCTGCCGAACTCACGGTACTTTCAGACATGCGTGGTTTACTAATTAGTGTAGTTTTTGGAAATTAACTTGTTTTGCATTAATTATATTGCAGCATTTATGGACTTGTTCAAGATGTGAGGATTCCATATCAGCAAAAAAGGATGTTTGGATTTGTTACCTTTGTTTATCCAGAAACAGTCAAACTCATTTTAGCTAAAGGAAACCCTCATTTTGTTTGTGATGCTAGAGTGCTTGTTAAGCCTTACAAGGAGAAAGGCAAAGTCCCGGACAAGTACAGGCACTTCCTTTACCTAGTCTTTTATACTATCAAATTGTTTCATGTATGTTTTGAATCTGTGCTGAGGTTTTCTTTACATTTGCAGAAAGCATCAACAAATGGAAAGAGCAGACTTTTCTCCTTGTGGTACACCTACTGGACTTGACGGTAGAGATCCATTTGATCTTGGTAAGTTAATAACTATGAAACACTCACAGACACGGGACATGCCACTGACACGTCAAAATCAGTAATAATCTGAGAAAAGATTTGTTTTTTAATATATGCATATGTGCGGTTTTGTGTATGTGTTGGACACTAGACACACCTTTAATCTGATGTGTCGGTACTACATAGATTAACAATACCTTTTATTTGAGATTGTGTTTTGGTTATGTTAGTCTCTCTTCTTTAACACGTGTTTTGTCGTCAAATTTCTTAGGGGGGAGAATGTACTACAACACTCAAGACATTCTTTGGAGGAGGAGGTTAGAGGAACAAGCTGATTTGCAGCAAGCGCTCGAGGCTCAAAGCAGAAGACTTATGAGTCTTCAACTCCTTGACATCAAAAAGCAGCACCAGCGTGCACTTTCGTCGGGAAGTCCAATTCCATCCCCAACTCACTCTCCTAATATGTTCAATCACAATTTCTTTTCTTCATTTAACAGCAGCTCAGAAAGCCAAGAGGGTATAAACTAAATTTCTTCACCGTTTAACTAAATTTGATCTTGAGTTGAACTATGTTTTCTTCTAACAATTAGATTAAATTTATTGTTCCATTTAATGTTGTTTGATTTCAGAGAATGGTTCGGGTTCGGGCTCAGGTTCTGCTAGTACTGCATCAATTCCTGTTGATCAACAAGTCAACATTTCTGTTGGCAAAGAAGCAGCAGTCAATGGAGGAGAAAATGGAAATAGTGATGCAAGTGGCAAACAAAGCTCAAATCATGAAGAAAGTGATTTACAAGAATGGTATAAAACTTTTTTTCTCTCATTTAGAATAATAACCAAAGAGGATGCAATAATAGCATGTAGTTGCACCTTTATTTTTTTGCATCCAATTCCTCTTTTAGTCCATGCTAAAAGTCTCATGCATTTATTCCTCATTTCCATTACTAAACTTTGAAAACTCTGACATTGATTGTTGTCTTTTAAAGGTTATGCATCTAAATATGTTGTGAATAAATGCAGCTTGGAGCATAATCTCCCTGATAGCCCTTTTGCTTCCCCTACTAAAGCTATTGGTGACTACATGGCTGCTTTCAACAATGGACCTAATGAGACCAATGATTCAGATGCATCTGCCAATTCCAAATTTAGTACTAACACACTTCTTCCATCATCGTCTTCCCTTGACATGGGATCTTTCAAATCCTATAACTGCCAAATACCAAGGTAGTAACCATCATTACATTTTGACCAATGTTTGAAAAATTAAACCGGACGGTTCCACAGGTTAAACAATAAACCAACACTGTTCGGTTATTTTAGTGTCTAACCTGCAGTTTTGTCCTTGTTCAAGCAAATTTAAAACAGTTGAACCATGACCTAAAAATCTTGCCGGTTCAATGTCAGATTCAGTTTTTAATACATTGATTCATACTAGTAACACATTTAAATTTCTAGGACTCATAATTTTTTTTAATTATTGATTATATTCTTTTCAACTTGATAGGTTTTCTTCTGGCCATGGAACCATTGGAATGATCGCCGGCACCGGTGGACCAATTGGCATTTAGCATTTAATTTTCTCTGGTCCAGGTAAATTATACTTCATATCTCTTAGTATTGCATGTTTTCATATATCTCTTAGTAGTTGCTTTTGTTGAATAAGATTTTTTTGATTGAATAATTTTACAGGAAGAGAAACATGACAAAACAATCCTGGACATGAAAACAAAAAATCTTGTAGAGAATCACCACCACTGATGCCATCACCATCAATCATCAATACTATACTAATTACTTCCATACAAAATGCATACTTCAAAAGCAGTTCAGTAAAGGAAGTGGGACATGCATTCCCTTTCTTTTCTCCTTATATCATAATTATCATTGTACTATTTTCACTTCTCATTTTCTGTAGTAAGCTGAACCACATGTTAAAAGAAAACAACAATAGCAAAAGAATCAAGAGAGTGAATATCTAGTAGTATTAGTAGTAGTAAAAGTAACAAAAATCTTTCACCTTTCCTTGCTTTTTTTTTACCTAAGTTTGATGTATTAGTCTTTTAGTTTTATATTAGAAGGGTAAATTTTCAAGATCATAGAGAAGATTTGTTGTATAACTACTTGAAGGCTGATTCAAAATATGATGATAAGTAACTTTAGATTGAAGAGCAAAGGAGAGGTGGAAGTTATAATTATGAGTAGTTTTTTTTTGGTAAAGATTATAATTATTAGTCTTAGCTTTGTTGAATTTCAAAAAGGAGATTTATAGCACTTTTATTTTAATGTTTGCAGTGATGTCTTGTACTCCTATAATTAGTTGTAACACAGTTATCAACCCCTAGGCCACCACCAAGACACAAAAGTGAAATTTTTTTAGAAAAGTAAAAGCAGAAAGCAAAAGTGATTATGACTATTTGGTCTCATTGCCTAGATCCCTCACCCCTCTTTTGTTTTTTCTATCTCTCTCCTTCTCTCTCTTATGTGTTTTTACATTTTTAGAAATTAATCTTAAAAAAAATAATTCTACTACTAGATTTTGAGGTAATTTGAGATATATAGAAAATAATTAAATTTCATTTCATGACACTTAAATATGCACCTTGTGATGTCACTATTATAATTTTCTTAAAAATTCTACTAATATATATTGAACAATAATTTAATTTTACATAATAATTTAAGGTATTTGTTAGCATTTTTCTATTTATATATCATTAAAATTAAAGTAATGAAGGAATTGAGTAGAATTAAGAGATTGAGTGTTTTTTAAAATAGTATATGAAAGGGGAATTTGTCACTTAGTTGATGCAATAATTTAAAACTTTTGAATATGTAAATTGGTGGGAGGTGAGGTGGGGTAATGTCTTTTATTTGATGCCATTATTGGAGAGGGAAAATATAAGAAGAGAGAGGTCCACAATTACAAACACATCTTCACATGGGTTATGCTGACACTGCAAGTGGGCCTTATATTCATTTATATTATGCCAGGTTGTTTGTGGGGTCCACCCACCAAAAACCCACCCATGTGACTGATGCCCACTTTCTCTCTCTTAAATATATATGCAAAAATATTTAAAAAAAAAAAAAAAACTCTTGCCCTGGCCTTTACTTTCTCTATCTGACAGGAAAGGACATGCAAAAATCTATATAAAAGTAGATTTAGATGCCCACACGTATGACAAAAGTTCACAGTTACTCGAATATTTTGGGGTTTGTGACTGTGCCCTTGTGAATATGTACATATATATTGTGTCACATAAAATAAAATAAAATAATATAATGTCATAGCCTCGTGAAGTGAATTACTATGGCGTTACTTTTATTTTACCCTTTTCCCAAGCTATTATTTTTAACTGCTACCTAGGTATTGTGGTAAAATTTTAGTATTAACAATTGAGCTTGAAAGTTGAAATTGTTTTGAAATTAAAAAGGAAAAAGGTTTTGATAAAGAAAAGAAACTGGCTCCTCGTGGATATGCACGAGGTGTTATTGTGATTGGTTTGAAATTTTGATTTCCTGTGCTATGGAATTTGTAAGTCAAAACAATCTAGATCGAGGTGATTTGATGACTGACAATGTTTAAAAATTGACGAGAACTGATGAATGGATAAGATCTTGAAATTATGGTTTAACTGCGATAACCAGCTTTAATCAAGATGATACTGCAAATTGGTTCAATGTTCAATCGGTTGTATTCCGGTCACATTTATAAGCAAAAAACAATTTTTTAGATTTATGAAATGTATTTAGTCAAAAAATGTGATCAAATATATTAATTATTCTATAAACCTAAAAAATTATTTTTTACTTATAAATGTGACCGAAAGGAAGTACAATTCAATTATGTTTTAATAACATTGTTTTTCTTTTGCATTAACTCTTCCTTTCCGGTGAAAAGGACCTTAATAATATTTGGAGTTCGATCGGTGATAAGTAAAATATGTCAAATAATTATTTCATTTAGGAATTAAACTAAAACTTTTTTTAAAAGATTTATTTTTTTGGTGGAGTTCATTAACTACTTAAGTTCAATAGCTTGGTTTAATATTATTCTTTGATAAACACTATATATAAGACTCTCTTTGTGAAAAGATGATCTCAAACTCTACTCATGAATGGAAGGAAAAGCTTGCAAATATGCATAAGAGCTATAGAAGAAGCACGATAAGAGGAATTTTTTATTTCACCAATTTAACTGATACAATTGATATGCTATCTATGTATAGAGTTTGTTCTGCTACTTTATAATGAACTAGATACAGTTGCATATATAACCAACTCTCTATCAAACCAACTGCTAGTTAGTTTTATCTTTATTACATTGCTTGTTGAACAAGCAAGCTATTTTGCCTTCTAATTTTCACTATTAACATCCCCCTCAAACTGGAATATATGTTTATAGTTCCAACCATGTTATGTAGTAAGTTGAAAGGACCATGATGAAGGGACTTTGTCGTCATATCAACTACTTGTTCCTTTGATGAAACTGGAAGCATGTGAACAATCCCTGCCTGTACTTCATCTCTTACAACATGGCAATCTATTTTTATATGCATTGTCCTCTAATGGAACACTGATTAGCAGCTATATGGAGGGTTGACTTGTTATCATAGTATATGATTGTAGGTGATGGATGTTCTATGAGAAAATCTTTGAGTAAGTATAACAATCATTGTCTTCACAAGTTTCTTGAGCTAATGCTCTATATCCTACTTCAGATGAAGATCTTGAGACAACTATTTTCTTTTTACTTTTCCAGCTAACCAAGGAGGTGCCAAGAAAGAAGCAAAAACCAATTGCTGATCTTCTAGTATATGGAGATGCTCCCCAATCTTAATCCAAAAGCCCTTAAGTTTCAAAGTTGATGAAAAGCTGAAGTGTTATCCTTGCCCATGATTAATTTTAAGGAGCTTTAAAAGATGAAAAGTTGATAGCATGTGTTCATTGGTGGGAGATGTAACACCCTATGACCCCAAATTCAAATTATTATATAAAGAATATAAATAACTGAACAGGTGTTACGTACATACTCAACTTTTCACCAAATAATAAACGAAATATCATAGAATAAGAGCGAAATAGTTCATTCATCTCAATAATAAAACAATTTTAGGTTCTCAACATCAATTAGAAAAATAATTTAAAGTTTCAAAATACTTTAACTCCATGGAAAAAAATATCAATGTTTAAACCTCAACCCTAGTGTTACAGATTAGAGTACGTAATCGGTTGCATAGTTATTCACTAATAAAATCACGACGAAGGATAAACTCCCATTGCCACCTTCTAATCGTCCCGCAACTAGAGCTTCTCGTCTTGAGTACCTATATCCCACGAGTACATACCCCACAAACCACACAACAACAACAAAGGGGGTGAAAATACATTTCAAAACATATGATCAGAACAAATAAAGCAACATAAAATAACAACATCATACAATCATTTCACCATTAGCATCAACGTTCATACACATCATTCACAACATCAATTACTATCAAAACATCATCATGTATATGCGAGAATGCAACTCTTTCTTATCACCTATATGCATACCGGTATCGGTTTCTACTCACCAAAATTGTATGTCAGAGTTATGTTACTGAGCAATACAACACATAATCACCACCAGAATCCTAATTATGTTATGATGCATGAAGACTCACTATATAGACAACAACAATTCATCACCAATGTTCATCACCCTAAGATTTTTATTTAACATCACCATTTATTATCACCGTAATATTCGTTTATCATCACCAATAATCATCACTGTAATATTTGTTTATCATCACCAATTTATTTTATACATCACCAGAATTTTTATGTGTGTATATACACACACACATGCATGCATATATCACCACTACAAACTTTTACTATATACTTTAAGAAACTTAACATTTTGCTCCATCATTTTAATTACTTCTAACCTTATCTAGTGCCTTAACTCACCATTTCCTAATTTAAATTATATTCATCTTAGCTCTTCTCTTAGCACCGTTAATTCTTCTTAATGGGTTACATTCTACTCCTTGTTCATTTGAATCTTTTACTAAGACTAAACCATTAAATTGATCCATGTCTTTGTACCAAATTCTTAAATTGGTCTCTGACTCTATTAATAACTCAAAATGGTTCATGCCTTTGTCAAAAGTTTCTCAGATTGGTCCCCGACTCTATTAGTGTTTTGTATTTTGAGTGTTAATGACTCAATGTCTTTTGGATATTATTCAGTGGTTAATGACATAATGTCTTTTGAATCTTATTTGGTACATTAATGACTTGCAATTCAAAACAACTAATAGAGTCGGAGACCAATCTGAGAAATGTTTGACAAAGACAGGGACCATTTCGAGTTATTAATAGAGTCAAAAACCAATTTGAGAATTTGGTACAAAGACAGGGACCAATTTAATGATTTACTCCTTTAATTTACTAAGTTATCCAACAATTAATTTTAGATTCCTTATTATCCTAGAGGATTTCCCTTTGCCATCATCAACTATTCTAATTTACCTCTCCATATCTCTCTTTATATTATCTCATGTTCCTCCCTTTAACTAGTTTAGTTTTTAGACTCACCACTGTTTCATGAAATTACTTCTAAAACGCCTAAATACATTTTCCACACTTGGGACCCTATCCTTTACTTTAGGAACTAATTTGGGGAAGACAAGTTGGTTATTCTCGTGCACGACCGTGCATTTTTATAACGCACAGGAGGGAAAAATTGAAGGGACAAACACAAAGTCTGTGCCTTTTAGGCGCACGGTCGTGCGTTAGCGAGGTTTAGAAAATTACATATTTTTTGCAATTTTGCTTTAGGGGACCTTTTTCGATTCCGTTTTCGACCCTAAACTCATCTTGTCCCTAATCATCACCCTAAGGTTACCCTATCATTCAAACACTATTTTCCTCTTAACCTATCCAATTTCACACCCTTTTCATGGTTAAATTCTCAATTCAATTACACTAACTTTGGTCTGTAAGTTTTAATCTCTCAAAAATAACAACAACATCAATTCATCACCAAATTCTCACCATGAATACATCCCCAAGGTTCATAGAATAAAAAACAACTCATAAATCCAGAATTAGAACACCCTAAGATGAAAGTTTCCCCCGTACCTCGAATTCTCCAACGGCTCAACTTTTGACTTGGTTTTTCCTTAGCCAGGGTTTGCCTAATTTTTCTCTATGATTCTCACGCGTAGCAACAATATGTGTTCTAATTTTCTATTCTTCTATTTATATTAGGAACTAGGTTAACTCTTATTATTATATTTTTTTCTCCACTACTTATCATAATTTTACTCATTCCTCCTCCACTTATTTTACTACTTCTATTTCTCACCTCCTCTCTATATTATTTATTACATTATTGCTCCCCTCGTTATTTTAATTAACACAGAATATTATTCATCACCAAAACCTTATCTCTTTCTCATCAACAACATATTGTTTCAATTAAAATGCCTCGTCACCACAATAATAATTAAACACTACTCATTTAACTTAACTAAATTAAATAATTAAAAATTTTGGGTGTTACAACTCTCCTCCACTTGAAGAATTTTCGCCCTTGAAAATTACCTGAAAAAAATAGCTCTGAATAAGATTCCCTCATTCGACTCTCTAGGTCCCATGTTATGCTTCCTCCAGCAGGTCCTCCCCATGTTACCTTCACTAAAACAACCTCCTTACCTCTCAAGTTCTTCACTTAACGATCTTCAATTCTTAAAGGTAAGGCCTCAACGGTTAGGTTGTCCCTTACTTGCAATTCATCCATTTGAATCACGTGTGATGTGTCAAGGACATAGTTCCGAAGTTGAGACACATGAAACACACACTATGAAGATTCAAAAGTGGCGACGGTAAAGCAACTTGATAGGCTAGCTCTCCAACTCTTTTTATAATCTGATAAGGACCAATGAAACGGGGTGTGCGCTTTTTAGACTTCAATGCACGTCCAACACCGGTCACCGAAGTGACTCTCAAAAACACATGATCCCCATCTTGGAATTCCAATGACTTCCTCCTCTTATCATGATAACTCTTATGCCTGCTCTGCGATGCTTTCATCCTCTTCTGAATCATCTTAACTTTCTCAATAGTCTGTTGTACAATCTCTGGTCCAAGCACCGCACTCTCACTAGATTCATACCAACACAAAGGTGTTCGACATCTCCTACCATATTGAAATTCTGGCACGTTAGTCTTAAGATGTTCTGCGAGATGTTCCAACACTAGTTACACAGAAAGCAGATCTTGAATAAAATGTTCAGAACATTAAGCTAACAAATGTAAATAAATTAAAGTAAAAACATCAGACATGAAAGTAAATGGCACAGTGAGTTTGTTAACCCAGTTCGGTGCAACGTCACCTACTCTGGGGCCTACCAAGCCAGGAAGGAAATCCACTACTGTATTCCTTATTCAATAGCTCTCAGCAAACTCCTCATTTACATTAAAGACCTATGACCTATCCGTATTGACTTCAACCTAGGAACTCCTAGATCTGAGATCCCATCTCACTCCCTACAAACAATCACAACCCCTGTGATTCTCAGTTTACAGACACAATCAAAGATGAAGTTACCTTCAAAACAAACTACCTACAACCGTGCTTCACAGCTTTGGTGTAGTACACAAACTACCTAACTCTTTGCTTAAAAGCTTCAGAGTAGTGCACAAATTACAACTCAAACACAGTCCTAAGCATGCATCAAGATGATACACGAAAGACTCACAAATAACAGACTCAAAACCCTAAAAGATCTATTCTTCAAATGACGGCTTGAATAATGAATTAGGTCTTGTAGTCTTGATTAAATACTGAAGCAATACGAGTCATAGAGTCTTGTTGGGCTTTAGAACAACTCCCAAACAAATGGTGATCCGTTTCACATTAATCAGAACCAAATAAGGAAAGTCCTAATATGTAGGCACATCATTAGGAACATCTTCGTGCACATCCAAAGTTTCCTTAGTAGATAACACTCCTTCAGGAAATAACAAATGCTCTGATTCTGTACTAAAAACATGTAGCTTGACCAACAAGAAATAAGGCGTGGATTCCTTAAATAAATAAACGCGTGCGTAAAACAAGGCAATATACAAGACACACTGAAGCATGCCAGGATGTTGAAACATCATGTCCAACATCTCACTTGAATATTTATTTTAGGCAAAAGTGAAGCCAACATACAAATATCAAACAATCTCCCCCTTTGGCAAATTTTTGGCTAAAACAAACTGAGGCCAATCCAAACAAAGCAGAGAGATAAAACGCAACATTTTCTTCAATCATCACACACACAACCATGAAGAAAGGTGCACACAGTCAGATTAGTAACAGATACCACAAATATAGTTCTTCAGTCACATCATAATCTTCAAGACTAGAAGAAGTATATCTCAGATCTCAAAATCTACTTCCAATATTTTCACAAAATTTCATCACATGGAAATATTTAGATAAGAGAAAAAAGTATCATACTAGAAAATCAGAGACTTGCATCAACGAAAACACAAGGGAAAAATAAATTCCCAGTAAACATGCAGAAGCTATAATATTCAAATGTACCTACCATAGTCCATCTTGGTTTTAGTCCCTACAACATAGACAAATTTGGCCAAACCTGTTGCAATGTCAGACGAGTGGGTAGTGGGAACCTAGTTTGCTGCACCAATCCTATTGAGGATGGCATACTTCACACTGAGCTTACCAGAAGATATCTTCCCTTACTTAGGCCAAGCTTTCACCTGATTGGCAGTAATCTCCTTGTTTACTTGGTTGTCAATGACTTCCAGCTCACCAGCACCAGAGATTAACCTCGACATAGTTCGCAAAGCCCCTTGCGAACTCTCTCAAGATCTTGATGTGAACCTCAGATCTTTATATGAAAACATAAGGGGATTCTCAGTCTATTTTTATTAACAACCAGTTGTCGAGGTTGTAATGTTGTTTCTTCGCGATCGTAGCATTTTTATTATGGTTTGATAATTTATTTCACTCCGTTAAAATGGAAAACGGTAACAGTCACTTTCGAAATCGTTATGACGTGGTCAAATTCTTGATAACGATATGTTTTTGAAACATTGGTCTAACCCAGGTTTTCAGATGTAACAAATTCTATCAAAGGACCACATGCTATCAAGTAATCGCAATCGACCCACTCGATCATGAGGGTGTTGGTGTGTTGGGAGTCCCACATTGGATTAAAAAAAGTCAAAATATGAGGTTATAAGTTGAAACAATCTTCACCTTACAATAGGTTTTGTAAGGGTTGAGTTAGGTCCAACATAAATTTTAAGATATATTAAGTATTTAATATTAAGTCTAATTCTTCTTTACACGAGTTTGTAAGATGAAAGATGACACTATTTATAAATTTATTTCATCTCTTATATTTATTCTATATATAATTTTTTGGTTACATTATATTTATTTTATATATGACACTTGAGTTTTCTCAAATAATATATTTTCTTTTCAAAATTATCCTTTAATTATTAAGAGAGATAAAATATTGATCTTTCCCCTCATTTCATTAGGTTTTTTTAATGAAAACATAAGTAATGTGTCTTGTAATTTGGAAAGAGTTTTGTAAAAATGATACAATTTTTTTTAAGTCTTATAAATAGGAACAAAGCAATCATGCCCTAATTTTTTTAGCTTCAGTTTCTCTCTAAATTCTCTCTTCCTTCTTCTTCATTTATCAGAGATGAGTGGTTTTGAGTCAGTATCACCCCTTTGAATCATTTTCTTTTCCTCTTTTAAGTTATATAAGTGATTTCCACATAGATCATGTTTTTCTTTTCGTGTTTTTTTGCGATTTTATGTCATGATGAGGCACGCGACATTGAATTGTTCGTTGTCTTGGTGCAACAGTGTTTACTTTTCCGTCTTGTTACAATGTTTGCTTAATTTAGATTGACATATCAACTTTGATCGACAAATTTCATGACTTGCTCATCAAACTTGCAAACGGGATGAATGTATTTTCCACTAAATTTTATATTTTTTTCATTATTAGTAGGCATTTTGTCATTTTACGCTATTAATTTGAATGTTCTGAGTTCGTTCAGGATTTCATCCCTTTTAGTTTTAGCAATATTGCATTTGTGTTTGTTTCTGGTGTACTTTATCGATTAGAATTAATAGATTGTTTTTAGTAAAAAAATAGTAATAATTTATTAATTTTTTTTATTTATCTTTAGTTTTTCTGTAATTTCTATAAATTAATAAAAAGTAATATTTATAATAGGATGGAAAGTTAATATTTTCTTCACTTGAAAGTGATATGATATAGTTTGAGCTGTTTGATTTTGATTCAAATGTTCCGATTGGAGTGATTGTGTGGATTATACTACAAGTACAAACAATTGTGATATTTAAATTTGACACGTTGGTTTGAGGTGTAAATTGAAATTGAAATTGAAATTCGTTATTAAATATTAATAGTATTATTTATGATATGTACTGTTTCTTTAGTGGTTGGTGGTGACTAGTGAATGTGTATATGACCCCTTTGTAGGAGACCCTGTTTGGAGTTTTGGAAGTTCATGAGCTAAGATTTTGTGGATCAAAGAGATAACCACATGATGCTGGTTTGATGAAGACAATTTTGTTTTCTCATGTCACTTGTAAAGTTTTTGTCCTTTTGTATGAGAGCATGTGTTCTTGAAGAAGAATAATTATATGATGGATTTGATTTGTTTGTGGTCCAAATTATCCCCTTGTTCAATAAAACTTTATCAAATTTCATTTCAAATACAAAGTTAGAATATTAATCTTGGTCTAACAATCAAGATGATTGTGATAGCTATAAGATTTTTTGATTGCATGTTAAATCAAGTGTTGTTTGTAATAAGTAGTTGGTATTCATGTTTTCTAATTGTATAGGACCACTTTATTATAAAGAGTACCTATATTTTGCTTTTGGCAAAATTTTCAAATAAGTTAGGCGTTGTTTGATTGTAGAAGTGGGGAATGTTTTTCTTGAACAAAAAGAGTCTTTAGGTTTGGACTCACTAGATTTATCTTTCTAACTAGAAAGGCTAGTGAGATTATGAGAAATATAAATGACTGGTCACTTATCAATTATGGGGAATTTATTTATCAAAAAGTGGGGCTGGACAAAGATATTTATGTTAGGATACGATGTTCACTTCATATTATTTTAATAATAAATTAAAATTGTGAGAAATAGTAATTTGGTGTTAGGTGACGTTAACTCGGTTGATAGTGACATTGCATATGACCAAGGTTCGAACCTTGAACACCCACTTATACGAATTTTTAGTCATTTGACTACTTAAAAAAAATAGTTTGCTGATAATTTGTAGGTCAGTATTTATGTAAAAAAAATGAAAATTGCAGTCTTATATTAAAGGATTTTTTTCTTTGTCATCGTGATCTTAACTCAGTTGGTACGGACAATGCATAATATATGCAAGGTGTGCGGTTCGAACTCCGGCAAAAAAAAAGATTTTTTCTTTGTGAGCGTTATATTTTATAATACATGTGATTAAGTTTTTAATTAATAAGAAAACAAACTTAACTCATATTATTAATCAAATAAAGTTTAATACAAAAAGAAACAATCTAAAAAATTCGGATATTTATTAAATCTTCACATTTTTTTTAAGCAAATCTTCACATATTTTAAACAAAAAAAGTGTTATTATTGTTAATTTATTGTATGTTAGGATATGGAATATGGGTGCAACGTTGGGAATGGGAATAAGTCAGACTGACCTATATGGGCCTACGGCCTAGCTTATGACATGGCAGACTAGACCAGATTTTTTTTAAAAATAGAGAATGTTGGAACAAAGGGTGTTTCACAATATCACCTATTGAGTTTTGATAATAACAAGGTATTAAAAATCATCAATTGGACTTGCTAAACAATTTGTTCAAGTGTACAGGACCCATAATCAAAGTACTATTCATAAAGATTCTGATCGAACAAGTTCAAGAGCAAAGGAATGTTATTTGAAGCTAAGAAGCATCT
>Ga0315915_1004122_pt1 | contig 18351 bp, 12 predicted proteins | sample MpolbnodulesMG_FD_207738 | JGI IMG/M metagenome (GOLD analysis project Ga0315915, IMG submission 207738) | Medicago polymorpha root nodule microbial communities from Los Angeles, California, United States - branched nodules | ecosystem: Host-associated > Plants > Roots > Nodule | place: USA...
GTTCAAATTTAGGAAATAAATGGTTAACCTGAAGACCAGGGCCAAAAACGGCGTTGTGGAAGAAATGGATAACAATTAATTGCATCTCATCTTTTACGGTTACAACCAAATCATAAGGAATAAGTTCAAAAAGTGTATATATCATACAACTAATATAGTTGTATCAAGTCAGAGATTCAAGAAACAACAATAAACAATTTCTTGAGAGTCACAATATAACTAATATTGTGTAATTGGTGGGTCCTTTTGATCTATTGCATCATATATGAAGCACAAACTCAGACACGAAAGACAATCCAAATTTGAACTTTCTTTTTTAACAACTTATATTATTAATGAAACGAAACAAAGGCATGGCAGTAGCAAAACAAACAATTGGGTGAACTGTGTCGGTAGCAAAACAAAACAAACAAAGCATATGGAATCTTTCGATGCATTCATATTTCAATTGAAGCATGAACTGTGTCACTATTCATTTCCAATTTTACAATTAAAAATTCTCAATCCCCAATTCTAAAACCCTAAAAAAGCTTAAAAAAAATAAACTAATCTAACAACTAATTACTAACATTGGTCATTAGAAAAAAGCCAACTTATAGCAAGCATATACAAAAACATTGCAACTTTATTTTGCATTTTGCTATAGAAAAAGCGCTTACATAGAAAACGATTACAACATTTGAGCATGGATGGTAAAACAATTTGTGTTAATTTGATAAATTAGATGTATAATAACAACGTGTTGTTCCTCAGAAGATTGACGAAAAGAGAGAAACTTACAAAGAGAAGCAGGTGCACGGTGTGGGTGAGAGAGATGAGAAGCAGTTGAGAGCGGGAAGACGGTGCGGGACTCCAATTTCTAGAACCTTCTTCTTCTTCTTCTTCTCAATTTCTGCTGTGACAGGGATTCAGGATTCATCGATGGCTTTCTTCCCAATTTTATGTGGGCTTTTTTTTATTACACAAGGCCCATTTCTTCTACTACCCCAAATTTACAACTTTTTTTACGATGATAATTGAATTTCATTAATATATTCAGTTATTTTACACATTCATTAATGGTTTTTTTATTTGAAATAACATATGTCAAATTGATAAATATGACAGACACATTATAAGCATTTTTTCCTTTAATAATATTATTTAATTAAAAAATCATATCCCATTAAAATAGGAAATATCCCACTACAATAGAAACAAAATTATACACTATAAAAAGATCTTATCTTCCAAATATACTTGACTTTGTATACATTTTTATTTGACAAAATTATATCATGTTAAAATTGATATCTCTTTTTATATAAAATTAAGTGTGCTACTGGTACTATTATTACTACTACTGCTATTGTTTACTGCTGCTGTTAAGTTTATTCAACCAAACATATATCAAAGTAATTCACACAATTAAAATAATCAATACCACTATACATTTATAAAAGGAAATTGTATAAATGATTTACAATGCTTGGTTGCATTGGACAATGATCTATAATTCTTTAACAAACGAGATTTTGCCAAATACACTACATACATCTCTACTTTGTTCGGTACAACATTTTGTAAGAATCAATCGAATATTTTTATGCTTCATTACCTAAAGAAAAATAAGAGACTATATGCTCCTAGCGCAATATCTTTTTCAACATAAGTGAATTTTTTTTAATGAATGTCTTCCTACAACATCATCGTAGAAAGACTCTACCCACCTTCTAGACATGGTTGTAAGGGGCATACAACTAGACTTAAAAACTGACAAATACAAGCTCATAATAACATTTTTTTTTGTGGTGGCCGGAGTTTGAACCTCAGATGCATTGTCCATACCAGCTGAGTTAAGCTCACGAGGACAAGCTCTAATACATTAATACAACTCTTAACATACTAGAAACAATCTACTAATAACCAAAACAACGACACACATAAAGTAGACCCATAATCAGCGAAGCTTCTCCAGCCATCAAATAAAAATTTTCCTGATATCATGAAACCACTTATCATATAAGCCTCCTATACAGCCACTACACGCCTACTCCCTATACTTGTTTTCTATTATACACTAATACTCCTCCATCAATGAATTAGATGAATACTCCCATACAAGACAAATTTTCATAATCAAACTTAGACCAGTTATATAAGCAAAGCAATATGCATATACATAATCCAAATCAACTCATCAATTTTTCCAACACTTCCCCTAGTTAATTTTTAACTAGTCCATAGCAGCACATCGCAATTCGCAGCAACCTTGAAACACATAAGATCAAAATTAATTTGTCCAGTACACACAACATCTGCACAACCAGTACTCCAGGCTTGCTTAGACAAAACAAAACACAAATCGATCTTGCTATCATCCATGGGATGATAAATTAGAATATGTATATCACTAGGTCCCTTCCTAGTGCACTGTTGTCACCACAAAATACCTCTCCATAAAACACATTGATACAGCTGACACGCTCCGAATCCAATCCTTGCATATCAACTTGCTATAAACCATTTCAATTTTCTACCTTCTATATTTGATCCTTGCTTTGTATTGAAGTCTAAGTTATTCTAGTGTAACTGAATTTTCTCATTTATGAAAGTTAGTTACAAGAGCTGGAGGCACTAAAGCTTATATAGATGGCTGAGTCCTTACATGCTATAGCAGGTTATCATATTACAAGAAGGGACATGTTTCAGTCGACAGTTGGTTAGGGGACAGTTGTCAGCTAGTGACAGGCTGGATAACTACCTCCCTGACCATCTCTAATATCCTATGTTTAGCTATTGTGACTTGGCTAACAATCCTAATACCCTTACATTACACCCCTCAAGATCATGGTTGCTGGCTCGACAAAGTCGGAGCAGTTACATTGAGCTTGGGCCTTAGGAGTAAAAACTTGGAATTGGAGACAGGCTTGGTTAGTATGCCTGCCCACTGATCATCAACAAGTATATGTTGAACAGTTAGGTGCTTTTCCAGGACCTTTTCTTGAACAAAGAAGACGTCAATCTCCATGTGCACAGTCCTTCCATGGAAAATGGGATTATGTGTTAGAGAACAACAGATTGGCTGTCACAAAAGAAGGAAGGAGGAGGTGAAGGGAACACTGGGCTTAGTGAGCATTGTATGCACCCAAAGCAATTCAGCACTGACATGAGCTAAGGTGCGATATTCAGCGTCAGTACTGGACCTGGCAACAACTGGTTGCTTGCATGACCACAAAAAAAATCAAATTGGGCCCAAAATAAGTTGCAGCACCATTGGTTGAGCATCTGTCGTCAGGGTCAATTCCCAGTCAACGTCACTAAAGGCTCTGAGAGGTGGTGGTCTGTGAACTAGGGCAAGAGTGGCACAAAGGCCAAGATGCATAGTGCCTTTCAGATAGCGTATGATGTGTTTGACTGCCATCCAATGAGAATCTAAGGGATTGGCATGAACTGGCAAACCTTATTGACTACTAAGGAAATTTCAAGACATGTGATGATTGCATTTTGAAGGGCACCAATCACAAACCTAAACATGAAAGGAAATTCCAACCTCTCTCTCTTCTACAAATCACGTTCCAAGTTCTCTTTCAGCAACTCGTCTTCAACCTCAAACTCTTCAAACGTCACATTTTAACCTCTCCTTCAACACTTGTCTTCAACAGTTCTTTGCATTTTGAAGGGCACCAACCACACACCTAAACATGAAAGGAAATTCCAATCTCCCTCTCTTCTACAAATCACGTTCCAAGTTCTCTTTCAGAAACTCGTCTTCAACCTCTCACTCTTCAAACTTCACATTTTAACCTCTCCTTCAACATTCATCTTTATCAGTTCTTTGGTTTCAACCTTCCTTTTCATTCGTTGCAATCGTGCTCTCTCCAACTATTTTTGCCTCCAACCTCAGTCTTCAATCATGTATTTTTTTCTTCGTCTTTTCCTCTTTGCTTTACTGATATTTCATCCTCGTTTCAATGAATTCTATATTATGGTTTTGATGAAATTGATTCTCCTCTTTGCATTGATTCCCTTTTATGGGTGAAATAGAAAATTGTTCTTGATTTTTGATTTATTTTGTTTTGATGACAGTTGAGAAATTTTCAAGCTTTGGAAACAATAGTATCGTTGTATGCTTGTATTGTGTTAGTACACCAAGTTTGATAAATAATTAGGGGAGGCAAGTAACTGAAACACTAGTGTATGATGTTGTCATGGGATGCTTAGTTATTGCGAGGCAGTAGTTTCAGCGTTTCTTTAGGGTTTGTTGCAATATTAGTGACTTTGTTTCATTCTTTGTTAGTGTTTTATGTTTGGAAGTAGGAAAGTTATTGATTTTTTTGGCTGATTTCACACTAGAGCATGTTGAGAAGCTTGCAAAATTTCTACAGGTTTGGGAGTCATGGAGCTTGCAGGTTTGTGTGTTAGGTTAGCACTCGGTGGATGAAACGGTGATTTTGTGATGGAGTGACTAAGTGAAATCATTTTTTTCTAAAAAAAATGTATTTCTTTCACAAAGATCGCTTAAATATAATATACATCTTATCTGCTTATAAAATGTGTGTGTGTGTAACAAACATATGAAAAGATAAAATAATGCTATCATGTTTCTCATCGTGTGTGTGCCAAACACTTGATATGATAAATTTATATCCTAATATCATCCTATCATATTCTTATCCAACTTCTTATCATATCTTCCACATCAAACGGACCCTAAAAGCTATGCAACACATTTGACTATTTGAACCACTCAGCAAAAAAATCACATTATATTTCCCCAAAAGCATCTAAACTACTGCCGATTAACCAATTTTGTGTCTGTGCATGAATTATTTCTCATATTTAAAGTCCTCCAGAAACACTTTCTGTCAGGTGACGGTGCTCTCAGAAATGGATTTGAACTTGGCCTTTCACTGCTGCTGCTCATATATTTGCATGTAAGTTTCTGAAAGCGCAACCAAATGAGGGAGTGTTTCTGACACGTGCAAATCCTGCATCTCATACCTAAAAAATCAAAATCAAGGAGTTAGACCTTAAAATAGTTAAAATACCCATTAAAATTTATACATTTTTATACTATTAAAAAAATATATAATTTACCATAGTTCTTCTGATTTTCGTTGCACAAACGCCCTATAAGATCCTTCACCAGGTTTGCCATCATGAACAATATTTGCAATCAAATCATATTTAGTGCGCAATTTCTCATTTACTTTTGGTGTTGTCAAGGGAATGTAATCCTTCAATTCCAGGTTCTTCACAGGAAAGTTGACATAAACAAACAAACAATCATTGAATTAGGGTTAACTTAGAAATAAGTAGGCTGATTTAAAATTGAACAAAAAAAAGGTTCGTTTCAACATAAGTTCTCACCTAAAGTAGGATTCTTTTCCACAAAAAAATTGTTCTTAGTAAATCGCCACATGTGAAGAATCATATGCTTAGGCAATCTGGTAACATGATACTGTATCCTTGCTCTATGAGGACGGACCACCTCAGTAATAGTCTCACCGTCAAACTTTAGTACGTTAAGGAGTGGAACCTAGAAGCCAAACCTTATCAGCAAGCAAGAGAGAGATACATAAAACCTCAACATGCAAAACTAAAATGAACAGAAAACAGAAAAACAAAAAATAGGAGAAAATTCATCATAGAATTGTAAAATGAACTTAATGTCCTTGCTTCACTAGGAATTCTACCATTTTTTCTTTGAGGCATTTACCTCATGGCATTTTCAAGGCAGAGGGTTCAAACAACATATCTACTTAGACTGCACTAAAATGTCAAATGGCCATGGAAAAATATTATGGATTGCAATTTGAAGAAGTACCCCGGTAAATCCAGTCCTGGATACATGAAGAAGTACCTGGGGTATTATATTTTTCTTTGGTGGCGGCAAATCCAGGGGAAAATCCTGAGGTGGCACTAATTGAAGTACCTGGATTTGAGCTGGGCAATATTATGGATTGCAATTTTCCCCAACATATTTACCTCATGAAGAAGTACCTGGGGTATTATATTTTTCTCCATCACATCCTGAGGTGGCGGCAAATCCAGTCCTAACATTAGAAATGTTTCTTTGGCGGATGCATATTGCCCAGCTCCCCAATCTGATTGGTCCTGCATATTTTCTTTTTCATCAATGATCCTTTTGTCAGGAATCACTTTAACAACCTCAAGTTCACCCTGCAAGCACAGTAAATTTAATACAAAAAACATAACTGAAGCAACTAGTTGCAACCAACTAGAATATATCAATAAAAAAGATAAAAGAAATTAGTGAAAAAATTAACCTGAAAACACTCATAAATGATGCTCATATTCTTTTCTGAAGGTTTAAGATCAGCATGCAGTGTACCAAGAAGCCATAACATGAACTCAGCTGGGTCAGACTGCGCACCTATCCGAAACTGGTTTTTACTAGCTTCCATCACTGCTTGAAGAAACTCATGGGGGCTGACCTGTTGATATGCATATTAAAAATAGCATACAAAGTTTCAACACACACACACACACAAACACACCAATGGCAGCATCAGAAACAAACCTGTCCTTTAAAATTTCGTGCATGCCAGATCTTCCTAGCGAGTTCACCAAATCGATGAACAAGTTGAGATTTGCAGTGTTGATAGTTTTCAGGGATAAGAAAAAAAATTCCTCAACGGGGTAACTCTCATTAAGGATTGAATTGTTACATTCACAAAATCAGTCTCCTTAATATTATTAAGTCCAACCTGAAATTTTTTGATATGATGAAAATAGATAAGCCATAAAGCATCAAACTTGAAAATACCAATAAAAAATAAGCAAAAGTTCATTTTGCTCAAGAAAGAAGAAATATACCATTCCTGGAAGGTAACTAGAACCATCAAGTGCCCGAGACCACTGCTTATTTTTGTCAAGTTGTTCAAAATCTTTTGCAGTAAACCTGCACATAGATATATCCTAGTAGTTAATCTTTAGAGCTAGTCGACATATTGACAATGTAAAATGAGCAAGGAACGTAAATTATAACCAAAAAAATTTCTTAATAAATGGTAGATCTTCAAGGGTTTCAATTTAATTATGAATTAAGGGGAAAAATTGATCTTTTAGGGTGACTGAAAGTGATCAAATGCATGATAAAGTAAGTGTGTAACTGAATTCATTGAGCAAAAAATCATGACAGATTTGACGCAATGACCAAAACCTATAAAAACAACGGTTATTGTCGAACCAGTATATAATTAATAGAAAAAGTATCAATACTAATGACCTAAGAAACAAGCATAAAATGATTATTCCTAATGAAAAAACATTTTCTCAGAACCTAAAATGGGATTCTATTTTTGAAAAATTGTGTGCAGCAAACAAACAAAGGCAGATGAACAAATTAGACGAACCTTGGGTTCAGGACATGCCGGATGTCATCTAATGAAGGATCATCAATTTCATAGCCATCGGGAAGACAATAGACTTTTTCAGTTAGGAGATTGATATAAACATGGTGTCCGGCTTCCAGGCTATGTGTATAGGCATGAGACCTTTTCCCTCTCCCTTGGTAATACTTACCACAAACCAAACATGCATACACATTAAATTTTGACAAAGAGATAGAACAGAACTTCTCGAAGTCAAAATCCAAAACCTGCACACAAAATGATACAAAAGTCAAACACATATGCAAACTAGCAAATCATTTATCTACAATGGACCAACTGAATAAAATACCTGTCTATTAACAGTATCAAGATAAGGACAGTCCTTTCGATTCAAAATCAAGCCCTTCCTCGTCTACCCTATCACCAGTTTCCCTTTTTGATGCCATGTTCTTTGCTAAAACACTTTTGAACCAGTAACAAATACAACAATCAAAGAGATTGTTCTATAAAGAAAAATAGTGTGCAAAAAGAAAAGGAATGCAGAGATGATCCTTTTGTTTAGGAACTGAGTCGTAAGTAATATATGATATGACACGAATAAAAGATGTTCAACAATTGCGTATATAACTAAGTAATCTTCTAACTCAAAAATAGAGAGAGCAAATAGCATACGAAATCAATGTGCAAGGTAGATGAAAACGAAAATAAAAAATCAAAGAAGAGAGACGAGAAGGAGGGAAAGCGGGAAAACGATGCGCAACGTGATAGTGTCTAATGAGAGGAACGGATTTGGATATTCTACTGTCGAACCAAAGTGTAACGTGAGAAAACAAGGATTTGGATATTCCAATCCAGACCTTACATATTATTCATTTCAACTCACTTAAATTTACTGGGATAAAAAAACAAAGATTCTTATTCTAGTTGAGTACGTTTGTTATAGTTTTTAAAGGAAAAAAGTCATATTTTTTAAAATAATCATTTTTAAAAGTATCATGATTTTGATACAGTTTTTTAAAAAAATTATAATCTAATTTTTTTTAAAAAAACATCTTCAAATAGAAGCGGTTTATATTAGCTTATCAAAATATAGATTTTAGAGGAAAGAGGAAATATGTATCAAAAGATTGAACTAATTTGTAGAATTAGTAATTTTTATGAACGCAAAATATATTTGATTTTTTTATAGAATCTCAAAAAAATAATCTCTAAATTATTCAAGGTCAAAGCCACTTTTTTTTAAGGAGGTCAAAGTCACTTCTATTTTAGTCGGTAACAAACAGGTCAAACTCATGAATTAGATCTTTGCATTATCTATCTTTAATTTTAAAATTAATTATTGATATTACCCACTTTACATTTTAAAATAAGTTGTTCACTTTAAAGAGGAGTCGAGTCTAAGAGGAACGATTGGTAATTGGCTTATAGGCAGCTAAGAAAATCTATTGAGATCACAACTCTATCATACACCAAATGCAGTTTTATGGGTCCTGCTAACCGGTGCCCCCGGGCACTAGTTAAACATACCATAAAAGGAAATTATTACCATAAAAGGAAACTGTTTTTGACTTTATTATAAATTAATTACACAATTTCAATGCATTAATTACTATATAATTTCCTTTTTCATATCCTTAACCAATGCCCCGGGGGCACCGGTTAGCATTTCCCTTTTTTATTCATCTAATATAACTATCACATGTTTAAGTAGATCACGCTAATGATTTGACTCATAAATTTAACCCCTTTAAAGCATGCTAATTAAACTCTAAAATTTAATAAAGCAATACAAATAAATAAATACAAATTTCTAGTGAGAGAAACTCCAACTTCTCTCTAAACTTTCTTTCTCCTTCATTCATCGAGGAGAGGTGGTTTTATGTCATTTTTGACCTAGAATCACCTATCTACATCTTTTTCCCATTTTCTTTCAATCTAAATAAGTGGTTTTCACATCTATCAAGTTTTTCCTTTTGTGTTTTTTGTGATTTCGTCGTCTAAGTGCGGCGTTGTGTTGTTCATCGTCTTGTGCGGCGTTTGATTTCGTGTCTTATCGCGGTGTTTGTTTAGTTCCTATTGAAAGATCTACATCAGTCAATTACAAATTCAACCAATGATTTGGACGTCAACGTTGCAGATCCGGAAGCATGAGTATTTCAGTGACTTAGGTTTTATCATATTATTTGTAGGCATTTTGCCGCTGTATGCTATTAACTTAGGTGCTGTGAGTTTGTTCGCAGATTCATCCTATACGTTTTTAACGATGTTTATATTTGTTGTACTCTATCGTTTTGTTTTTTTCAAAAAAAAAAAAACTCTAAAATTTAATTAAACCAAAACCTCTACTCTACCTAAAAAACATCGTCTTAAATTTGGACTGACCTGAATGGGCCTAGAGAAGAGCAGTGATAAGCCCGCAGAAGACAATTGAGAGACGCTCCCACACGCCACCAATATACCAACGAGCCTCACAACTATCAAGGCACAAAACAAATTCATTCCTCTCTCTAACTTTCACGTCTCTTCAGATCGCGCTTCTCCTCTGTAAGTATTCTTTTGATTTCGTTTCGATTTTTCTCATTAACAGATTTAATTTTCAGCTGCTTGCACTCAGATTTCCTTTTATTTCCTCTGATTTGCTTGCAATTATTTGATTGCATCTACTTGTTTGTGTTCTCATAAATAAAATCCCCACAATTACGCCAGATTTCGTTTTACTTTTGTTTTAGTTTCAATCTACTTAGTGTGTCAGATTCTCGTATTGTTTTGTTTCCAATTATTAATTGTGTTAGTTTATTAGTAGCATCACTGAAAAGTGTGTTAACAAGACTAGGGGCCGTTTGGATTCGCTTATTTTTCTGCTTATGCTAAGCTTTTATGCCAATTCTTAAGTTCTCACTAACAAAAACTGCATCTTCATAAGCTGTTTTTCCATAAACTACCTTGACAAGCTTATGAATAATACATATAAGCTTATTTATTTGCATAAGCCCAACAGTAAACCAATCCAAACCGGCCCCAAGGGTGGGTTGGGTGCCATTGATTCGCAAAACTGTAAGTAGCTGACAGATTTGGATTTGGTGCTGTAGAAAAGCACACTGTTTCACGCTGTAATGAATCACAGCCATTGAAATCAGATTGAATGGTCCAGATTGCACACAAGTTTAACGCAGTTGAATGATCTCAGCCATTGATTTAAATCGGACGGTCTTGACCTATTACAGTGTCCTGGAAATCCAAATCCATAGCTAACATAGCAGTACAGGACATGACAGAACATTACGAGACACTCGAAAATTGTACCGGAGAGATTGATAATATTTTTTATGTTGGAAAGTAAGAAGAGTATATTGGTATTTTTGATAGTTTTTATGTTGGACAAAAAGTTGTCTCATGGTTTAGTGAGGACAAGAGTTTATATTTTTGTCCGGAGTATGAAACATGGACACGCGGCGGTGTCCGTGTCTTGTTGGTGTTTATGATTCATCCAGACCCTTGCTACCTATTTTGTTTAGTCCCGTGACCAATGTATGTTGAACAAAAAGTTGTACCATGGTTTAGTGAGGGACGAGAATTCATGTTTTTGTCTAGTTCCTTGCTACCTCTTTTGTCCGATTCCATGACCAATTTCTAAATCAAACAGGGTACAAAAAGGTTGTTGTCCCCCCGTTTTTTAGCATTTGCAAATCAAACGCACCCTAATGATAGTCAATAATTGGAATCTCCACCACCGTTTGTTCAAGTGGTCTATATTCAACTCTTGAAACATTAGTTTTGGTTGCATTAGTTATGATATGATATGTTGAGTTTAATTTTGATACGATAATGGTATACATTTTTTTAAACTACAAGTCACAATCACTCATACTTGTCACTTTAGAAGTAGTTATGATAAATCAAATATTTTTTATGATCTGATGAATATGATTGTTTGACAGTGTCAAAAATATTTACATTGACAGTGCATTTGAATTAAACCAATGATATAATATTGGTTAATTCTTGATGATGTGAATAGAATTGGACAGTGGTTGAGTGGATGAACCTTTGCCGGATTAGCAGTTGTATTGTTTTGTATGATAACAAACTTTTTCTAGTGCATCTTGTTACTTTTGCAGCCTTCTAATGTTTAGGGAAATTTTTGTTTTCTTTTTTCAAATATTTTTTATGGAAAATGTTTTTTTATTTTTTCAGAAAGCATTTGAAATGGTTGATAGCAATCCTTCCTCTGGATCACCTGAAGAAACTCAAAATCCCAACCCAGATGGAAATGCACCTGCTGAAAGTGATCTTGCATTGGATAATCTAGCACAAAAAGTTCAAGAATCTCTATCTATCGACCAAAGACATAAATTTTGGGAAACTCAACCTGTTGGGCAGTTCAAGGATATAGGGAACCCCACTTTGTCAGAAGGTCCTATCGAACCTCCAACCCCCTTATCTGAGGTAAAACAGGAACCATACAACCTTCCTAACCTCTATGAATGGGTTACTTGTGACATTCATGACGAGCAGATGTGTGATGAGATATATACCCTTCTTGCTAATAATTATGTTGAAGATGACGAGAACATGTTTAGGTTCAACTATTCAAAGGAATTTCTGCGCTGGGCTCTGCAACCTCCGGGCTACTTCACGGCTTGGCATATTGGTGTCCGTGTTAAAACTTCCAAGAAGATGGTTGCCTTTATAACAGGTATCCCTGCCCGAATTCGAGTTCGTGATGAGGTTGTTAATATGGCAGAAATTAACTTTTTGTGTGTCCACAAGAAGCTTCGAACAAAGAGGCTTGCTCCTGTCATGATCAAAGAGGTGACCAGAAGGGTGCACTTGGAGAATATATGGCAGGCTGCATACACAGCAGGAGTGATTCTTCCTACACCAGTAGCAACTTGCCAATACTGGCACAGATCTTTGAATCCCAAGAAACTAATTGACGTCGGTTTCTCTCGGCTTGGTGCTCGGATGACAATGAGTAGAACTATCAAACTTTACAAGCTACCAGAATCAACAGTCACACCAGGGTTTAGAAAGATGGAAATCCATGATGTTCCTGCGGTTACAAGGCTAATTCGGAATTATTTGAGCCAATTTATTGTTGCGCCTGATTTTGATGAAAATGATGTAGAGCATTGGCTTCTTCCAAGGGAGAATGTTGTCGATAGTTATCTGGTTGAAAGTCCTGAAACTCACGAGGTCACCGACTTTTGTAGTTTTTACACACTTCCTTCATCTATCCTTGGCAACCCAAATTATTCAACTTTGAAAGCAGCGTATTCATTTTACAATGTTTCAACAACTACCCCTTTGCTTCAGCTGATGAATGATGCTCTCATTGTAGCGAAACAGAAGGATTATGATGTTTTCAACGCTTTGGATGTCATGCAAAATGAAAGCTTCTTGAAGGAACTGAAGTTTGGACCAGGTGATGGTAAACTTCATTATTATCTCTACAACTACCGAGTAAGGCATGCATTGAAGTCATCAGAGCTTGGACTCGTGCTTCTGTAGTCCAAATTTTGGAGATTTATGGTATGGATGAATTCAAAATCATTATGATTGTGCTGATAGACTTTGTATGGTTGCATATGATGTGGCAATCCATTGTTAGACCTTAAGTTTTGCTTTATTTTCGAACAAACAAATTTTGATTTCCTTCTCAGAGGCAATTCTGGAGGGTCAGTGATGCATAAGTGGTTGAACTTGAGGATTCCAATTCCTGTTCTCTATTTTTGTTCATGCTGATAATGGTGATTGTCTTTTCAATTCAAGCGTTTGCTCTTTTATGTCATTGAAGTGAATGTCATCTAACATTATTTTTATTACATGATCTTGGACTTCGATTAGATGATCCTTCACTCCTTTGAACGGAAACTCAAGATGATGTTTGCTTATTTCAATTTGATTGTCTTAACTCATATCCAATTTGATTGTTCTCTTTATTGATTTATTTCAATTTGAATGAAGCTTGTTTTATGGTAAAAAAAAAGTTGATATGTATTAATTTGTTTACATCTAAATAAAATCTACAAACAAGTCCAAAAAAATCTGTAGAAAATCAAAATTATTGGATGCCTCTCAATCTCCTTTTTTAATACCAAGGTTGGATCTTTCTTCAAAAAAAATAAAAATACCAAGGTTGGATCAGGTTTAAGTTTTTTATTTTTTATTTTTCAAATGAAGCGAACTGAGCCTAATCGCCTATGTAAACTTTAGTTCTTCTAATCTTCTTAATACGAGCTTAATCTGCTTATATTGAGTGCAACTTTGTCTTTGTGAAAAAAAAATTGACAGCTTTAAGCACATAAAACTCTTAGTATTGAAACTCATTCCAATCGAGTCTTTTCTTAAATAGAAAAATTTGAAGGGTAAAATTTTTCAACAAGATTAAAGTGATCGTCAACATTAAATGTCTTGAACGTATCATTGTGATTTAAAGGTGCAGTCAATATAAGCAGCTCAGATGCTTGCACATCAAATCTACTATTCAACTTAGTTAACTGATAATCTGTGATAGCATTAAACAAAGTCTCTATGCTTCTTTTTTCTGCTGTGATTTGTGAATCAGCAACAGTGCTTAAAAAAATTACAAATTAGGTTACTGATAAATTAATCTGCATTCTTGTTTTATATTTACTTAAGTGATAAATTAATAGTAGAAACTTAAGTGTTTAAAGGCCGATTATATTGAGTCAAAAAGACCATTAAACAATATCATACAAGTTAAAAAGAATATAGAGACCAAAAACTATAATAGCATACTAGTATAAAAAGAATTAACAAAAGTTTGAGGGCACAATGGCATGTTGGCCCCCATTGTAGCGCCGTTCTTATGTAGTGATTAACCACTTTTTTTTTTTGGTTACAGTGATTAACCACTTTTGAAGTGGTATATCTATTATAAATGGAAAAATATTGTGGTGACATTTAATGTGTTGAAAGGCGGGTTCAAGCTAATAATGTCTATCTTCTATAACGACAACATATCGCAGAGACCAAACTGTTTATCCTTTATTTAAAAAAATGAAAAGAAATTCATTCCAAAAAAATGAAGAGAAATGAAAGACTCCATCGAAAACTTCATAAAAAAAAAATGCTAAGTTTCATTATGACGTTTAAGAAACTAAACAAAATAATTTTTGCATACTTTGAAAAGTTTTTTACTTAGATTTTCAAGACAATTTTTTTATAGATTAGCTAAATAATACTTAGACAATCGTTAACATGACCTTAAAAAATGCGTCGGTAGTTGTACAACTAACACCGACATATACTTGCAATGTGTATTCTACACTCTGCTTTGCTTGCGAGTACTTGCTTCCACTATTAGAGGAAGCAACAAACATGATTAGGGGTGTCCCAAAAGAAATTGTATACATGAAAGATGAACTCGAAAGCACTAAGCAGTTCCGCAAACGCCACATTGCTGAACCTTTGAAAGGCTCCATTTTACATGGATGAAGCTGATGTTGTAGGCTTTGAAGAGCCAAGAGAAATATTAATTGATTGGCTGGTAAAGGGAAGAGCAGAGCGCACAGGTCGTCTCCGTGGTAGGAATGGGAGGGCAGGGAAAAACTACTCTAACTAAGAAAGTTTTTGATAACAACAAGGTCGTTGAACACTTTGACTATCGTGTATGGATCACAGTATCACACTCATACAATATAGAAGGGGCAAGTATAGTTTGGACCACCAAATACATTGCTCCAAGTTACACCATCTCAATATAAGCCATTGATATATTATAAATTTATTCCAACGGTCCAGATCTTATGATGAAAAAGTTGTTACAAGGTGTTATTTTAGCGGTGTAAGTTGGAGCATTCTATTTGGTGGTGTAAACTAAATGGCACCTATAGAAGGATTGCTACGGGACATGTTGACAAATTTTTACAAACAAAAGGGAGACGATCTTCCTCAGAGTATTTATCAAATGGAACGAGAGTCGTTAGTTGATGAAGTGAGAAACTTGCAGGAGAAAAGGTACCTTGTAGTGTTTGACGATGTATGGAACTTACATTTATATAAAGGGAAGGTGATTATTGTGCTAGATATTGAGTAGTTATTTCATTGTTTTTCTTCTACTTTTCTTTGAAACACATTATCAAAAGCCTCTCTATATGTCACTTGGTTTCAATACAAAAGGAGAAAGAATTCTCGACATGATAGTGCCAAAAAGTATGTGCTGGCAGATTTTTTTTAGTTTTACTTCTGAATTAATATTTCTGGTTTAGCATATGGTAATAGCCTTATTTAGAAAAACATTCCTTTTCTCTCAAAAAGAAAAAGAAAAAGAAAAACATTCCTTTAAAGACATTTCCATATGATCGATTGAGTGTGTCTGTATGTCAGGATAACTTTTAGCTTGAAGCGTTGGCGATAGTTGCCGAAAATCATGAGCAGGAATAATCAAGAACACACATTTTTTTGACAGTTTTTTATCTTATGAGTTCATGCCACTTGCTTTCAAAATTTCATTGATTATTGTTTAATGCATGCCACTGTATTCCCAAGGATTCTCAGGGCTAGCTACCTTTTTAAGAATAAAACAAAACATAAGTTGAAAAAAGAGAAGGGAGCTAAACGAAATTAAAAATCACTAGTGTTATATCACGTTCCTTTATAGCTTCACTTTGGTGTGTACTCTCAATGATAAAATTTGTATGCAATTGCATTACTTGGCTGAAAATATAATGAAAACAAACATCAAGTGTTATCCCACTAAGGAAATTAAACAGATATAAAAAATTTGGAAAATTGAGCCGAAAATAACAAACTGAAAAACAAAACAAACAAATAATAAAATTATGCTGAAATAATAAAATACTAATGAAATACTAAGCAAACCCATGAACTATAGGGCTGTGTAATATATTCATTGTTTTTTGAGGGAATATGTTAATTAGTTTCATACTTTTTCTTTAGTATCAACCTCCATTTTTTTTTTCCAAAGATCTTGAGGTTTAATTAAACAATATGAGCATTTCCTATGATTTCTAAATACCTCCAAAACAAAAAGGATTACCATCCACATTCAAAATCATGTTATAAGAAGTGCAGTTTGTTTTGGTTCAAAAAGGAGTTCCTGTAAGACACCAATAGAAGCATGATTAAAATCATGTTAGGTCCTGATCAAATGAGTCTCCTCGTCTTGCATGATTAAGCCTATGAAGCACGGATACGGACACAAACACCGTACACGACATGGACACGCCGACACAATTAATAATTTGAGAAAAATCACATAATTCAGTGTAATTATGTGTATGTGTCGTGTTAGTATCGGGCATGACACGTATCGGACACCAAGACACGCCTAATCCGAGGAGTGTCTGTGCTTCATAGCTTCTAATAGTTACCCAAATATATTTTTGGACTAGGAGGAGTGCTAAATACAATTAGTTGTGCAATGACTAATAGGGTTGCTCATTATGCACCTTAGCAATTAAACAAGCCAAAATTTCACTGGACCAAAAATGGTGTTATTTGCTACACAAGTTCTTTCAACCAAATCAATATCATTAGTGGAAAACACATGTATGGTAGTGACTACTGTGTTGTAAGAGTTTAGACAAACAATATGAAACATTGCCCTCAATGAAATAAGGTTAAAAAATTCGCCACAACTTGTGAATTTAGTTTAGCTTCTCATGTGTGACATGTGCTTGAAACTGCCAAACCAATGTCAATAGTGATCATGTCCTACGACGATTATACCACGCCTGAAACAACAATCATAACACTTTATTAATAATGTTGCATAGAAACATACAAATCAGGGACATACATCAACCATGAAATTAAATGCAACTTCCTCTGTCACAGTAGATAGTATATGATAAAAATAGCCATGTAGAAAGTAAACAACAAATCAAATTGGTTCATAGTTTTCTGTTTTGAGTTCCTTATAGAAAGAGCCCTTGTTAAATACATAGAACTTATTGACACATTTCGTAAAAGAAAACTTTGCACATTTTCAAAAACTTTACAAACATGCTTGAGTTGAGCACTTAAGCTAAATATTTTGCCAAGAAAGAAAGTAATTCATCTAGGCAAGTAGTTAATTTATTAAAGAAAATTGTTGTTTACACATTTGAGAAGGCTGAGAAACACATGTAAAATACGAAATTACCCCTCGACAGTTAACTGCCGAGGTTTTCAAAAATCGGTTGTTGTTAACTGCCGAGAAAAATGCTTCATCAGATGAAACAACCACCTGCCCCCCTACACACTATTTCATCATCAACTTTCTTTCCTCTTCCATCCAAACCCCAAATCCAATATTTTTTTTCATCAAATCTTGCTCCAAAATCATTGAAGCATCAAGCATAGGAGGTATCAACACACTTTTGACGTAAAAAAACAGGTATTGAGCATTTTAATCGGTTGATTTTTTGCATTTGTTATGGGTTTTTACGTCAGTTACGTAGAACTCTGTCATGAGAAACCTTGGCAGTTAACTACCGAGATATATTTTGGTAGTATACTGCCGAGGAAAACCTCGGTAGTTAAGTGCCGATGATTACTTGTGAAAAAACAATGAAAAAAAGGCAGCTACTGCCAATTTTTCAAAAAAAAAATTCTTTGTTTTTTTCTTGTTTTAATTCATTATGGCATTGATGTTTATGCATTAGTTAGTTGTTAATTTATATTTTTGTGTTGTTTTATTATAGTAATGGTAGAGAACGCGGAAGATGTTCCGGGAGAGACAAAATCAAATTTTGTCGAAATTTCCGGAGATGTCAAACTGCCTAAGCTTGTAGCCAAACCAAACATTGATGGAACTTCCGTCCATGTTGAAGCTTCTAAAAATGTTGACTCCGGTGTCCTCTGTAACAGCCCGTTTTTCGCTAGATTTATTTTGTTATTTATTTATATGTGTTTATATGTACTTATATGTGATTAATTGTGTAACGCCCGTTTATTTTATTTTTGGTAGAGTTTAGAGTCCTATTTAATTGATTTTAATATGAATTATGTTGATTGGTGTTGATTTTTGGTGTGCTATATT
>Ga0315915_1004123_pt1 | contig 18350 bp, 8 predicted proteins | sample MpolbnodulesMG_FD_207738 | JGI IMG/M metagenome (GOLD analysis project Ga0315915, IMG submission 207738) | Medicago polymorpha root nodule microbial communities from Los Angeles, California, United States - branched nodules | ecosystem: Host-associated > Plants > Roots > Nodule | place: USA...
CTGATTTATATCAAAACAATTTTTAAACAACTACCATCTATCTCTAATTATAAGCAAAAGTGTTCATCCAAGCAGTTTAGCATGCATTGTTAGTCGGCCTATTAAATTTAGTGGTATTTATTCCTTTCTTAAGGAGGTTGTAATGAATAATATGATGAAGAAAATGTTAGGTGTTAACGTCATTAGTTGTTTTTAGGATGAATATGGTGCCAAGTGATCTTAATATAACATTTAAATCATATGGTATGCAATTTCGATTAACATTTTATTTTGCAATGACCATAAATAAAAGTCATACCAATCTCTATGTAGGTATTTATCGTTTGAATCATGTCTTTACACATGGATAACTTTATGTTATTGTCTCTCGCCTTACATCTAAAAATGATTGAAATTTTTAAATTGGATAAAGAAAATAATATTTGCAATGAGACTACGAATGTATTGTATCACAATGTTTTGCAAAATTTGTAAATATTGATAATGAAATCAAGTTATTTCTTAATATTATATTATGCTATTGTTATTTTTAAAATTTATTTGTGGTTTATAGCATTAGCAATTAACCTCTCATTATTGTATTTATGACACTAGAAATGACAATAAAATGGTTTCAATGCAAATATATATATGACAACATGTATTGCATTTAAATAAGGATGTAACATTCTTCCCTAAATTGACGCTGGAGAGAATCAAACCTGAGACTTTGAGGAGGTGCATAAGCCAATACCACCAGTACAACCCAAGTGGGTTCCAAAATTTGAAACTTCAGATAAAAATTAAACAAATGACACCTAAAAACTAACAAAACAAACCATTACAGTGTTGAGACTTCCATGGGAGCATACATTGAATTATATCATCACATTAGGCTAAGAGCAACAACGCAAGTGAGCTTCATATAAATTAGGTATACGACTCATCCAAAGTCTTATGACATTAGGTATACGACTCATCTAACTTATATGTTGGTCAACATCTACTCTTGAATCCAATATGAAATTTTAACACTTGACACATTAGAATCTCTCCATTAAGTGTGAGACTCTCTGTATCTATGATCTACCACTAAGTCCCACTTTTGCTCCCCCGCAATATTGAACCACGATAGGATACCACAGTTGGAGGATTTGAATCGATACATTGGAGAAAGGGCAACCACACAAGTGAGAATGATACCACATATTCAATCAAAATTTTAAGGCTGAAGTATATAAGATTTTTCACTTATTTGTAGGTCAACCTCAACTCTTTTATCCAATATTGGGCTTTACTAGACACTTGATACATCACAATATTCTCTCTCTTAAAGTATAACGAAATTCTTACCCGTGCTTGACACGGGTGTCCATACTAGTTTCAATCCCTTTCTATTCAAAAAGTACACATGGCATATCTAAATGTCATTGTTTTCTCAATATCATTAATGATATGCTAAGTAGACTAATGTAGTAATTACTTTCAAAGTCAAATTATATGGGAATCATATTTCAAATCACACAATATCCTTCGCATTCAATTGTTATCAAAACAATAAACAAACTTCATATGTTTGACTAACACTATTAAAATAATATCTTCAAATTTCATCGGAATCAAATCAAAAGTCAGCCATAAAATTAACCATCTTTTGTGCAGAAATTAATAGCCATATAATTGTAATAATCCCACTCAAAATTCAGCAATCAAAATTCAATTGTAGATAACACACGTTTATCCTCCATACAATTTCATCAATCAAATTAACCTTCTTTTTGACAAATAATATCCCATATTCTCTAAAACCTTAACCAGCTCCTCAATTGTAGCAGCAATGATGCTATATAATTGTACTTTGTATCCTCTCAATTCAATCTTACAATTCTTACTCTTATTTGTTGGAATATCCTCTCAATTGTAGTACTTTTCATTATGTTTTACACATGCTTTGCAATTGCTTTATCTATTTTCTATTATAGTGACACTGAATTCTCCTCATTTGATTTTCAATCTCATGCATGCATGATACAGAGAAACATGTGTTTTCAATGAAGCAAACATTTTATAATGAAATATCTAAGTCATGATGTTGCTCTAATGAGGTGGATTGGTCATTCTAGAGTAGCGAATTGTAATTATTATGTGTGTACATCTTGCTAATTATTATTTTTTTTGAAAAATTGTTAATCTAAATTTTAATCTCATTTGTTTTACAAAATAGTCATGAACATAATGAAAAACTCTCAAGGATATTTCGATCTTTTATCATGGGCTGCATTGGTTCAATCTTCAAGCCATTTTTTTTATTGAATTTTTCACTTACAACCATCATGTATGCGTTTATCATCGTTGAAGGATCATTATTTTATCATGATTTTTTTTCAATGTAGATTTCCATAACATAATTTGTTGAAGATACTTTATCAAGAATTAATTTTGATACTGCACAATGCTGATAACCTGACTAATGGAAGTAAACTTTTTTTTTGGGATTTGATATTGAAGATCCAACCTCTTCCTGTGTACAAGAAGATTCATCCTTTTATTTATGTTAGAATGATATCTTTTACTATTTCTGTTTATGATTTCATTATAACTAATGATAGGTTCATTCAAATGTTTTTGTAAGAAAAAAGCTCCTTCAAATGTATCAATTGGAGTGCTAGGCTAATTATATGCTAATTCATAGTATCAATTGTAAATCAAATTTATGATACCCATTCCATATATTTGCATTCGGGTACACACCCTCCACATTGAATTTTCCATCAAAACCAATTCATCCGTTATATTTACAAAAAAATTTCATCCATCTACAATCTACAAGCTTGGCACCTGATATTTCAGTCTCAATACATACCTTCCATATACCCTCTCTCTATTTTAAGAAAAGAAATCATTTGATTTATTATTACGATCAAAATGATATCTAGAAATTCAATTTCATGATATCAAATCAAACAAGAAACTGCCCTTAAAAAAAATCGAATAAGAAACTATCAACTGCCAATTAATGAAATTAAATTAAAATAATTCAAAACTTATAATAGTCCTATTAAAGAATGTTGACAATTGATCTAATTTAAGACCATCTTAGAATTGTTTCTCACATATTAAAATCAAATTAAAACCAAAATAAAATAGTGAAAGGTAATTTGTTTTTTGTTACAGAAAGGAAATGAAAGTAACAAAACAAATTTATTTTCTCCTGTTCTATTCTCATCAGTATTACTGATTTTCAAGAATGGTTTTGAGAACGGTAAGAAGATCAAGAACACCTTTAGTTCCTACAATTACATCAAATTTTATTGTTGATTGCATTAGACTGTTCCCTTTCATCATGGTTTGTCATCATAGTTCAGTGTTTTATAGCTTATAGTTGGATTTTTAGCTGCACAACATAAAATAAGAGGGACAAGGTTAGTTGTCACAATGGAATTTGTTGAGAAATTGATTTTGAAGCTGAAGGAAGGCATAAACGAAAGGGTTCTTCATAATTTGATTTATATTATTTGCTCCTCGTGATTTAGAGGTATAAACAATTGTTTATTAAATGTCATTTTTGAAAATGCTTCATTTTAGACATTATTTTCATCATATATGAACATGATCTTATTCATTAAATTTCTTTTGCTATTAACCTTAAACATATTTATTTTCCCATATATTTGTTTGCGGGTGACCATATAGCTATTCAATGTTTCTCAAATTCATGAAGAACTTATAAGATTTATAGTATATCAGTTTTATTGACTTTAATTCCTTCCAATTCGGTCGTATTTCTTCTAATTGGGAGGAAACTCAAAACGTTATTGAGATTTCTTTTATCGGTTTTGTTTACAATGTGTTCGTTATTTTGCAGAGACCTCTATAATATTGAGAACAATGTGGTTTCCTATCTATAGTATTCATTTCAAGGTTGTATCCTATATTAACTGCCAGGGCCAATCTTTAGTTTTTTTTTGTCTCATTTTATACTACGAATCATATGGAATGTGTGTGTATTTTAATCTTTTTAAGGAGTTTGTTCATTTTTCTTCTTTGTTTATTTGGTTTTGTGTTACATTATCAAAATTTTGAATTAAGGTTTCATTTTTCTTTGTTGCAACTTCTCTTCTGGATTCTTAAGTTTCTTTTTTGACAAGTTCTAGATTCTTAAGTTGTGAAAGCTTTTCTGAATTTTATTACTATAATTATTTATGAATTTTGCTCAAACAAAATTTGACTTTTTATTGTAACTTTATTACTAAATTATGTGTTCTCACTGAATTTCATATATTTTATTTGCAGTATTAAATAAATACAGACATTTGAAAAAAAATTACCTTTTTTTTAAAATGAATTTTTGTTCGAACCAGTCAACCGAACCAAACCGTACATCTTTGCTTTAGTTTGGTTCGTTTTCACTTTTGAAAAATGTTAAAACCCAAACTGATGTAGAATTTGGTCATTTTAAACATTTTTTACTTAAAATTGAACCAAACCGAATAATTACACCTCTAGCTATCACACGTTTTTGTTTGAACTAGTCTAACATTAATGTTAGACTAATTGATGTTAGATAAAAAGAAGTTAAACAACTGACACCAAAAAACTAACAAAATAAATCATTATAATGTTGGTACTTTTCATGGAGCTTAATTGAGTTGTATTATCGTATTAGACTATATGAAAAACCACTCAAGTGAGATCAATATTACATCTTCATTCAAAATATCTAGGCACATATATATGGATCATCTCACGTATATATTATTTAACATCTATTACTCCATCAATTGTAGACCTTTAACTCATATTTAACATATTAACATTTATTCCCCAAGTGTGAGACTCTCTGTGTCCGTAATAATATGACATAGTCAAATAAGGTCAAACAGAGGCACAACAAGATCAAAGAGGTGGATTGATGGTGATTTAATGGAGGGAAATTTATGTTCCTTTATTTCGTGAGAAGAGAAAAAGAAAATTAGAAAAAGAAAGAAGGTGAATTTTTTTTTGAGATTGAGATAAATGATACTGGTAAAAAATATTGTGTGTTTTGTCCATGAGATTATAAAGAATAAAGTGAGTCAAAATAGTTGGAGATTTTTGAGTAATTAATTTTCCAAAAATTAGACTTAATTAAAAAAACACAATAACATTTAATAAATTCTAATAAGCACGTACTTTGTTAATTCATCATAACACATTAGAATTTTTTTATGGGTAAACCTTACCAAAGATACAAAATGAAGAAATTTAAAATAATAGAGATTGATTAAAAAAATTGCATGAAAGCGAACAACAACCAAAAATTTAAATATAATATAAAAATTAAACATCTACTTTTATATTGGTCATCTTATTTATATGTGTCACAACATCTACTATTGCACCTAATGTGGAACTATAAACCACAATTGACACATTAACATAGCTTCCTTAAGTGTGAGACTTTTTGCATCTATGATCTGGTGACATAACCAAATAAGGTCAGACAGAGGCATAACATGGTTAAAAAGGTGGATTGGTGGTAATTTCATAGCGAGAGGTTTATGATTTTAACATTCACGAAAAGAAAGAAATGAAATTAGAAAAAGAAAGAATATAAAAAAGTAATTTGAAAATGAGAGAAATGATAGGAAAAAAGCTACGAATGTTTCATCCACAGAAGTATTGAAAATTGAGCGAGTTATTAATAATTGTATGGTTTAGTTGAAGAAGTTGAAGATTTATGAGTATTTATTCTACCTAAAAAAAAATAAACTCAATAAAACACATGCATTTTTTCATTGTTAGATCTCACCAAAAAGCAAAAGTGAATGTATTTTAAATAATAGAAGTTGGATAAAAATATTTGCATGAAAGTGAATGACATTCAAAAACGTATAATATAAAAAAATTATGCAAACGAAATTCAAAAACTAACAAAACAAATAACCATTATGCTCAAAGTTCTAAGAGTGCCACGGTAAGTTTGATCATCACATTTGACAAAGAGAAACCCCACACGTGAACTTCACACCACGTCTAAATTCAAAACCATAAAACATTGGGTATATTAGTCATTTCAGTTATATGTTGCTCAATATCTACTCTTACATACAATGTAGAAGTTTAAATGACACATGACACATTAATGTCTTTTTCCTCAAGTGTGAGACTATTTGTATTTGTGATATAATGAGATGATCAAATAAGCTGAAAGGTAAAACAAGGTAAAAAATGTGGTGGTGGCGGTTTCATAAGGATGTCTGTGTTCCTTTGTTTCAAAAGAAAAGAGAAAGTAAATTAGAAAAAGAAATAAGGTGAAAAAGGAATTTGTACACGAGACAAATGATAAGGAAAACCAAGGAGTGTGTGCTTTATTTGTGAGAGTATATGGAACATAATGCATTGCTGGTAATTTTTATGAATTAGTTGAAGAAGTTGGAAATTACTGGGTAATTATGCTATCAAAATAATATATTTATTAAATACTTATCACATTAATTTAAAATGTCTAATAAATATGTATTTTGTCAACGTAGCAAAACATGTCTACATTTTTCCAAATTAAAATCGGATCAAAGACCAAAAGTGAAAGAATATAAAATAATAGTGGTTGAATAAAAAATTGCTTGAAAACGAATAACATCCCAAAACTAAAATTGAAGACACAAAATTAAACAAATGACACCAAAAAAATAACAAAACAAATCGTTATAATGTTGAGAATTTCGCGGTAACATTTATTGGATTGTATTATAACATTAGGCTAAAAGAAAGTACACAAGTGAGATTGACATCACAACTTTACCCAACATCTTAAGCCATTAGATATATGAGTCATCTCACTTATATGTTGCTCAACATCTACTATTACATTCAATGTGTTATTTTAACTCACATTTGACACATTGACATCTCTCCATCAAGCATGAAACTCTTTGTGTCCACGAACCACTTCCGCTTCCCAAAAATGTTGAAGCGGATATGATGTCACCATTGAGACTTATGGGGAGGCAGCACTTGTGTGAATCGATATATTGCAGAAAGAGCAATCACACAAGTGATAATGATGTTACATTTTCATCCAAAATTTTGAGACTTAATTATATAAATTTATTTTTCACTTATTTGTTCTTGAACCTCTAATATTTTATCTAATCTTGAGATTTAATTGACATTTGTTAAATCACAATAGGATGACAAAATTCTAGTCTATGTTTAACACGGGTGTCCATACTAATTTTAGTTAGAGTCATCAAACTTTAAATTCACATCTTAAACCCGTGTTAGGCGTAGTTGTGACAAGTCAAGGTCAATGCTACAACGCTGACGTGGCAAAGTCGGTGCTAACAACGCATGTTAATGCCACGAACAGTGCTTACGTGGAAAGCAAAAAAGCGAAATGAGAATTCTGAAATGCGAACGCTCGCGCGTTAATATAAATTCTTCATCACTGTTTTATTTTATGGCGCCTAATTTCATTTCAACAACACTGAACTGAATCTTCTCTGCAGAGCGATAACAGAATAGTGTGAGAGAGAAGATAAACGCTGAAACTCTTCATTCAGATTTCTAGGGTTTCATTTCTCGTTTTCGGTTTCGATCTTCGCAATCGCAATGCAGAAGCTAGGAGGATTTCCAACCTCGAAGAGCCTCGATAGATTCAAATCGTTGTACGGTTCAACTTCGGGAACCGCGAAACCGTTATCATCATCGATCTCTGCGCGTCAATCTTCAGATTCCGTTTCATCGGGAAGTTTCGCGAATTTGAAGCTAACCGCAGGTTTTGATTCTGATTTCACTTCGATTTCCGGTTTTTTTTCTGCTTCTATTGATTGTAATCGGAAAATTTGATCGTAATGTTTCAATGCGTTGTTTGATTTCTTCGTGTGCAGAGAAATTAGTGAAAGAGCAAGCTTCGGTGAAAACAGATCTTGATATTGCGGTACGATATGATTCTAATTTGTGATTCTGCGTGTAATTTAAGAAGTAGAACGCTTGAATTTTGAAATGCATGAAACTTAGGGTTTTGTTTTGTTGTTGTATTGAACGGTTATTAATTTCTTGCTGTTAATTTGAAGAATACTAAGCTTAAGAAATCTCTGGAGCATATTCGTGCATTAGAAGAAAAATTGCAGAATGCTTTTAACGAAAACGCGAAGCTTAAGGTGAAACAGAAGGAAGATGAGAAATTATGGAAAGGACTTGAATCTAAGTTCTCGTCGACTAAGACTTTGTGTGATCAACTAACTGAGACTCTTCAACAGTTGGCTTGTATCGTTCAAGATGGTAAGTATGAAGATTCACTCACTCGGTTTTTCCTATTTTGCTTTTTGTTCCTTTTTCGTATGTAATTAGGTAATTGTTTCTTTTATTGCGTCTTGTTATAGCTGAAAAAGATAAAGAAAAATTGGAAAATAAACTCTCAGCAAGTTCAGAAGCTCTTGAGAGTTTGAATGAACAGATGAGTGGTTTGTCCTTGAAGCTAGATTCTACAGAGGAAACAATAAGAGCTCGTAAGTTCTTTTTGTTAGTTTTAAATTTAGTTAAAAAGTTGATATGAAAAGTTGATTGGTTTGAGGTTCGGAATTCTAATGAAATATATTGTTATCCTTATTACAGGTGATAATGAGCTAGAGAAGCTGAAATTTGCTGCTGAAGAAAGGGAAAAGTTTCACAGTGATGAAAAGTGCAGAGCTGCAAATGTTATAGAAGAGAAGGGTGAGAGTTAAATTGCAAATGACTATTTTGAAGAAATAATATGCAATGTATTGAATGTTTTATATCAAGAATAGGAATCATTAATGATGATATAGTGAAACATGAAGGATGTCTAAAAGTTTTGGTCCAGTAGGTTCATTAGTTCTGTATCTGTGTTTGGCTAATGAATTTAGGAATGAATGATATATTTAAGTAGTTTCATGTTAGAAAGGTCATTGATCTTTTGGTCACCCAGGGTCTTACATTCAGTTTTATTGTATATATTACATACAATATATTGTTTGTTGATAGTTTATCATCTTATGTAGTATTTATTCTTTAGTGAGTCTGATTTAGTGGTAGGGATACTCTTTCTTGTATAAAAATCTAAGGTTTCATTATGGAACTCTAGTGGAAGTTGGCATAAAGTAGTGTTTTTATTTATTTTTTTATTTTTTGACCAATGCATAAAGTAGTGTTAATCATTTCTTTGTCTGGATTTCAAACCCTGAAGACATTTCTGTGAGTTGGCCTGTTAGAGAAGTATTTTTTTGTCATACTTATTCAAGGTAAAAATATAGAAATAGTCTATAAAATAGAGCCTGTAATTTGAATCATTAATTAATAATATTCAGATTAGTCAAACCTTTCAAGTTGCTATCAAAGCTCTTGATCTGGGATGCTTTGCATCTGCATCAAAATGTTAGCTACTTCAAACACACTAAATAGGAAACTAAAGCAGAAGACTCTGACCGATGTAGTTTGAAAGTCATCTTTAACTAATGCTTCTGGTGAGCGTACTGAACCAAACAATCAATGACTCCCCTCCACCATAGGGATGTTAGAATTACCGATAGTCTGGTTTTGAATTGAATTGGCGCATTTGTGGAGACCATCGAGAATGAATATCTCAAAAATGGTATTGAATTTAGCCAATGACCTTTCTGCTCATCAACAACCAAAGCCATCTAGAACTCCTCATTGGTGGTCTGTACTTTGATCAGGTAACTAGGTAGGTCACGGTCAGACATCTTAAGTGTGCTAGGCTATGGTCTGACTCATACAGCTGGCAGTATATCATTAGCATAACCATTTTAAACCTTTTCCAGGCATCATAACATGTTTTTGAAGGATGAAGATGTAGCATGAATTTGGTTCAATCTACTATCATACGTCTTCTTATTTCTTAGTGAGGTTTAAGGACGACCTGGGACCAAAAGCCACACTTTCACAGCATGACCTCGGTCCAAACAATTCTTTTCATTTTGTTAAAGATTTAGAATTGTTTTATACATGTGTAGACCATATAACTCTATTTATATTGATATTATAACTAAATAAATACTTAAATTCTCTGCTTAATGTGTACTACAAGTTGATAATGACTTTACACGTAAGAGTTTCTTCCTAACTTAATACTATGTTGCATTCCTTAAGAACTGACATGTAAAAGTAAACTACTCTTTGATGTTTACTTGGAAAAGGCTGAATAAGATGTTTAAAAATTGACTTAATGTTAAAAAAACAAAGATGTCTCCTTATATGTTCTAGAGAGACACATAGTAAATGTCATGGACTAAGATAACATAGTAAATGTCTCCTTAAGAACATAGTAAATGTTCAAGATGTCTCACTTGGTAGTAGGTTCAGTATTTTTCTTCTGTGCCACATCATATTACATCAAATCAATATTAATATAAAACTATTTGGTCTCTTTTATATTTTCGTGCTTTTCCTCAAATCCTTATAACTTCATCATAGTGAATATTCATAATCTTCAAGTTGCTACTAATTTGTATTGTCTTATGGAATGTTAATTTGTTTGCAGATACCATGATAAAGAATATAGAAGACATGTTAACTTCTAGTAGATTGGCTACAGAGAATTTGAACTCAAAGTTGGGAGAGCTTCACCTTCAAATAAAAGTCAAAGATGAAGAAATTACACATCACATAACCAGTGAACAGAAATTGGATAAAGAAAAAAGTGATCTGCAATTGTGCAATGCTGATCTTGCTGAAAAGCTTGGCACATCACTTCAGAAAATAAACAATCTTGAAGGATCACTTCAGGAGATGGCTGCACATTTATTGAATTTAGACAAAGAAAGCTTGAACCTTGTTAACAAGTTTGATGAAATGAACTCTCTCTATACTTCTTGCTTCAACTTGGTCCAGCACGAAAGAGACACTTTCTCGAAGCATGCTCAAAACCAGTATGATGTGCTTCATACTAAGTTCTTGGTATTGTCATCAGAAAAAGATGAAATTCATATGACGAATCAAGAGTTAAGAAGTAGTTTGAATGATCTTCGTAAAGTCCAAGAGTCCACTGTAGCACAGTATACAGAGGATTGTCGATTAGCTGCCGAGAGAATTCAGCGTTTGGAGTCAGAAGTTGAAGCTTTAATCTCAAAGAAGGCAGAAGCAGAAGTCACAATTTCCAAATTAGAGGAGAAAGCTGAAATTCTGTTAGGAAGTGTTAGATCATCGGAGAACCAAATGGTATTATCGTTAATCAGCTTTATTTAACAGAATATCAACAAACATTGTGTTCGTTGTTTTTATATTTAATGCTTTGCAGCAAGGTCTACTGCTCAAAATTTCAGCTCTAGAGACTGAAAGCAAAGAAAATATGGAAAGAATGCAGGCAGACATATTGAAGAAATCAGAGGAAATTGATACTCTGCAAAAGGAGAGGATGAAAATAGAGCAGAATGCAGACTCTTTTGACAAGGAAGTCCTACAGCTTCGGAACGTCTTGGAGGAAAAAGAACAATGCATTTTGCAGCATAAAGAACAGGAAAAGAAGCTGGAAGATCAGATCACAGAGGTTTTAGAGAAAAAATATAGTGCATGCTGCAATTTCCTGACTGGTGTTTGTATACCATATAAGTTTTTTGCATGCCTTTGCAGAACCAGTCATTATTAACTGCTGCTGAAAGTAAACTTGCAGAAGCTAGAAATCAATACGATCAAATGGTAGAGAATAAGCAGTTGGAATTGTCAAAGCATTTAAAAGAAATATCTCAGAGAAATGATCAGGTGTTGCATATAACTGGTTACCTATAATAGGTGCTTGATGTACTGTGCAATAAGTTCTCATAACATGCATTTGAACAGGCTATTAATGACATTAAAAGGAAGTATGAATTAGAGAAGCTGGAGATTGTCAAATTGGAAAAAGACAAGGTTTGATATGATATATTAGTCTTTACAGCAATTACTCTCCACTGAAACATTTTTGACCAATTTTAACCACCAGGCTGACAAGGCTATTGCAGCAATTGAGGGAAGGTGTGACCAAAAACTTGCAGAGTGCAAAGAAGAATCAAGGAAGCAGTTGATGCACATTCAGGAGGAACACGCTAAGCTGGTATCTATTAAAAAAATGTAGAATTAAAATTATTGACTCCTTACGATATTTTGGTGTTTCATTGAGATTAAAAGTTGTCTTTATGAAAATAATTCAAATAACCCCTATTTATTTGAACAATTCAAATATTTCGTAATTTGTACTTACACTATTCAATCAAGTGATATGTAATTTGATCGAAGTGAATTGGAGTTTGTAAATTACTCTTTTTGGGGTGGTTATGTACCTCATGTGTGCTTTGACTAGACGATGTTATTGCATCACTACTTTCTTAGTATGAGATTTGCTTAACATTAAGTTGAGAAACATCCAAACACCAGGTAAGCTTATTTCCTGTCCAATCTACAGGTTACTCATATGCAGCAGGAACATGATAAGAGGCAACTATGCCTGCAAGCTGAACACAGTGAAAAGTTAAAGCGTGCTCAACTGCAAGCTGAAAATGAATTGAGAGAGGTGTAATAGACACACACTCACAAAATAAGACCTGAGCTATATAATATGTATACAAATTTACTTCATCTGCTGATATCCTGATAACTTGATTACACGTAGAAAACAATGTTTATGAGGAATGACCATGAAGCTCAGATTAAAGCATTGAGGTGTGAACTTGAAGATGAGTGTAGGAAGCTAGAAGAGGAGTTGCATCTCCAGAAATCCAAAGTATGGAATACCTATGATAAATTAATCTCATCACAAACTGTGATTTTTTTTATATTTTTTTGCAATATTTTCAGGAAGAAAGACAAAAGGCTTTGCTGCAGTTGCAATGGAAAGTGATGAGTGACAAGCCAAAAGAGGACCCAGAAGTTAATTCAAAACAGGTTGGTTCGTGTAACCAGTCTCTCTGTGTCTGTCTGTTAGTTTATTTGCATGTTAGGATACAAATATATTATGTTTGTCAGATCATTTTTATATCTTGTAATATATATGTCTTCTGTAACCCAAAAATATCACTGAAGCTAACTCGATGATTCAAATTAATCATGCAATTATAATTTGAACTAATCAATTTTCATATTGTGGCTCTATTTTAATTTTTAACTATGTTTAAATTAAGGGAATATATTATTTCAGTGATTGAATGATTGCATAGGATCAAGAATAGTCATTTTGTATCATATTCAGATAAGGTCACCACTGTCTTTGGTAATAATCTGTCTGACTCAACAGGCTCTACGGAATAGTAGGAATACCGTCAGTTTAATTTATTGGCATTGAAAATTAACTAGTGATTGCTGACTGCATTGGATCAAGAATAGTCATTTTGTATTGTATTCACATAAGGTCGCTACTGTCTGCGGTAATGATCTGTCTGACTCAACAGGCTCTAGGGAATAGTAGGGATACTGTCAGTTTAATGTATTAGAATTATGAATTAACGGGGTCTAATGTAAAGCTAAACGATTGGCCAAGTCATTAATGGGTACATTGGCTATACCTGGCCAATGCAGGATCTTTTGGTAGACAAGGTTCCGGAAATGATGACAAGGTTAGGGAAATGAGAAGATATTTTTTTGTTCAATTGTAACCTAAAATTGCTTCAATTTTCATTATATTTTTTTACACAATCCTATCAGCTTTGAACTTATTTGCTCGGAATAATAATGGAAGTAAGAATGCACTGCTTCATATTTATATTCTTTATGATTATCTTGTCACATATATATAGGCATAATATGGTTTCTTATAGCTTGACTCTTATGTAATGACAATTTACTAGCATGCTATTAGATGGTTTCTTGCAGCTGTATTGAAATTTAAGTTGAAATTTTTTATTCACGATTTTGCATATAAAAGGGTGTAGGTTAACAACAGAGCACCCTCTCAAGGTTTTATATTGGAGCAGCAATCTTGTTTTCTTGATAATGATAATAGATATTGGTTTGATTATCATTTGTGCATATCAGTTGTTATATAATGGTATTTTTCACTCTAATCATAAATTGTTTCAAGTTTTGAAGTATAAAGATAACTGCTACAGTAAGTAGTAGAATTCGCTACGTAGGCTTTGTTTAGTGCAATTAGGATAAGATAATTAACAACCATAAAGGTAATTGATAGTAGATCAATTAAGTTTTAGCAAAAATATATTAGCTGAAAAATAGTTGATATTATTAATTTTTATACTAATTTCAACTTATTTATTATCTTAAAAATTAGAATATTATTTTTTATTATTTATAATTTTTAAATATTTTTATCAAATGAAATGAGATGATATTATTGAAATGATAAGTTCATCTAATATTTTTTATTATAATTTTAACATGTTTTGGTACATAAAGATATGTTCTCTGTTCTGTAAAAGTGAATATGTTCTATATTATGTTTTATCTTAATTATGTATCTGGCTAATGAAATTAGTCTTTAAATATATATTTTTTTCAATTACATGAATTTTTAACTTTTGTAATTTAAAGAATAAATATATTTTCGAAAAATGACTATATTCTATTTTTTTGTTTTAAGTTAGGGATAAAGAGAAATTTGATTAAAATATTTTATTTTCACCTTTAAAGATGAATTATGATTTATTAAAAGATCAAAGAAGGAGTCTTAGTAGTTTCCTGCATGGAATGGTATAGCCATAATATTTTTTTCTGATCATTAAAAGTTCTCCATAAAGGATGAATAATTAAAAGATCTAATCGGTCTTCATTAATAGGAAATGTAATGAACATATATAAATATTATGACAATATGGGAGATATATGTCAGAATACATTAATCCAAGTTGAGTCTGTGCATTTGTAATTGATCTTTCCAATGAATGTTGAATGAATTTGCAAAGTTAACAAAAAAAATTTGTTCGTGTGACAGGAATACTCTGTTTCATCGATTAAAAGAAGGAGTTCTTTTGGTGGCAAAAGGAGTCAGCATGAACTGGTAAGAATGTAAACTGGAATAGACAATTTTTTTTCTCCTTAATATATCCAAGTCATCTCATTTGTTGTTTTTTATCTCCTCTCCCTAGGAATCTCCTTACTCTGAAGAAACAGAAGCACCAGTGCCGAAGTTGTTGAAGAAAGTGGAGAACGTAAAACCAGGAAAAGCAGGAGGTATTCCTAAGCATCATAGAAAGGTGAGTTACTTTTCTATAAAATGACAAATGTTTTAGGCCATTTAATGGTTGTCTGAAATCATATTTAACAATTACCTTTGCTCCTATGCTCAATGAGCAGGTAACTCACCATGAATATGAAGTTGAGACTTCTAATGGAAGAACAATTACAAAGAAAAGGAAAACAAGAAGTACTGTCTTGTTCGAGGCATGTATCTGTTTCTCTCTAAATGCAATCAAGCCTATACATGTACACATGAATTACATTTCCACACCACATGGCTTGGCTTCCAAGTGCAGACTTCTTATTTGCCTGAAAATATTGAATTTTTCTGTTTATCAGGATCCAAGAAAACAAAAGATAAATACACCAAAAACAAATACCCCTAGAACTGTTGTTAAGGTAATGAACTCAGCTGAAACTCTCCTTTTTATTGGCATGTCATTTGTAGATTGCTTTTAGCATTATTCCTTTAACAAATCAAGATGCACAACTCTAATGAATATGGATGAATTATTAGAAGATAATTTATTTTATCATCTCAAACAGAAAATTTTCATTTTCATTAGCACACTATGCTGGTGCTACTAAAAATGATGATGGTTAAGAACATATACGATCTTATTAGTTTAAAGATTTTGTTTATTTTAATCCAATTATTGTTTTTGAAGTTCAGTATTTTCCTTGTTGGTTATGTAATTTGTAAACTATTTTTATTTGGATATGCAAGACTCATAACATATTTTGAGAATCTGATGCTTTCAAATGTTGTTATGCCAATTAGTTTACCCTTATATATATTGAGTTACTTCGTGTAATGCTACCGACATAGTATAATTAAAAGCAAACAGAAAAGAAAAGGTTTGTATGAATGTTATTTTCTCCTTTTTCCTATAAGACTTTTGGATAAATCAAATCAGATATAATACTAATCTTTGTACATACCTTGTATAAGGTGACAAATAAGTGCTTTTACATATGCTATGCTGTTCCTATTGTGCTGTAGTTATATTTTTTACATTTCATTGATGCAGAGTCAGAGGGTTGAAGACCATCCTCGTCCTTCAAATATCGGTGATTTGTTTTCAGAAGGGTCTCTAAATCCATATGCAGATGATCCCTATGCATTTGACTAGAGGTACTTATAATCAATGTTTATAATCCTGAAATTTATTTCCTTTTAAACTGGATGCTTGCTTCTACTAAAAGTCATAATATAATTACTGAAGCCCTTTCATAACTTCCTAATTTTTTCTCAAAGGTACAAAGTTTTAATTATATACTTAAATAAAGATATAAAGTCCAACTATTACAGAATGAATATTAAGTTTTCCCAAAAATTCTGTAACTTCTTGTCGCTGACTTTCTCAGCCATATCCTCTGCCAGGGAATAAATACCTTGAAGGTTGTAGTTGCGTGGTTTAAATCTAAACCTTTGGATATTTACCGCCTATCTTCTGAATTTTATATTCTTTATGGCTATATATCCTTGAACAACCATATGAGAGATGAGAAAATATTTTGAAAACCTGAATTTCTAGCATCTTGTCTGTTAAAGTTATATTATGATAGGAACCCCATGCACGAAAAACATAAAAAGTGTATAACTAATTGATGGCCATCATCAATCAGTAAAGAGAAAAATTCCCGCAAAACCTGAAGTAAAGCTCCTCACTCAGAAAAAATTTGTGCCCATCATCAAAATTCCCACAACTGATTCCTCTCACTTGACACCACTATTCTCATATCGCCCTTTTCAATTTTATTCCTCCCCAATATTCACTTTTGTACACCAGATTTTAGTTCCACTTGCAGTTTCCTTTTAGTTCTTTTTTATCCCTAAAATATTAATCTTTCCCTGAATGTGCATCCCCACATGCCTGAACTTCAGCTATTTTCTCCGGCTGGAGTCTTAAAGTTTGCAAGCATCTAGGGGATTCATGTAGTTACATGATAAGTGGTAGAGTTGAATATGCTTATGATTCCTATAAATTTAGAAATAGGTTGATTTTAGTCCATATAAAAAGTGAGTAATTTAGGGACTGGTAAGTAGTGATGAATAAAAATATACTTTTTTTTGTTAAATATAGGGTATAAAATATCTATCAAATATTTATAGGAATCAAAATTAATGTATATATTTTCCAATTGAATTCTTGTATTCAGCTCCTCCCACTCACACCACTCTCCTCAAATAACTATTTAACTCAGATTTGGGTTGTCTGCAATAAAATTACACTGCAGTCACTATCGTCAGCACATATCAATTGTTGGATCAAGATTGGAAAATTTAAATTCCTAAATTACCAAATTAGATTTCATGTACAAACTTGGAATATGAATTGTAGTCTCATATGCTTCTGAAAGTAGTGACTGCATGGTGTTTTTACTCCATCTAATCCAAACCTCTTATTTCTCATCCCTACTCTCGTTATGCTTCTGAAAGTAGTGACTGTATGGTGATTTTACTCCATCTAGTCCAAACCTCTTAATTCTCACCCCTCCTCTCGTTCTCCTGCTAGATTTCAAGTCCACTTATTTTTCTGATTTTTTTGCTCGTCTTATTTTTCTCAGTTTTTCTTTTGCGTCAATTATCTGGAAAATTAGCCAATATACCGTTCCTTAAGGCTTTCTCATGGTTCCTAGAAATCGTCTTTCAGTTTCTGTCCTCATTTCCTTTGAAGATTGCTTTATGTCGCTATTATTTTTCATTAGGCATGGACTGCTATTTTCTCAAATGCTATTGACAAATAAGTTATAAATGAACAGTTTTACCGACATAAAAAATAACCAGACCGAGTGGTAACTATGAAGATGTCATCATAATTCTGAGGATTGTTGATAGATTTTATGACTTCCATGTAATTGTGATACACAAGCAGCTAAACTGTATTAACGGAAGATTGTTCACCTGGTGGTGTAGTGGGCGCTTGTATAATTATCCAACCAAAACTGATTTGAATTCCATCAATCCAAACCTTCCTCAATCTTTCTCAATGTTTTTGTTGGAATTCAAGTGAGTAGTTAAGTCCCACATCGACTAGAAATGGAGGAAATGTTGGATATATTGGTGAAGATGTGGTGCCTAGGTCTCTTAGGGATGTGGACGTTTAGCCCATTGCCGCTCCCCAGACCCCCCCAACAGTTCCCTATCTCTTTCTTAATGTGAGAGAGAGAGAGAGGGAAGAGAGAGAGAGAGAGAGAGAGAGAGCGGGCGGGGGGGGGGGGGGGGGGTTTTAAAATTTTGTTAT
>Ga0315915_1004124_pt1 | contig 18349 bp, 10 predicted proteins | sample MpolbnodulesMG_FD_207738 | JGI IMG/M metagenome (GOLD analysis project Ga0315915, IMG submission 207738) | Medicago polymorpha root nodule microbial communities from Los Angeles, California, United States - branched nodules | ecosystem: Host-associated > Plants > Roots > Nodule | place: USA...
CATATATGCATGTGGTACCAATCACCAACAAAGGTCGTCACCTCAAGATGCCAACATAACATCTTATGTAAGATTTCACGCCCGTCTTACATTATCGCCAAAGTAAAAGAGTAACCCTCTTTTACAGCATCAAGACTCAACATGACTATGATGCATAGACATACAAGCAAGGACTCGACAATGCAAAATCACCACACACACACACACACACACACATATATATATATTCAACAACAATATAAAGGATAACCTCCATTTATATTGATCAACTTCAACAACAATTGCATTATCAAGTATTTACGTCCACACAATCAATCAAGTCATAATTCAATTAAGAGTCATCACCACATCGTCATCATTCATTTAGCATATATGCAATCACCAAAAAAATCGCCATCACTTAACATATATGTGTTCACCAACAATATCATAATCAATTAACATATATGTATTCACCAACAATATCACAATCAATCAACATATATGTATTCACCAACATCGACTTTATCACATAATTCAACAACATAATATTATTTCTCACAATTCAAGTGAGGAGAAAATACACCACACTATGATAAACATCATATTCAACACCTAGCAATCATTCACATATCTTCATATAATCATATCAAACTATCCACAAAAGATTTGCCAAGTATTTGGTCTTAAAGATTATTTTCGACAAAGTTCATCTCTCATTTGCAAAAACGGCCAACATTGACATTTTTCAAAACAATGCAATTTATCCAAGTTTGGAAACCTACAATTCAATCTTAATCAATCATATAAGTATGAGCATAGGCCACTTACGAACTATCAAGCATTAGTTCAAAGATTAGCCTAAGTTCGTATGAGAAAGTCCCAAGTTCACATATTCCACAATCCCACCCGAAATTCAAGTTCGGCATGATTAAGACATTGTACCAACTTTACAAGCCTTGTTTAAGTCCATATGAACTGTAGACCAAGCTTGTAATCATTTTAGTTCACAAAAGATTATTTTCCGATAGTTTCTGAAAAACCGAAACAACACAAATACAAGTTTCAAGCCATTTAGAAAATCCAAGTTTCGATAAAATCAAGTTTGTTCCAGTTAGAAAGTCAGTGAAAACAGCAAAAGAACACCTTCAAACGGTCGCATAGGACCCCTACACGACTGCCGCCACGCACCTGGACACGGAACAACATTCCCGTTGTCCTGTCATGGGCGCCTGGCGCCAGAGGTGCAGCGCCTAGAGCTAGCTCTCTGTAAGTGGGCGCCTAGCGCCCTACCATAGGCGCAGCGCTCCGTAAACGCGCGTTTTCGCATGTTTCGGCCTCGGGTCTTCGCCATTTTCGCCCAAAAATCGAAGGGTTAAGTCCCCCATTCATCAAAATTGATCCAAGGCATGACCCGGGGCTCTAACACATCGAATACACTCGTTTCGCGACAATTGAATAAGTTTTATATATTGTTTTAAAACCATTTTTCAAAACAACAAGTTTTCAACAATAACCAAAATTCAATTCTTCACAACAACTCAATTCAACAACAACAACTTCAATCATAATTCATACCCAAACCATGATATGAGATTATCAACAACAATCAACCACAACCACAACTTATAATCATGTATTTAATCACAATTCAACAACAACATGTCATAATTCATCAATTGAGCATATCTCATCAAGTGTTCATATATATATATATATATATCATGAACATGCAAATTCATCATCAAAAATTCAATTATCAACAAATTAACATACTCAAACATATCACTACAACATGAGCACGAATTTCAACGGTTAAGTTCACAATAATCACTTATTCAAATAAGCACTTGTGCATAGAAATAGAGAAGAAACTAAACTAAGAGATTATGAATGAAATCTAACCCCCTTACCTTAATTCTTCACAATTCTAAGCTAGTGCTTCACTTTAGCTCCAATCCCTTGAGTTTCTACCCTCCTCTTGCTTCCCAAAGTCTTCTCTCCTCAAAACCCTTCTCTAGCTCTTTCTCTCTCTACCTCTCTCCAATTCTTATGAAATGAACGTGAACCCTATTTTTCTACAAAGACTAGAGCTTAAATGGTGTCCACACTAATGGGCTTAATCCTTAAGAGTTTATTGGGCTCAAAACTCTTATAAACTAACTCACAAAGTTTCTATCCACTAACGGTTAAAAGTTATCAAAGAATTACCGGTTCAAAACTAATTACCATCACCAAATAGTAACTTAGTAAAAATAAATGGTTCTCACTTGAAACACTAAAAATAACCCTCAGCATGAAATTACTAATTTACCCTTGCTCACAAAATGACCAAAATACCCTTGAGTCTAAAATGACTATAATACCCTTCTAACACCGAAATCCACTAATCCTAACCCAAAACACACACAGAGGCAATTAATCACATATAATCACATATTAAAATAATTAAAAACAAATCTAACGAAAATCGGGCTGTTACACAAGAAGGTGGCCGGATAACTTTGGCGCCAAGTCATGGTTGTGAATTCCACAAAGCATTGCAATCCACCAATCTTGTTTTTTTTTCTTCAAAGAAGCATTTAAATCTAAACGCACAATTACATTTCCTTGATCTCGTGCCTTCAAGCTTCGGTTTCTTCCTCGTCTTAGGTGTCTTGTATTCACCACTCCTTTCACATTGCATCGTCATGTATGGCGTTATTGTACTAGATTTATCTATAAAAATACTAAATCCAGCCCTAGCCCCTTGTCGACGAACCCAACCAAGTAATTCTTTTCGAGCTTTCCATCTTTCATTTGTTGTAAAAAATGACCCGGTGTTTACTTCAATAACACGAACACCGGTAGGTACCGGTTTAGGCTTTTCTTCAAAGCTACCGGTAGGTACCGGTTTTGCTTGGTTGTGAACAATGTGAGCTTGAAAAGGAATTTTCACTTTAAACTTCACATCATTGGTTGGTTTAACATGGCTGGAAGCTTCGCTGGAAGCTTTGATTTTGCCCGGTTTCGATTCAACGCCATCCTCCGCCACATTTTCAACCATGTCCCTCAATGTCTACTCAATCAAAAAATAACAAAGGAAATAAATAAATAAATAAATAAATAACTTGTGCCGGAAGCAAAGCAAGTAAAATAAGTGGCGCAAAAATTCAAATTTGGGCATCACAGTAGCGTGAGTTAACTCACGCAAGTGTTATCTTCTTGTGTGAGTTAACTCACGCAGCACTTACAACTAGTGAGAGTTAACTCACGCTCAGCCCTATCGCCTACTAAATAAAAAAGACGTAAGTTGCAGAAAAACCAGGAAAAAAGGATGAGTTTTGACGGTACATTACTTGTTCTTTGATGCTTGATGAACGTAGAAACTTGCTTCCTGACGATTTGCAATGATTTGGAACGAAGATTTTGACCCAAAAATTCACACTTTTTGGGTTTTTGGAGGTGGAGGGAAAGAAAAAATGGAGATGTGTGGTTGCCTGCTGGGTTTTGATCGAAAATAGTACCCAGCGTGAGTTAAGTCACGTAAGGGCAAAACCGTCTTTTCACTTGGGAATGAGCGAAACCGTTTGGGTAAAGAGCAGAACTCATATTATTATAGCTTCATCTTTTCTTTTTTTTTTGAAAAAGCCAAAATGGTATATATATTAAAACGCCTCTAAACGCTAAAGCACAAGAAGTGTCAAAACGCCTAGGCACAAACAGAGTTCAAGCTATCTTGTACAAAGCCAACACGACACCAGACAAAAAGAAAAAGAACACAAAGCTAGAATAATGAATTTAAGCAAGTTAAAGGGCTCTGCCATCACACTTGATAATCAAAATCAAAAATAGCATATTTCGATTTCAACCACCAAAATGAATGAAGCTTCACTCTTTCACCTAGCGCTAGCAAATTGTCCTCCTTTCTTTTTAAAACTCTATTATTCCGTTCTTTCCAAATTGTCCAAGCAACTGACAACCAAATGATATGCATGGACTCAGTCTTCTTCTTTGAAAAACCGTGCAGACCACCAAATTGAGACAAGTGATCAAAAAAGTGGCAGTGAAAAACTGTTGAGAAGCCAAGTCAACCCGCGATAAGATTCCACAATCCACTAAAGAAACTGCACGTAAAAAATAAATGCTCTTTGTCCTCATTAGTACCGCAATTTGCGACACAACCTTGTTCAGACACTAGTAAGACACTCCTTTCATGAAGTTTGTCTCTAGTAGGAATCTGGTTAAGAAACAAACGCCGCGCAAAAATCAACACTTTTAGAGGCACCGCTTTCATCCATAAAAAATTGTTATTATTATTAAATTGTTGATGCCTATCATGCTTCATATCTGTAAGAAAATTATAAGCAGAGCTAACAGTGTAATAGTTAGAATCAGTAACGTCCAAATCCATTTGTCGACACGGTCAACCTGCAAAGAGAAATTAGTTAACCGGCCAACACATTCCCCCAACAGCTCCTCCTCCCACGCAAATAACCTCCGACGCCACTTCCATGCCTCCCCATTAACACCCCACCCTCTCGCAAACATATCAGCCACCATATCTAATTTATTCTCCGCTAACTCATACAATCGCACAAACATCTGACACAACGGTTTCCCCTCAAGCCAAGGGTCAACCCAAAACAAAGTGGACATGCCATCCCCCACCTGACGAGTAATATTGTCAATCATCCACCCTGTATCAACCTGACCCGCACCATCCCTAACATCTAAAATAGTCTGCCACCACATCGATCCACCCCCTCGAATTATAGCTTCATCTTCTTTTAAAATTTTTTAGAATATTTTGATTAACTAAAAACTATCATATTATTGTACCCAAAAAAAAACTATCATATTAATTTTTTTTTCATTTCGTTTTTAGTATTTATATCTTATAAGACGTATTAATCTTTTTTTTTTTCTTCTAGAGGAAGATGTATTAATCATCTAACATATAATTGTTTGTAAGAAAAACAAAAATCTTATGTATAATCGTTGAAAAAAATATAAAAAAATACAAATAAAGTGATTACAAATTTAGATCTATGATTTGAATCTATAAGAATGCAACAATGTTAAAATTATTGATAGAATACATTTTCGTTCATTGTCATTGTAGTCATTTCGATGGAGACAATTGTATAAGGGGAATAATCAATTTACAACCAAAAAAAAGTGTGCATATATTGATTTTCTATACGAAATTATGAATCTGGTCTCTAGCACATGGATGTTGCAAAACTACGACTTCATATATTTGTTAAATCCTTCTTTCTTTAAAAAAAAATTGTCAACTCCTGCCTATAAATAGTTATAAAATTAGCATTTTCTTTTATTAAAATGAATTAGCAATTTAAATTAGGGTCGATATTAACAAGACAATGGAATTTCCTCAGTCACAGATGCACTTAAGATTTTTGATTTGCGAATCTGAATTTGTCACTGTCATAACCACCCATTAGAAACATATGAACATGCCCTAGAAAATTTTCTCTTTGAAATACGATTGACTGATCTGATATTTCCCACTATCTCAACTTTTTAATTACTACTATTATTATAGCACTAAGACCTTTACATTGTATTCAGATGCATTGCACCTGAATTTAAAAATATATTGCTATAAAAGGAATTAGATTAAACAAATTGATAATTTAACTTTATTCATATTAAGAATTTGTAACTTTTTGTTATAATAATATTGAAGAACAAAAAAGTAAAAAAGCTCAGCATATGATACAATTTGGAAAGCATATATTATACACGACACCATTAAAGCAAATCTAAGGAAGATATAAACAATGTTAAAATTTAGCATATACCTCAAGCTTCAGAATGAGCCTTTGATAGAGGCACGTCATGCATTAAGCTCCAATATTTCTGCTTTATTCTAGGGCAAAAGCATTTCTTCACCTCCCCTCCTTCCTATTGGTTGAGATTGTATTGATTTAATTTAATCTAGTACTGTACTTGTTTTTATTTGATTTACTTTTTTGTTTTATTCCTAGCGGAGGCACACGGCAAAGTTTCTGTTCTTTTTTCCTCCTCGTGTTGTGACCACATTTAACGTGTAATGCTTTATCTAATCTACTAATCTGTTTCTTCTACTAGGGTGTTCTAGGGTCCCGTCCACTAATAATGAAAAACTTTTTGAGTAAACCAAACAGATTAAATATATTAATTAAAGGGTTAATTAAGTAAATGGTCCCTGCAAATATTCAGAATTTTGTTTTTAGTCCATCATCATTTTTTATCCCTAAAGTGCTTAAGGAAAATGTCACAGGGACTAAAAAGTGTGATTTTATTTTGTAGAGACTAAAAACAAAACTATGAATATTTATAGAGACTAAACACTTAATTATATTAAGTTAATGAAAGAAACAATGGTGTCATTATTCTGCAACTTTTTTTGGTGTCATTATTCTGCAACTTTTTTTTTTCTTCATGTGATCATTATGCACACCGGGCTAGCTAGTAGTTGTAGCCGAAACCACCTATCCTAATGCCGTAGGAATCGTATAATCACAAAGATAAAATGAATAATTGACTAGTAATCATTTTCATCTTTCTTATTTTAAAAAATCACATTAATTAATAGTTAAAAAAAGTTTTGTACCTACTTATAAAATCTTTTATATTCGCCATTGGAGTTAACTACCAGATTTATAGTGCATGACGATTATATACATTACTCCTAGTTCAACTAGCAAATACATCAAAATTATTAAATTGTGATCATGGTTTGAATCTCATCCTTTTCATTTGTGTATATGAATTTAGACGGATTATTATCATTTTCTCTATCTAAAATAAAAAATTGTTCGATCTAGAATGTTTTGAAATGCAGGGTCCCCCTAGCTTTATAAGGAACAATAATTCAACTGTTAATTTTTTTGAAGCATAATTCAACTGTTATTGTCATGAGGTCTCTTTTTTTGAACAAATCAAAATAGAATATATTGCAACAACCAAAAGTGAATTACCCCGCACAAGGTGTGCTAAAAGTGATGACTCACTCATAATCAGTTACAGAGACATGGCCCCTATGATAAGGTCGCCAATCACCAAGGAAAAAAAACGAAAAATTACATGACACCCATACAAAGGAGAGGGTGTCGCCACCAGTCATGATAACAATACCCTAATGGAACACGATTCAAAGACATCCATAAAAAGGAATTTAGCTTAATTTTTTCTATAATAATGAAAGAATCAGACACCGCATTGTTAAAGATACAGTTGTTCCTTTCCTTCCATATTGCCCAAGCGCATGCAAGCCAAATAACCTTTAAATGATGATGAACAGATTGCGGCATTCCCGCCAAGTGAGTAAACTGTAAGAAGTGATCAGCAAGAGATCCGGTAAAAGCAAAAGATATATCGAGCCAATGACAAACCAAGTTGCATATTGTCATGAGGTCTTAGGTGAGTGAATGAAATTGCGGGATTTAATACGGTATTGCATGTTGGATGATTTTGGAGACATTACAAGCATAAGAGATACATGTATTTTTAAAATGGGACAGTAATACATGTATAGCTGATTAGTTTGTTGCTCAATTGGCTGGAAGATTTTATAAATAATTTTGTTACACTGTCTTGTGTATAAAAAACTTGCTATGTACAGTCCTATTATTTCAGTTGAATCAATAAAAAAGAACTTTCATTATTTTTTTCTCTCAAGCTGAGAGTTATATATCATAGTATGCCATCGGAAGATTTTCCGTCCGCATAACAATGGCGCGTAACCTCGGTACGAAGTGTTCGGTCACCTTCTCCAGAGAAATAATAATACCAATTCTTGGTCAAAATTTTCCAAAATCTACATGTCAGCGAAGAATTACAATATTTTTTTATTCTTTGGAGGTGGACGGCGCAACATTCAGCCCTTATGAGGACCATTGTTAGACGCATCCGTTCGACAACATATATTGGTATTACAATTGGATAAAGTGATGTCGCAAGATGATTTATCGTCACTTATCAGAGCGTGTGATGAGATAGTATGAACATATTCAGAACATTCTGAGACATCCATCCGACGTACCATAGTTGAATGATTTCCGGATAAATTATGTATTCCAAAAAAAAATTGTGCATGTTATACCTGAGGATGTACGGGGTCTATTTATGGAGGCACACTAAAAGTTTGTATCATATTACATTGTTTGGTTATATAGGGTATCCGTCCCAAATTATTGGCTCCTGTCAAAGGAGATCCACTTAGGCCAGCAATTATGGAGGTTCTGATAGAGGAGGAACATTGATGAGATCAAAAGTTCCTTAAGCATGTGGAAGGAAACTTATCAAAATGCCTTAAACAACGCATGGCATTATTTGGTTAGCTTATGGTTCTTTATTCTTATTCCTATTGGTTCAAAAAAATATTGAGCTTCATCGAGGTTGATAAGTTAATTTTTGAATTGCATGAGATTGGCATTGATTAATAAGTCCATGCAATTCAGGTTCTTAACATTTGAGTTGACTGAAATTCATTGGTCAATTTCTCAACATCATAAAGAAGAATTAATTAGCACATTTACTCATTCATGTTTTTAGCCAATAAGGTGATAACTAATTCCATCGGTTTTGGAATGCATTTGGCTATTGCAAGGAGCTCATATAATTCACTTGAATGGAGCCTACGTTGGAATTTTATTGGAGTAGCTCAAAGAAATATTTTTAAGACCATTCAAATCAAATGAAGACCTCACACTACAAATGAAGAGAGCATTCATGATCCATGCGAATTACTTACTCAAGAAGCATCATTTCATCAATAAATTTGGTCCTACTTAATGGCACTAGATAATTCTGCTCATGCAGTCAGTTTCTTTTACAGCCGTTACAAGTCTGCATTTGATTCCATACCTCGCATTGTTATAGTTTTACGTTTTTTTATTTTTCTAGAGTATTCCTAGTATTAAATAAGGCTGTCTTGATAGGGTATTTTGGGTCTTCGAGGTGCCTGTGAGCATTTGAAAGTGATTAAAGAGCAATTTTGTTAGGATTAATATTAGTTTAATGGAAAATGCTCTTTCTCTAGAAAAATAGCATCAAGAATTTTTCAAGACACTGCTGGCAAGTTTTAATTGCATGATTTATTTGTTCACTTCCTATTTTTTAGCCACACTTCCTTGAATTGTGGCAAATAGTATATTGTTATTGGCTGCTCTTTATTCTTGAAGAATTCTTGATGTTATTTTTCTAGAGATATAGCATTGCTCTAGTTTAATTTGGCTTTTCCTTCCTCCAACTAATTAGCTCATAACTCCTATATATGTCACCTCCATCATTGGATTCAATGATAACCACTTGGAAGGAGCACCAAATTCCCTAGTAGCTGGTAAACTGGAGCTATCACCTTCCAAACTTGGCATCACTGACGTAGGCTTGGCAAGATTAACTTTTTTCCTTTGACTTGTACATATTTTCTTCATGCAATTTTTTTGCGAAATATTTTAAATATCAACTCAATATCTTATACAAAATTTCATGAACAAATATATATCTCATGTAGGAGATGTGTACTAACACTAGTTACCTTATATTTGGTACAACGAAAATTATCAAATCAAAATAACATTAATTTTTCTTTAAATAATCCTTCAATCAGAAAAGAATTATATTCTCAAATAAAGAAATATATTTTATTATTAAAATAGTTTTTACAAACTAAATTACCTTTTGCTAAATATTTTAAATTAAAAATATATTTCTGAAGTAAAATACTAATAACATTTGGTAGAATACTAATTATATGTCCTTGTGAGCATTTGGTATAGACAATGTATAAAATATACAAAGTCTAGTTCAAACCTCAGACTCCACCAAAGAATACTAAGTCTAATTTTTTTTCTTCTGCAGGATGAATACTATTATTTTTCACACCAAATAATACAACAGATAATATATGTGTCAGAAAAGAAACAGAAGGCGTGTATGTGGCCATATATCATTGTCAAGAGGCAACAGCTAGCACAGCATCTTATTAAGTATTCACAAAGTTATTATCACAGAGAGGCAAAGAAACCAAATTAGTAAGTACTCGACAACTCACGAATACTCAAAAATATTTATGTGATTAAAAGGACATCAATAAGACAAATCATCATTATCTTGTCTTGACCTTGGTATCGTTACAAACAAAAACTAAGAAGCTGACAAGAGAACACAAGAAGCAAACACGTAGCAGAACCTCACAACTAAGATTGCGGATATTTCAAACCGTGAAATATGAGTGGTTTATTTAATAATTCAAACCGTGGAATATGAGTGGTTTATTTAATAAGGATCTTGCTTGCGACATTTTTTTAAGTATTTTTAATGAAGAAATATTTCTTACAAAAAGTAAAGATTTCAATTTCCAATACAATAAATACACAAACTTTCATAAAACTTTACTACTTTATGTACTTAAAGAGTGCCACGAGACACTCGTTAACATTTCCTATTTAATAATAATGTTGATTTTGTCGTGTTTAGGCAAGGAAAGCAGCTATGTATTATCATTAAACAATACTCTATTTTGGTTTCTATTTTAATTTTTAATTTTTTGTTGTCACGTATTCTTTTTTGCGTTTGTGTAAGAATATTCAATTAAATTGTTGGTGGATCTCACGACTTGAGAGTAATGAACTCAGTTTGCTGACTCGAAAACGCGGTTAATGATCCGATGACTTAGTTTGGAATTCGTTTGGAGTAAGTAAGTTCCTAATTTAATGTTGTCCCTTGCTTCAAAGAAAAAATAATTTGAAGTTGTCCCTCGTTATTGGGCACTCGGAAAATAAGACTTTCAACTATTATAATATGGTTATGTGGCGGAGTGAAGAAATATTTTGTTGTGGGAACAATATTCATATAATGTATCCTTAAAAAAAAAAAAATCATATAACGTAGTACTAAAAATGTTATTTTGCATTGGTGTTAATATTTGCGCTGTTGAGCTCGAGACCTTAACCCTCTGTTAGGGTTTTGTGATGCCATTTTGTGTCCTTTCCTGTTGTCGATTTGACTGTTATCGTCTTTCATTTTCGATGATTTCATGTCCTTTTCACTGATTATGTTATTTCTTCTTTCAATTTAGTATTCCTTCTCCACCATGGTACCCATAACAACGCCATCACCTTCACCATGCATTGATGCTTTCAACCTCAAATTGATTTCACCTTAAAAGTACCTTTACTCTTAAACTGCCTCACCGTCAAATTGTTGTCACCACCAATCCGCTTCCAGCCACATACACCTTCACCCCCAAATCATGTTCAATGCAAGTGGAAATTGAAAAGAAAAAAAAACTAACAACATATATAATATCTTTAGATATTAAGTTAACACTTGACCTAATTCAACAAGTTTAGAAACCCCAGTCGCTCTCTAAAACCTTATTCTATGTGAAGCTCTATTCGATTAGCTAGCACCGGTCATTGGAGAAATTTTGTTTGTGTGGATGAGTTGAGGCATCACTAATTTTCTTTGCTCATGATCATAAACCATTCAACTAAAAAGGTTCTTCACTTCAAGATGTAAACACATAATTTAAAGTGTTCAAGTATGTGTTGATTTGTGATAAATGATTTAATCAAGATCCGTTCATCCGGATTTTTTCTATTATGAAGATAAATTTTGAAAAACCACACTTAAAATTCCAATAGTTTGTCATCATAGAATGATAAGTGAGGTAATCCAGCGGCTCGAATAGAAGCAACGACATGTTGGCTGGTGCTCAACAATTCCTCTTACCTTCTTTTGATTGTGCCTACTGTTGTAGCACTTATTCCTCCTCCCATAATCACATGGGGCAAAAAAAAGTTGTTCCTAAGTACTCTTATAAGGGGCTACCTCGAGATATTTGAGAAAATATGAGAAATCTTTAAGGCGATTGATCTCCATAACAACTTCGAAGATTTTGTTGTCATCAACACCTTCATTGGTCCCCTCGTTTGTCTTCTTCGAGCGAGGATACTCAACTCTTTTTCTTTCAGGTGAGGCATTTTTGGTGTATTTCATCAACTTTCCACGTTGTATGAGGATCTCGATTGCATCTTTGAGATGGATGCAATCGTTGATTGTGGCATTTGTGAAACATGAAATATTTGCTTTTGTGCGCTCATGCCTTTGGTGCGGTCGCCTTTGGAAACTTTATTCCAACTACCTTGAAATCATCAAAAGCACATTAAACAAGGATCTTGTCCCTCGACACCGCAAAGGGTGTATATTAGCTGAATCAGCCTAGAGTCCCTTGAACCCTGTGAAGATGTTTTCCTTCCTTTTTCTTTTTCTAGAAGACGTCTTTTGGAAGATTCAACTTAAGGATCTCCCTTCTTTGTTTTGGCGATGTTTTAGGTGTGCAACTTCTCTTCGTACCTGATGAAGGTATTTTCATCATTAGGAAATCATCTAGAGAGTGGGGTTCGCCGACCCCGACACCCTTACAGAAGTTGGTTCCTAGTCGGAGACCAGACCTTTTTCCAGCAAGTAGATCTTCATTGGCTTGCCTACTCCTTGAATTACACTTCTTCTTTGTTGAATATCTCAATCTATTCTCGGAGAAATTAATTCTTTTTCTACACAACACATTTAAGGGTGGTGACTGTTTTGGGTTATCTCCTTGAAGTAGCAAAGTGTGACGTGAGTTGGTGACATAGCTCCTCCCAAGAGATGATGAAGTCTCTTCAAAGGCTTTTGTACCACAATGTTGCTCCTTTTCGAAGGGTGGTAGCAACAAGCTTGCATTTGACAGATCCTTGGATGTTGAGGTAATCGAGAACAACCTCTATATTTTTTATGTGTCATTGATTTAACCTGGTCAATATAATAGTGTTCGGTGCAGTAGTACCTCATAAGTATTCATATGAGGGGGTTTCTCCAATCAAATGAAGATTTTAGTTTCCCTGATTCTTCTAGCGAATGGCTCATGGGCTAAACGATCATCATCAGAGTAAGATAATGACTACAAGCACCTTGGGGGTATGCCTCCTTTGATGTTGTGACCTCATGGCCTTCTATTTCATTCCCTAGAGAGTGCCGTGGGGACTTGTATCTCTCTAGGGTTGGACTCCTTCCCATTATGTATTGTTGGGGAGTAGAAGATTGTCTTTCCTTTCAGGGGGTGAGAGATCTTCCTCGCACCTCATTGGATCTAGATTCCTCCATGTCTTTAATATGTTTGTTCTACTCCTCGATCACCTTGTTTTGGTGGTGCAGCGTTGGGATGTTGTTGTTGTTGTTGAGCAACACATATGTAATAGAGACAATTTTCATTCCAACTAAAGGAACTAGCGGTCAAAAGATTGGGGCCTCACGACGAGGGATCACATGCTGAGTGAGTTGATGATCAATTCCCACCATGGGGTTTTGACTGGCGAATTAGAGGTTGTTCGACCATCAAGGTGGTCCATGCGGTGAATCTCGCTCCTTATTTGTTTGGTTGCACCATCAACCATTCAGATGTATGAATGTTTTTTTTTCTTCGTATTTTTGAATAGTTTTGTTCTTTTATTAGGAAAAATAAGGGGATAACTTAGTTTCCCAAAAACAGCACTAATATGACCTCATCAGCAAAACGACATCTGATGATATAACTTGTTGTTCTTCAGTGCTTGGAATGGCGGGAGGTGGTGTACCTGCATTCACTCCGACACTCAAGCTAGTGTTTGAGCAAACAATGAGGTTAATGATAAAAAAATATCCTACCTTCAAGATCGTGTAATATGCCTTTTTTAAAGCTGCAAGTTGCCATTTGTTTTCAAAATTTGTAGCCATTGTTCAACGGTTACAAACAACATAATCCGTATTTGTCGAGCATTATTCAACGGCCACACACACAAACCTTTTCTTTTTTTAACAAACTAAATTATCTTTTAAGAACATAATTTTATTAAGATTTTTTGGTGGTGGCTGGGGTTTGAACCCCGAACCTTGCATATATTATGCATTGTCCCTACCAACTGAGCTAAGCTCACAAGAAATATTTTGTTAAGATAAACAAACACAAACTAGATTATGATATTTAAATAATTTTTTAAAAAAATCAATAAATTATTGAATTTCAATATTTTTTTAATTTTAATTCGTAACAAACAAGCCATGCGGGGTTTGCTATAATTTTTAAAAAAAACTTTAAAGAGCATTATACTTGTTGTTATAATTTTTTTTAAAATCAGGTTCAACAAAAAAAATCTAAAAGCTTCTTTAAATTAAAAAAGACTATAGTAACTTTTCAAAAAGTATAAGAGAGGGAAAAAATAAGTATAAAAAAAATACTGTAACAAAATATCCATTTTATACAGTTGTATCTAAACAAATATGGATAAACAAACACAAAATTGATTATGCTTTTTCAAAAAATCTCTAAAAACGATTGAATATCAAAATATATTTTTATTCTATTAAAAGCGAACTATGTATTCAATTTACATTTTTTTGACAAGTCAATTTACATTTATTAAAAATAAGTTTTATGATTGTACAAAAAAAAAGTTTTATGATGTTCATGTGCTTTTATCTCACACTGAGTCTATATGATATAATATAATTGCCTTCTTATGATTTTTTTTCTTTTTTTGGATGCAATATAGAACTGCCTTCTTATGAGTTTTTCTTTTGTAGGTAATTCAATGAAAAAATGACAATTGTTGACATATTTAGTGTAAAAAAATATTCATAAATATAAATATTAATAAAAATCCATTAATAAATACATTTCACTTATCAGTAAAATAACAAAATATGGTTGAGACAATTATCGTTGATACTAACAAAACACTAGAAAAATATTTTCACTAAGAAAATAAAAAAGAAAAAACATTCAATTATATATGATTGATAATCACAAAATAACATAATTTCTTTCTTAAAGAAAACATAAATTCAAGAAAGTTATAAAATATTTTTTTTTTGTCAAGGAAAGTTATAAAATATTTATTACAAGTAATATACATGCTTTTTAAAAAGTTACACATTTTTAAGATTTCTTATTTTCTAAAAAAAAATTTCTTTGTTTTATCTTTATAGTCAAAAGAATAAGTATATTAAATAAAAAGAAATAGATAAAGAGATGGAGGCATTAGACCTAACCCAGGTACAACCTGAAACGGGGATACAACATAATAAATCATACCAAGTGGATCAACCCTAATATATCCTAAAAAAAGTTTATTAATCACGGGCTCAACCCAACAAACCTGTATGTGGCGCGAAACTAGGTTACAAAAAAAGAAGAAGAAAAATGAACATTTGTGAAGAACAATCAATGGATTGATCGTCAACACGGTATCAAAATCCAAGTACCAACAACTCCCTGAACTAATTAGCAAGCATAAAAGCTCTTTCGAGTATGAAGAACTAGAGTGTAGGCAAACAAGACACCTTGAAACCTGCATATCTCGACATATTTGGAAACAACAAAGAGCTCTATTTTTTAACTGAACACTAATCTCCTTTTTTTTTTTTAGCAAAACACTTCCCTTATAATATAACACGGTTTAAACTTTATTATTTCCATTTTTTATATCAATTTTTTTATATTAATTTTTGACCATTTTTTCTTTCCATTTTTCATTTATGTGATTTTTCCCAATTTATTGTTCCTCAATCACGGTGGTTTAATTTTTTAAACATTAATGTAATAAAAGGGATATATCAAAGATTATTTCTTTTTTATTGATGAATCACAATGTCCATCCACCAAAATTCTTCTCATTTCTATATTATCTTTTGACCACATTATTAGATTGTATATTAAAGTTATTGAAATGGATAAAATGATGGGAGATTGATGTGTTTGGAAAAATAGAAAGTGTGTTTGTGATATTTAAGAATTTTTTTAGAGAAGTCAGTGTAATTTGCCCTTTTATCATTAACATCAGTTTTATCATTAATTTTTCTTAGGGTTAAATATGTTTTTGGTTCCTATAAATATGCCAACTTTTCGTTTTGGTCCCTCTAAAATGTTCCTTCAACTTTTAGTCCCTATAAAATTTTCAATCACTACTTTTCTTCCCTATTTTTAATTTAATTTTTGTATTATTTAATGAAATTGTGCAGAAATGTGTAAAATATTCTAAAAAAAATTCATAAAAAAATTAGATTTTTATTTCAAAACACAAATTAAATACGAATTTTTAACTGTAAAAAATATAAAAATTCATATTAAATTCATGTTTTGTTAAAAAATTCTAATTTTTTTTGGAGTGATTCTTATAATATTTTGAATTTTTCTGGAAAATTTTATTAAAAATTATGAATCCTACATATGAGTTTACTTTAAAAGAGGGACTAAAAGTGAAGATTGAAAATTTTATAGGGACTAAAAGTTGAAGAAATTTTTTAGAGGGACTAAAACAAAAAGTTGACATATTTATAAGGACTAAAAACATATTTAAGCCTTTTTCTTATTTTCTCAATTCACATATCAATGCAATACGCATTGATGCATATCCCTTCGTTTCGAATCAGCCTGTGCGAATTACGGACCGTGCTTAGCACGTATTAGAAAAACACAACAACATTAACATACATTACAAAAACATTAACATTACGGAGATTAATTTTTATAATGAAGAAGTCAAGTATACAACCTATGAGAAAAAGTCAAGTGTCACAAAGAATAAATAGATGTGAAAAAGAGTCAAGTGTCACAAAGAAATGTGTCATTGTAGTTAGTAGTGTGAGTCACACTATATTTTATGATGATGATGACTAGGAGAAAAGAAAAAGAAAACGCAAGGGCATTATAGTGAATATTTGAGTTAACTTAACGACAGGCTAATATATAGAGGACCTAAGAAAGGAAAACCAATCGATGAATCCAATTATCCAATCTGTCTTGTGTTATTGCTGAAGTGTAATTTCCCGTAAATATGTGAATCAAATGCCGAGCAACTCTCTTCAATCAAATCATATCTCTCTCTCTCATCCTCTACCACCCAATCTCTTCCTTTGTTTCTCTCTTCAAAATCAAAAACTCTGGGCTAACCGCAAAACAAAACACAAAACCTTGTTAAAAACCTAAGCATTCTCACATTATGCTTTTCTTCTCTAAATTTCACCCTTCTTTTCTCTTCTTTCTTTTCTCTCTCTCCCTCTTCTTTCTCTCCACCTCTTCTTCTCTCCATTCCTTACGTATTCCAAATGGTGTTGAGGTTGATGGTGATGGGAGAAACCCTAACCAGGTGTTACAATGGAAAACGAGGAGATCTATGGAAGAAGATGCTGTTTTACCAAACGCGTCTTTAATATTGGCTCAAAAAAGGACTACAAGAAAAGACCCTCTTGATCATTTCAACCGTTACCAGGGTGGTTGGAATATCAGCGATGAACATTACCTTGCCGTAAATTCTCTTTACTCATTCATATAATATAAACTTTTTGTGTTTGTTTTTATTGTTTTTGTTTTTGGCCAATTTTTGTTATGATATGTTCTAATATTTTCTAATGTTCGATTCTCTCTGGTGCGAATTTGGTGGGCTAGTTTAGCTCATTAAAGAAAATAAAAATAATGTTTGGTTGGACGTTTGGAGCAATTGATTTGGTTTATTGGGAAAAATCTAAGTCCCACTATTCGAATAGATATAAGAGTTTATAAAAATCTAAGGACGATTGCTCACCTTTTGAACCGGTTTTGAAAGGATGGGTTAGACTCCAAATTTCAACATGATGTCAGAGCTTGTCGAATTCAAGAACAACCTACCTATCCACGCACCAAGCCCAAAAAGAGTGCTAGGCGATAGAGGGTGTATTGGGAAAAACCTATCCACACACCAAGCCCAAAAAGAGTGATGGGCGTGATGGGGGTGTATTAGGAAAAACCAAAGTCCTACGTTGAATAGATAAGACTTTTTAGAAGAGTTTATAAAGAGGAGACACTCCCCACCTTATGAACCGGTTTTGTTAGGATGAGTTATGCTCCAAATTTCAACATAATTGCTCTAGAAAAGAATTGTATTTGTTTTCCTAATTGATTTTGAAGCTTTCGTGTCTAAACATGAGTTTTATGCCGAATTTATTGTTCAACTTACTTTTAAGTACAATCAATTTTACGAAAGCAATTCATTCAATATCAAATTTTGTCACCATAGTACCAAGCATGCACTAAATTGTGTCCGGTAACTACAATTGTGGCTGTAATATAACGATTTTAGAGGTCATCTCAACTATAATTAAGGCTGCAACGGTTGCAGTTGTTTGTATTTCACTGAAATATCAAGGTTCACAGCGTATTATGTTTGGCTAACTTGATGTTGTTTGTTATTAGGATCATAGTGATTTGTGTTGTGCTGGTTATTAGATCCTTTGAAAATATTAATGTTTGGCTAACTTGATGTTTGTTTGTTGTTGTTGTTGTTGGTGCAGTCTGTTGTTTTTACTGCAGTTCCATTCTTTG
>Ga0315915_1004125_pt1 | contig 18344 bp, 8 predicted proteins | sample MpolbnodulesMG_FD_207738 | JGI IMG/M metagenome (GOLD analysis project Ga0315915, IMG submission 207738) | Medicago polymorpha root nodule microbial communities from Los Angeles, California, United States - branched nodules | ecosystem: Host-associated > Plants > Roots > Nodule | place: USA...
GTTGATGCAACAATGCTGGATGATTAATATCCTGGTTTTCAGCATGATTTGCTTCCATGTATTGGAAAATATCAAGATCATCCACTACTACTATACTTTCACTCTCCATAGCATCATTGGGACCAAATTGAGTGGCTGCATCATCTCCTTTGAATTTCTTTGCTACTGCATCATATGCTCTAGCAGCTTTTTCCTCAGTGTCTAATTAATTAACAATATGTTATAACAGACAATAAATTGCACAAAATGCTGATATCTTGATGTAAATAGTAAATACAACTTCAACTAAATTTGCATTTATATCCAGTTTGTTTGCAGTTATACTAAGTCGAAAATGGACCCTCTCTAGTTGAAAGTATAGTGCAACTAGTGACATATATACTACACAAATATGCTGAATTAAGGGGTACAAATGAATTTTTATTTTCTTTCTTAATCCAAAAACTATGCAGCACTCTAGTTAGACCACAATATTGCTATAGATGGACGTGATTTTAAATTGCGGTATGCATCCACAATATTGTTGGTGTCGTAGTCCCTACAATGCCATCAACCACAATGACGGTGTGCAATCACGTGTACAATTTCGACCATATTTGTTCAAATCTTTACAAACAAACAAAAAATCTCAAAACCCTATATTTCATATCTAATGTCTTTTAACTGTGTAATTCAATCACATCCCAACCAGTAGTATTTTCATAGCAAACTAATCTATGATATGGTGGATAACAACTGTAATGGCATGGTGGGGACACTCTAATTTTTAAAGTAAAAAAATCATTTCACACAGCAATGCGCGCCACAATAATCACAATCGAAATGACTACAACCGCATGCGCGATTGCAAAATATTAAATCATGGTTTGGACTACACAAATGCAACTACGCGCTGCCGAGAAAATATATACAAAGACACACATTCCCTAATACTTAATGTGTATGTATTACATTGGATTCTCACATTCTCTCTCATTCATTAAGTTGTGTCTATCTCTATCTTGTATTACAATTTGGTGAAGAAGATAAAAGGAGAGAATGAGGAAAAGAGGATCCAAATAGAAATATTAAATAGAAATATGAAGACATGATCCAAAAAAAATGAGAGGTATATATATGTTGCATTATCGTGTTGAATAAAGTGATAAGATAAACTAAGATGAATGAGCTCACCAGATGTTCCCAAGTGAAAGCTTAGCCTCCCATTATTATCCTTCTTTTCCAATCTTGCTTCCCATCTATCAGCATCGAGTCTATTATTTTGTTTGAAAAGCATAATAACATTATTTAATTTCTCAAACAAAAAAATTATTTAACACTCATCATATTTACACCCAGTTTTACAAAAACGAAAAACATTCACCATATTTACATTAAAAGTGTGTGGTAAAATGATAGATATTTATGACAAAAATGCTGCAACACATAACACACTTTTATAAAAATACTTTTTCTTATTCGTTAAATTTATATGGTTTTACCAACTTTATGTGAACACGCATAATTTAGGAGGTCCTATTGAAGAGGTTAAAATGAAATATATTACTCAATCAAAAAGTTCTTCCTAGTACAAGGTGTACCATGATAAGAATTAAGATCACAAACATATTTACAAAAAAGGGAAACAAATAAACAGTAACTAAAACAGAGAAAAAAATAGCATTAGTCTATGTCAACATAGTGAGCGGACTAAGCCACCATCCATGGTAGTTGAAAGTGAGATTAGAAAGTTTCGCTTCAACTCAAAAATTACTTTAACCGTCAAATCAAAATTTGGAGGAAAAGTCAATATTGTCCGAATAACAAACACATATATGTTTTCACTAGATTAAGTTTGACATGAGATATATTATATATAGAATCAATTTTAATACTCTCTCAAGGAAACTGAACACATACATAAGAGAATATAAAAATATACTATAAATACATAATAATTAAAAACGTGAAGAGTAAAAAAATAATCAATCAAATAATTAAAGAGAGGTTTGCAAGATATATTCAAACCTGGTGACACCCATGTAATTAGACCCGGTTTTTTTTTGCAGTACTGAAATAGTTAAGAACCAATGCAGTCATTAAAATGTTCAATTTTGAAGACAATGTTGCTGATAGATTAAAGTGTCAATATAGCTCAATGTATCACATATTCACATTGATACAATATCACTTCTAATTTTGTTTCAAAAAACAAAATTAAGAAGAAATATATTATTAAATTACTAATAATTGTAATTGTCAACCTATTTGAGATTCATTGGTAGTATGAAAAGATGTATAATATACTTTGAGTTAAATATATAATGCAAATGAGACACATAATAATACGAGACAAGGGGAGTAATTGATATCATACTTTTTAATATTAAAAAGCACAAATTCTCTGTCCAAACTTTTCATTTCTGATATTTTCTTCGAGTAATCACTCACCTGCAATTAATATATAATATAATTATAAGATTGTAACTAATATTCAACTAACTATATAATTTTTTTTTATAAGCCAGGAGAAAGGACAGACATCAAGAGGTAGCACCGACATCCCAACTAGGTTGGCACCTGATGAATCTCCATCCTATGCCGCCAAACTCAAAATATTATTAAAAAAGGGGGGGAAAAGTATATACAAAGAGGGAGACTAGACCAAAACCCTCAAAACAAGAAAGAAAAAGGAAAAGAAAACCAACAGAGTAGTGAATCTGTAATTAGGCAGACCGCGTCTGTCTCGAGAGAAGTCAAAGTTCAATTCTGGAGGTAAAATCAAGATGAACCATGCAGTGCATGTCCCATATTAGCCAACTTGTCAGTGCAACAGTTGCCTTCGCGATAAAAGTCCCCCATGAACAACCAAGGCCCCTCTAGTATTCCAATAGAAAAAATTCATTGGGCAGATGGCGAGGACTCTCCCGTGGAACGGGTTCTATATGGCGGCTTCCCAGTAAGTTGTTGTTTCTTTAAATTTTGTTTTTGCTTTTTTGACAAGACAAGAGTGAAAGGAGCTTTAGCGGCCCTCTTGTCATAGTCTTTGATTCGCTGCCAAAGCTCCATATCATGTTGAATCTTGGATTACTGTGATACACAATACCAACTTTTTGCGTGGCCAATGAACTTGCAATGGGAGAGCTAGACACAATGGCTGTAGCTGTTGGAACTACATCAGCTGTCAACAGGATTTGCGTGCCTATACTGCTATCCACGGGAACCGAATCCGCAACAAAGGCAGGGGCTGCTGGGATTGGGTATGGAATTGAATTAATGGCATATGATGGTGTGACTAAACCATCAATCGGTGTTGTAGGGACTGTGTACACCGCAGTATGGTGTGGATGCACAAATGTGACCGAAGGCATGTCTTTAGAAGAGGCGATGACTTCCTCGTGCACTACAATGTTCAGAACCGGCGAGGAGCTCACCTCCCTAACCGAATCCAAGTTAGTACCATCAAAATTCTCATGCACGTCAACGTGCTCTACATAAGTCAAAAGCAGAGCAACAACAATAGGAATTAAGCCTTCAAGATTCTTGCCGCGTTCTCTCCGCTTCAAGAGGGTGCACGTCATCGTGAGCAACATCGGTAACCAATTCCAAAACGGGGATAGCTGACTGAGGTAACACGCCCTGAGAAGCAATGTTTTTAGTTGTAAAGAAAAGCTAAAACAGCTACTCGAAACATCCTTAGGAGGAACAATGTTTTTAGTTGTAGACCATTCTTGTGTATATATGATAGTAGCTGAAGTTGAAGGGGCTGCAACAACAACATATTGCATGGTACCTGAATTAGAAACACCTCTATCACTACGGTGTTGTCGGGGAGGATTTTTCTTAGCAAGTGGTTCCGCCGCCATGGGTTTCTTTCCACGGTCAGTCACCTTAGTTGCCTCCAGGTGCAGCCACTTGCAAGTCGAAACATTATGTCCAATGACATAACAATGATGGAAAAAGAGCGGTCTCTTCTCATATTGTACTTCAATCTTAAAGGCAAAACCTTCATGTTCCACAAGAATTTCATCATAGGCTCTTTTAGATAAATCAATGTCCACCAAAATTCTTGCATAGTGTCCGAAAGTCCTATTTCGTGTCGGGGCATCCAAATCTATCGGAGTACCAACGGCACTCGCAATTTCCTTCAAAGTCTGTTCCCGCCAATACTCTTGTGGCAATTCAACCAATCTGATCCAAATGGAGGAATGAGTCTGCTTTTGAGAATAGTGATTAAAGTTCTTCGTCCATTGAGAAAGATGAAGGAGACCCGGATTAAGAGCAATGTTACCAGCTGCCCAAACTCTGCGTAAGTCATCAGCCTGTTCAAAAAGGAAATCATAATAGCCCCTGCCAAGTGGAACCATTTTCCATTGGTTAACCATTTTCCATAACTTGCCTAACTTAGCAGCTAAATCTCTCGCTATGTAATGTTTGTCGCCTTTATTCAAAGTCAGTCTTCCCCGAAGGACATTCTGACATTCAACCAATCCTTTAGAATATTCTTCATGTCCAATTCGAATACAAAGAGTATCACCCTTAATGCAGGGAGCCGAAAAAGGAGCCTCATCTCCAAGGGAGATGACCTACTGCCCCTAATGCCACCACAAAGGACTTGTGAGATGTCGTGACAATCTGAGAAGAGTCTGTAACATTCTGAGTAGTAACTGGAACCGCACATTCAGTCAGCTTCGAAAAATCCTTATCTGCGAACGATACTATTGTGATCGCAGGTGTGGAAGAATTATGCAACCACGCTGCTGGTGAGAAGGCCGATTGGGCTGAAAGCTCTGCCTACCAATCGAAAGGCATGACAGAAAATTCAACCGTAAACCTCAAATTGATGATCCACCAAAAGGAATCAAACGTGTAGAGAACCACGATGGATCTTGGAACAAAATCACGATCGAATACGGCGCTCATGCTAGGTCAAAATTCCATATCAATTCCAATTATATTTCACTTCAATATGTATGAGATCTTAGAATTTTTTGTGAAAAAAGTGATTTAAATTTGTGAAAAATATTGAACGCTGGTCCAATTTGTGAATAATTTTTAATTTAAAATTTTTAAAGAGCGTAAAAAAAACACTTATTAGCCAGACCCCAACTACAATCATGCTTTATATTTATTTTTAGTCAAGAATCATGTTTTCTCTTTAATAACCTAAGTAAAAATCAATCTGTCAAAAAAAAACCTAAGTAAAAATCAAGTTTTTTTTGACCAATTATCCTAATCAAAATCAAGTTGGAAATATACATACCGGAAAATTTGTAACCACATAATCTCCCCATCGGTTAATAGAATATAAATCGTAAGCTTGGGCTGCTTCAATTTCAGTTTCAAATACCCCTGCAATGCAAATGAGAAATAATATAAAAATAAATAAATAAGTAAGAAAACCATAAAATATTTTTAAATATGAATTAAGTTTGATTAAAATATTATTTGATTTCGGCGTAAAAAAATACTAAACCGTTCAGTTTTATTGAATAAAACAGTAGAAATTCTTTTTAATTTTTTTTCTTGATTATAGTTTTTGTTCCCCTATTTTCACTTACTCACGGAATTGATATTCCGTTTTAAAATTATTCAATTTTGATACCTTTCTTATACTTTTGGACTAAAAATTAGTATTTTTTTAAAAGGACTAAAAATAGTGACATGACATGTTTTAAAGAAGGTGTCAAACAATACCATCATATGAAATAATCAACAACTACAAAATTACCATAAAATCCCCAAAAACAACATTAAACCATGTTTCAAAATTCTAAAAGAGAGATCAAAACCGAGTCATTTTAAAATAGGAAGACAAATTCTATAAGTGAATGAAAATAGGAGGACCAAAATTATAACTAAACGAAACATTTATATAAGAAAACTAAAGATAGACAAAAATAATACCAACCACCTATTTTGTAATTCTTGAAAGTACTTTAAAATAATTTCTAAATATAATTGTACTAGTTGACTATAATTTTGTATTTAACATCTTAAATACTATTTCAAATAGTGTTATTTTTTATATTATCTTTTTTTTTCTTAAATAAAAAGTCAAAAAAATGTTTTAAGTACTTTTATTAAAAGACTAAACGAGACCACCATTATACCATGGGTCTTCTTAAGTGTTTTTCTTGATCCAAAGTATAGATCTAGTCCTCCAAAACCCAACACCCAAATAAACCTTAGATTAACATTAACATTAAAAACTAAATATGGTACAAGAATAAGAAATCATATGTACTTACCAATATAGACTGTTATAGTTGAAATGATCCAAGCACACAACAAAACACAAAATTATTAGTATGAAATATTTGATGGAAGCTAATTAAAATGAAGGTTTAATTAAATAAAAGCTAGTATATGTTTATAAACCTGTCTTGCCTCTCCCGCTATTTCTTGTGCTATTCTCCCAAACATATGTTTCATACGATTATCACCCTTCCTATATAAATGTCAAAATAAAAATGAACTATGTTAGAAAATTTGGTTTTCATCAACAAAAAAATGGAATTATATCTATTAATTTTCATATCAACAAAATCATAAAGTTGTACTTGGAAACACCCCGATATTTTGATTTCTTCTTGGTCATCCTAGAAGCCCTTTTTGCCTTTGGTAGAATGTCTCTTACATTCTCCTCTGATACCGACCCAATTTTCCTGTGATGGTAGCATAAAACGAATGAAAGATTATAATATTTTTTTAAGAGGTGAAATATTTTAATATATGACTTAAACAAAATAAAAAAAAATTAATATATAAATAAAATTTGATAGATTTAAGTAGATTTACGACATGACCAACCTTTTCTGACTAGGATTAGTCTCCATCGATTCAGCAAATTGAAGAAATATATTTCCTATCAAACTTGGCACATGATCATGAACTTCATCTTGGGTTACTGATGATTGGCCTTTGTTACATGACATTATGATTATATTTCAAAATGAAATGGCCTAAATAGAACAACAATAAACTAATGTGATTTTGATATTCTATGCTCAATTTTCTGAAGTGACCACATTTCAGTCCTTTATATGTACTTCGCAAATGTTAAACTCAAGAAGAAGAAAAAAACTCGAAGATACACGTTTTTTCCCTAAATTTTGTCCTTTTTTAATTTATTTTTAAAAAGTTATCATGTTTTTTATAACCTTTTTTTTGGAAATTCTTTTTATAACTTTATTATATATGCAGTATTTTTAAAAATATTTGTATTTATTATTCTAGGACTCATTTATAATACATCGTAAAATATATCATTATTAAATATACAATTTTCATCCGTTTTGTATTGACTATCATTTTTTTTTAGAAAATATTGACTATCATTTTAAAAGTTAAAAAGAAAATTATATTAAATTATATTTTTTATTCAACTTAAAATTAAGTGCTCTTAATTTTTCCCAATTTTACTTTTCTCTTTTTTTTTTGGGTGTTAAATATTATGAATTCCACTAATAACTATTCTAGGATATGTCAATATGAGCATATCTTGGTTGGTAGAAACATTATATTATACATGTTAGGGCAAGATGTTCGAACACCGAAAACACCACTTATTCACCGTAAAGATGCGAATTTCTAGACACTATGCTATTTGAAAGGAAAAAAACAACTAAATTTGGATATTGGGTGAGGAGTATTAGATACATCCTATTAAATAAGAAAAAATTTGACTAAACATTTCCAATATTTTAAACTACTTATAAAAGGAAGTATTTAAAAAAAAAATTACAAAAAGTTTTAAATAATTTTTCAATAAATATAATATATTTCTTAGCAGTATGTAGAAGGTCTAAGATTTTTTTTAAGGGCTAAAATAAAATATATTAAACAGAGCAACTCGCCTTTCAGGTTGGAAAAGTTAGTCCCTTTCTTTTGCTGGTCAATTGATTCTTCTAAAGTATGTCATGTTTTCTCTATTGATCTCCTCTATGAATTTTTTTTTGGGTGGTTTGGATTATAGAAAAATATCTTGGGTCAGTTGGGACTCGATTTGTTTGGGGAAGGAGGACGGAAGTTTCGAGGTTAGGATGATAAGGGAGTTTAATATTGCTTTGTTAGGAAAGTGGTGTTGGAGGATGTATGTTGATAAGGAGAGTTTGATATAGAGTTTTTGTGTTAGAATTTTGCACTCCAAACTTTTCAAAATGCTTTCTTAGTTTTATTATATTCCATTTGAACTTGTTCAAATAAAATAAAAATAGCAAAAACACCTGAACAAAATGGTGCAACCACATAGAAAGGAGGCTTGATCTCTATCACTGATAAATTTCTTAAAAAATGAACTATCAATAATTTTCCTAAAATAATAATAATTGTAATCATTTTATTAATTTCATTTTAACTTGAAGTTTTTGACTATGCGTTTGATTACTCATTGCTAATGAAGTCAACGAAGTCGATCATATAGTTTGGCTAGGGTGGCTCCGTGTCATGCTAGTTTTCATATTAAGATTTCATCTTGTATCTCTGTTATTATCTTAAACAAAATGCAATAAGTTTTTTTTTCAAAAATTGATTTTTTTTAATTTGTGCATTTGATTCCTCGTTGCTACGTGTTCAATAAGAATAATAATTATAATTTAACTCCGTAAAAGAAAACAATGAATAGTTAATGAGTTGAATAATTTTACTAAATTATCCATAATAATTATCAAAATTTAAATATTAGTCATTTGGATCATGTTGAAAGATCGTCTATTGAATCAATGATTTGAACGTCATTGTTGCAAATTCGGAGATTTGGATATTCTAGTCACTTTAACTTTATCATATTATTTGTAGGCATTTGTTGTTGTATGTTATTAACTTTGATGATATGAGTTTATTTGCAAATTTATCATTTACATTTTTAGAGATGTTGAATGATGTATTGTATTATTTTGAATGAATGAATATCGTTTTATTTATGTAAAAAATAAAAAATACAATCATCTTTTATTCATAAGAGAAAGTTACGAAAAAATTGAATGTTGTGTTGAAAAGATAAAATGATATTTTATGAGTTGAATTATTTTTTTTACATTTTCAATAAATATGTAGAAAAAAATAACATTCTTTTCCATTTTTTTTATAATGATAGTCTATATATAAAGGATCAATTATTTATATGTGAGAAATCATGAAATAGGTTAAAGAACAATATTGATCCAAGTTTTTGAAGGTTAAAGAACAATATTGATCTAGGTTTTTGAATATGTCAATATTTGGTCTTCTTGATAAACACAAAATACATATACCACGTTTTTTTTTTGAAGGATATACCACATTTGTTTTAACAAGTCAAAATAAAATATATATTACCACAAAAGTTTTCCACAGCATAAAAAAAAGTGTATAGAAGAAATCAGAGTATAAAGATTCACAAATAAAAAAACAACAAACTACATGAAACCTAAGTAACTCGGCTAACTAGATAACCTCATAAACATGAGAAGATTAATCCATCAATGGTTAAAGTCAAAAGATAAACTTGGATTAATTGCTTTCACCCACCAAATTAGGTAATGATTTAACTTTATCAAACAAATGTGCAATTATCTCATCCTTTTGCCTAAAATAACAATAGTTCTTTTTTTTTTCTTTCTAAATTATCCAAATGATCAAGAGGATGTTGACTTATCCTTATACAACAATAAGGATGTCAGTTTATCAAAAATAAAATATTCAATCATAGAGACTCTTGCGATATTCGAACCGTCACAACTAAAGTCTAAAATCGTTTTGAGTAAGAAAATAAAAGTTAGTTTGTTCATGAATTCGTCTTTGCATTTTAAATGATAAAACAAGAATAGATAGATTATATTGTCAAGTTTAAGCTTCGTTAACTACTCGTCTAATATCCTTCCTTAATTGATCACATACTCCTTTTATTCCAATTATAACTCCAATTGTCTCTCGGCATAGGTATCCATTTCTAGACAACAATGCCAGATCCATTGAACCAGCTGACTTTCGATAGTCAATGGCAAAATAATTGATTGTTTTAATGGCATAAGTTCATTTAGTTATACATGAATGTAGACTTGCCTCCCATTTCTCAAGTGATAACACCTATACATGATTTAAACCATGTTCCTTAGGTAATTAGGGATATGTTATTGCTTAAACTAAATCAAAAGATCATTCGTGGAACACTAAATCATATGCAAAAGCAATAAGAACGAATTTAAATCAAAGATTATAACTAAATAACATTCATATATAACCTTACAATAGATTCCTAGCTGATAGTCTAAATCACAACAATAGAGAGGATTAGTTACATGTAATAGCCTTACAATTATAAACGAGAAGAAGTAGAAAGATTAGACGTTGAAGCCACTCCTACAATCTCATCTGCCTAATCTTTCTCCCCCTCCAGGTAACTCTCTCTTTGTCTCTTGTTATGGAGCTCTTTTGCAAAGAACCATGGTTTTGGTTCTATCTTTCTCTTCCAAAACTTGCTCCTCTCCAAGTGAAGAAGTTCTCCTATTTGTATACATTCTTCCCATCAATTGGAACGGTTTCTTTACTCATTGGTTTCCTTAACGTCCTTTGCCATTTGCACTTTCTTTCCCATTAAGATTTGCTTTCTTATCCTGAATATGGATGGCATTTTATTGTACATCGCATGGCAAAAGCTACTTTTGCTTTATCAATTTGCTTTAAATTGCTTGTGTAGTCTTTCTTTAAACAACCTGTTTTTTGCTAGGTGAGCCTCATGCTCGCTTAGCAAAGCTGACAACATTCTTCGATTTTCTATGAGTGCTTCCTGTTTTTCTAGCGAAACTTCACTAGGCGGGCTTCTTGTATGCCTAGAGAAGCTAACAACATTTTGAATATTGACAATTCTAGAATTTTTTTGCTTTGTCTTTGTTTTCCAGATCAAAACCTACATAATTGAAGGGAAGTAGGTAAAAATGGCTTAACTGGCATAAAACTATAAATATTATATATTTATAATAAATTGGGGGGTTTTAAATATATTTTACTTGCAAAACAAGTTGATAGGTGCTAGCGAAAATAACAGTATTTTGACACTTGTCACCAAACACAAGCAAGAAACACAATATCCATAAAAGACTTTATTTTCTAAGAGAATCATCTGGAAGCACTAAACTGCAAAATATAATCAATCATATGACATGGGTTCACTGAGTGAATACTCAACCATTGTCTCACTAATAACCAAATTCTCCCTAAAATGTCGCAATTCTTGAAGACCGCAATCCCCATAGAAAACATTCACATTTGGTTGAATAATTCCTCGCCTTACCAGATTGTATTTTGTAGGAATTCGGTTCCTCAATAGCCTCGATCCATAAATAGATATTTTTAATGGTATTGATTTGTTCCAAATAATATCCTAAAAGACATCTCTAGTACTCAACTCGATCGCCGTCAATAGTTGATACACCCAACTCACGTTATAACATTTGTCGGGGGTGAGTTTCCAGGACCATCTATCTTCACACTAACCAATAAAATAACAGTTTGATAAAAGCTCACCTCCCCCCCCAACATCTCTTCCCAAGAAAATATTATCCTCGCCGTTTTCAAGACTCTCCCCCTATCCACCAATCTAAAGCATACATCTCATATACTTTACCAACCTATTATCTGCTAAATTAAACAAGTGCCTAAACATATTACGTAAAGCCCCCTTCCATCCATGTATTCGACAAAAAGAATGTTCTGGTCCCATCACCCACCACCCTCACCAAATTTTCATCAATCCACCTACCCAATGTCATTCCCCCTTGCCTGAGGCCTACCAACTGTCTCCACCAAAGACACCAAGAATGCCCACTACCATCATACACCCTCCTTCAACCCCATACCTCTCTACTAACACGTTATACCAAAAATTATCCTACTCCATAACAACCTCCAATACAATTTACCTAACAACAGTAAATTAAATTATTGAATTCTCTGCACCCATAATCCTCATTTCTCCTTATCTAAATAGACTTTGTCCCATTTAATCCATGATATTTTCCTAATTCCTTCACATCCCCCTTCCCCTACCCTTTAAAGAAACATATAAAAAAAGGCTCAATATAAGAGATGATACTTGTGGGAGCCTTGCCTAAGGAAAGGAAATAGACGATTATAGAAGACATGATAATTGATAATTGATGGTTTTTCCACCTCGAAAGTCGATTGTTAATTCGACCAAGTAATGATCACGAAAACTATAACTGATGTGAATCTCCCCTAACCGGTAATCCTAAATGCATAAATGGTAATTTTCTAGTTTAAGAGTTGAACACCAAAGATGTTTCATTCAACCACGAATCAGTGGCGTTCACCCCCGTCAGTATGCTCTTGTGTAAGTTTACCTTTAACACTGATATTTCTTCGAATAGGATAAGAACCATTTGCAAAGCTCTACTTTTCACCCAACAATAGTGTATCATTAGCATATTTAAAAAGAGAAATATTTATTGTATCATTACTATCCACCTTGTAACCTGAAAATAATCATATATCCACATTAGTATTCTTCATCACATTCAAACCTTCCACCACTATCAAAAAAAGAAAAGGAGAGTTCGGGCCATCTTGCCTCAACCCCTCCAAAGAAAACTCATATGCAAGGCTCCCGTTAACAAACAACAAATCCATTGCAAATCAAACGCACTCCATAATCCACTTCTGCTGCAAAACCGAGATCTGCCTTCCCTTAACAAAAACCTACTATGAATCTAAAATAGCACTTCCAATTACCTACCGAAAAAAATTAGCCAACACTTAAGCCAGAATCTTAAATTATTCAATCTATGAGGGTTTTCCACCTTTGAAGTAACAACTATAAAACTACAACTTAAACCTCTCGCAAGATTACCTTTTCTCTGAAATTCCAACAAAAAACGCATCACATTGCTTTTAATCTCAACCTAAAAGCCCTTAATAAAGCTATGACAATACCACATGCAATGTTAATCTCTTCCTCATTGAAAGGTTTAATCGTCTCGCCCCTTTCCACCCCATTGAGAGTTTTGAAATTTAAATTGTCAACCCTGGGCACCATTTTGCTAGCTTTGAAGTGATTGGCAAAATGATCAAACATCGTTGCACAAAAATGAACCACACCGTCAACCTCATCATCATTAAGATTGAGAGAAATTATTGAATTTAATCTTCTTCTGGTTGACATTATTCGAAGGAAAAATTTAGAATTTGCATCTCCTTGTTTAAGCAAATTAAGACAAGATTTTTGCCAGTACATACTAGTATAAGTTTTTGCAATTGAAAACAAATTAGCAGAAAGAGATTGTAACCCCTCTACATCCTCCTCCTCCACTCGAGAATCAAGAGAAGAAATACGATCTTTCATATTTTTCATTTTACCTTCCAAATTTTTAGTATGGTTCTTATGCCAAATCTCCATACAACCTTTAATTAGATTCAGCTTCTCTTTAAGGACAAACCCACCCCACCCTTCCACTTGGAAAGAATGCCTTTGATCAATCAAAAACTGTTTATTACCAGGAAATCCAACCCAACATTTCAACATACACAATAATTTAGGACCCCGGTTCTCTTCATCAACTGTTGATGACAGTCCGTCATATCACATTTTTAGAGTCTTTTTGATTAAGTTTTAATTCTATTTCTATTAATTTAGTACTTAATTTAGAGTCATTTTAAATAAATTGTCATGTTCTTATTTATTGAGTCAAGTAGTATATTAGTGCATATCCTTATTATCTAATCCTAATGTACAATGTAAACAACTAATGCAAAACCCTAATCATAGATTATGAGCGGAAAATTTTTGCTTACAAACTCATTTAATGCCATTTTCAAAATTCAAATCTCTTAACTAGGTATTATAAACCATAAGTGCAGACCCAAAGCTTTAGTCAATTAATGTACATCCTTACTTTTTCCAATGCTACATTAATTATGTGTGCGGTACTCCAAATTAAACTAACCATACATTTTCAACCACATTTTGTGTCTTGAATGCACTGATAATAGTTTCCAATGTGATTTAATTACAAATGTGTACTCATCTTTGCATCTTCTAATGCATTACGTGGGAATTGAAATTGATGCATTAAGTTCACATGCATGAAAAATGGGTTCTTCAAGAGGCGCCTCTTAGTTTTGCGTTCATTGATTCCATTACATGCTTCTATTTTCCCATTTCCTTCCCATCGTGACATTTCTTATTCTGTCATTCTCCATTTGTTGGTGTCCTCTCCTTTGTGCGTATGCCTTCCTCAACACCTATTTTATGTTCATCTTCATTTTTTAAAAGTAACGTTTTTAGTTGCATCACATCCATTTGTGAGTTTGACGTAGTGTTAACATTTTTTTCGCAGATCCATGGTAAATCCCTAACTTTGAAAGCTTATTGTCACGTCATTTTTCGGAGGTCAAGCTATTTGATTAGTATTTGACTCACAATTTTTATTTACGACTGAACTTTTAATTTTTTCAAAGGAATGGGAAAAAGTTCAAATTACCACCTTAAAGAGATTAAGGGTTCGGGGGTTAGTTATATTTAGGGAAGGTGTTAGCACCCTAAATATCCATAGTACTCTATAGAAACCTCTTGATTTTATTTATTTTTCGTGCTATAACTTGCTTGCTTAAGGAGATGGAATTAAAGTGATTAAAAGAAAAAGAAATGATTTTTATTTACATTTTTTATGATTTGGAAGGATGAATGTCCCTTGCCTACGTATCCCTGAGGGATCAAAACCTCGTAGTTCAGGGTAGAAATTACCGTTTGATTGGTTTTGTGTTTTTATTAGTTTTGAAAAAAAGTTTTAAAGTAAAAAAGTCAAGTATCAAATAAGTATTTGTTTGTATTTTTTATAAAGGAAAGATGACTCAAAGTATAATTATATGGATTGAAAATTGATTAAGAAAGAAATAAAAAAAAAAAAGGGAATCACTTGATTTGGATCAAGGTTTATTATGAAAATATTATTTGTGATTTTTGGTTATTTGCAATGTTTTTGTTGTTTTTGAATATTAATTAAAACATAAAAATAAAACTAACGTGACGATAAAAATAAAATCACGAGAATTTCATAGTGACGTTGGATCACCACAAAATCCCTTAATCTAATCTAATTTTTTTTGCATTTTTTTTGAATACATAAAAGCGGGATAAATAAAATAAAATAAAAGAAAAGAAATGGACAACCGAAGGGACGGAAATTTAGAGGAGAGGAAAAGAATAGCTCGTCAACACAAGCTAAAGAAGGGAGAAGAGAGAAAAATTCGTTGACAACTCAAGAGAACTTTTGGTGTGTTTTGAAGTGTGGAATGGGAGCGCTATTTATAGGTGAGGAGGTTGGTGAGAATGGAAAAGTGTTTTGATGATTTTTTATGGTGATTTATGGAATGGAACGCGTTTTGGCTTGAAATGGAAAGAAAAGAGGATGACTTTGCTGATTGCCTATGATTGTGGCATGGGAAAGAAAAGAAAGAAAAATTGGACACCAGACACTTTGGATTTTTGGACTCATTGACACTTTTTTTTTTTGGGCACTAATTAATTAAAAAGAAATGAAAAATAAAATAAACCTAATACGAAATAAAGACAAATTAAAATAAAATAAAGTAAAGTAAAATAAAATTAAAAGATGGAAAATAAAAGGTAAGATAAAACTAAAAAACTAATAAATAATAAAATAAAAAAAGTGAGAAGAGGGCCTGAAATCGGTACAAAAATGGGGTATTTTAACATACCTATCTGCCGAAATTTTCGCTGAAAAGACAGAGAAAATTCTGGGTGAGGACATGTGACAGTAAGACCACACTTATTCATTTTCATTCTCCATCTTGGTAATCACGTTTTGAATGTTTTGTGAACTGTCATAATATTCCTAAAGGCTTACAAACCCTCTAGAGAGGCTCAAAGCCTCTAGAAAAGACTTAGACACCCTCCAGATGGGCTCCAAAGGTCCAGGCGCGCCCCTCTTAGGACGCTACCTTTCTTAGCTTCTAGAAATTTCTAGAAGTCGCCTTAAACCGACTAAAAAGACCAAAAGCCCAACTTCCTTGGAGCTCAAGTCATGCTAAAACAAGCCCACAAGGAAGCTATAAATACAACCCTTGAGAACACTGTCAAGGCATCCAACAATCAGTTCTAAAACCCTAGAATACGATTCTTAACCCTAGAATCCCCTATTGTGCTTTTTCAAGTACATTTTGCTTTAGCTGGTTGAAATTATTCTTCCTCTATTTTGTACACCTCCTTTCTTATAAAAAGGTAAATTTAAATAGTTAGTTTCATTCATATTTAATTCGCATTATGTTTTGTACACTATTTTTCGCATTCATTGTTTTGATTTACCGTTAAAGTTAACCACAGATAGTTCATAGAAAAATGTTGAAGAACAAAGGGATGAATTACAAAGTATTTTATTCCTTTTCATGCTCCTTGCACAAATTCATTTAGCACATCGTTTGTTGGTGCTTGGTATAAAACCTACATGTTGTTGACATATATGCATTCATATAACAATTGGATAGCTAGCTATAACATTTTTTGTTTTTACGTAGATCGATCAATCATCACTAAATAAGCATTTTTTAATATTTGTTTTCCAATATTATAGGTTTTCCCGGATGCTGGATTCTCATTTATTTTGGATCAAGTAGGTAGCCTCCATCCCACTAGATGTTACTTTGTTCAAGCAATAATTTGCTTGGAAGAGATCCATGTATATTCAGGTTATATATAAAATAAGACGTTATTTTTGCCAATCAGCAAAGCATGTTTAATTGTTGCTCTGATTGGTTTGTATACTTGGTATTCCCCCTTACAGCTTCTCGATATGTTAATTTTGTAGCTACTATTGGGTTTTATAAATTTCGAATTTTTTTTGTTTAAGTGAGATTTGATGTATTCAGTTGTAATGATTTGATTTATCAGCTCAATATTTTGTTAGTCACCTATAGTTGTTAAATTGATAAATGATGTTTTCAAAACTTTTTATAGCGAAAAAAGATCATGTTTAAGATGAGGAGAGCAATTAATTAACAAGCCGTCTGTCTCATTTAGTACTCATGTTGTGTTTGTTATAGTTCTTGCACCTATTGGAGATATGGAATGATTAATTTTGAATTATTTATGTCATAGGATTGATTAAGTTTGAATCAAAATTAGAGTCACGATTTGTGGGCTCTCATTTAGGGTAAGGATTTTACAATCTTGCTTGACAAGATCCTATCCATATAGCATGGAAAGGAAGACAAAATATTTCCTTCACAATTGTAAAGATTTGGTGGACCTTTATGTTTTTCAACAAAAAAAAGTTTTGTTTGATAGTGATTCCCAATGTTTGTAATTCAGATGATGACGATTAATTTGGCCATTCACTTTTCATGTTTTATTTCATATAGTAGGCTACAATCGTCAATAATACCCAAATTGTGAACAAAGTCTCTCATTTCTCCTCAAGAACAATGGAGATATCTCTTATTGGAGTGTGTTATTTTTGTTCTGCTGAAAAATTGAACAATTGTAATTTCAAAGTATATTAGTCATGAGTTATGAAGAATTGCTCTTTCAAATAAAATTAAAATTTGTTTTATGTATGTCCTCTGAGACTTCTCTGTCAAATAAATGGGAGATTTGGGTTTTAATTGTTTTAGCTACTTTGTATTGCTTTTGTTAATTTATTTCCTTTTTATATTGTAAATATTTGCAGTGATTTGTTGTTACGATACTGTTAACAGTACTAACAAAGAGAAAGGAAAAATGATAAAAGCTATCTAAGAATCTAGATAAATGGTACTTAATTCTTTTCATAAACCTCCAAGTACTCAATACATGCCCTTTATAGATAATAGGCTTGATTAGTGCATAGTACAGATCATGACAAGTGTCTTACATCCCTTTAAAAGTGTTAACAGAATTATCAAATAATTATTCTAAAACCTTAATGTGGATAGTAGTCATTCATCCATATTGGAGCAGTCCTCTTCCTTTTTGTCACAAGGCCATCACTTGACCCAATAGCTGTATCATTGCCTACCCCATCTGGAAGGACCTTGTCCTCAAGGTCAAAAGATGGGAAAGAGGTCTGAAACTCCTCTTTGTCCTCCCATGTCGCTTCATTTTCCGGAGCATCCTGCCATTGTATGAGAACCTGTCTGCGAAACCCGTGATCAGTCTGTAGAGATCGAGAACCCAATAATTTTGCAGGGCGTAGTTCAATGCGAGTGCCAACGATCTCTGCTGCCAATTCTGGAACTGTAGCAGGAGGTGTGCCATTGAAAGCCTTGAGTTTAGAGACGTGGAAAACCGGGTGAATACGCGCAGTGGTTGGCAGTTGTAACTCATATGCTACATTCCCGATCATCTTGAGCACCTTAAAAGGCCCATAGAAACG
>Ga0315915_1004127_pt1 | contig 18342 bp, 15 predicted proteins | sample MpolbnodulesMG_FD_207738 | JGI IMG/M metagenome (GOLD analysis project Ga0315915, IMG submission 207738) | Medicago polymorpha root nodule microbial communities from Los Angeles, California, United States - branched nodules | ecosystem: Host-associated > Plants > Roots > Nodule | place: USA...
CAAAATTTACAATATATTTACAAAACTGCCACCTTATTTATATTTCACACCTTTTTTTAATAAAATAGGTATAATACACATAATTCTTATGTCAATTTTGCACTAGTGTCTAGGATTTGAGTGTTAAATTCACAAGATTTGCTAAATACTTTAGATAAAAATTTATGACATTGTGTGAAGAGAGAAAATAACTTGATTAATAATTTTTGAATAACCTGTTTGAATTTGCAATGTGTTGTGTATTAAATGAAAGTGACTTTGAACACGATTTTTATGTCAATTTGTTTTATTAATGCTTGGAAGTGGATGAATTAAAGAGTATGATATGATGTTTGTAATTCAAATTTCACTATGATCTGTGCGGGGACAGAGTTTACAGATGACGTCACTGCAGTGATCGTGTAACGATGAACTAGTACGGTGGAGGAGGAAATCTGGTGCGGTTGAGGATTGCTTCCACGGCGGAGGACGACCATCCAAGTTAGTCTTTGCATGAGAATGAAGAAAGCGTAAAAGTGTGATTCTGAGATCGTACCTGAACGCGGCAGAAATGCCACACTTATATAGTTAGTTTGAACATAATTGTTCCCGTGTGATCTGGTGAGGGTTACAGAAGACGGATGTATGTAGAGTTTATGGCCAATATCCTTCTGAGGTCGTCTTCCTATCCGGTTAAATGCGTGAATTACATTGTGTAAGTTCCCTTTGATGTGGTCTATCAGTTTTGTTGATCCTTCGTTATTGGGCCATTGTTGGGTCGAGATCCAGAATAGTTATCCCCTAAGCCCTTATCGTCTTTATGACGTAAGAAACTTGTTACAGGTTAGACAATGATTGGGCAGCCTTGATACTCAAGAGACGTTTTTTCCGCCAGTCTTGGTTACGAGAATGGCTGTAGTGGAGCGTCTTAGTAGTAGCTGAAAAGTTTTGAGTAGGGACTGGTGCAACATTTATTACTGACAAACTGAAACGACCCCTTTGTCAGAAGTTTAGACGTGTGTTGTAACACCCTTGAATCCCACTGCTAATATTTAATATAAGGCTAAACTGCACTTTTCGCCCCCTAAGTTTTAAAATGTTGCAATTTTGGCCCCCTATTAAAAAAAATGGCAAAAGTGACCCCCCATGTTTAGGGAAATATGCTCTTTTGACCCCCTAACATAAGGGAAATATGATTTTTTGACTCTTTATCTTCTTAAAAAGTTGCGATTATGACCCCTATTTTGGGACACATGGTGTCTTCTCAGCAATTTTGAGGCCAAAGGGGCCAAAATTGCCATTTTTTTAATAGGGGGCCAAAATTGCTACATTTTGAAACTTAGGGGCGAAAAGTGTAGTTTAGCCTTAATATAAATACGACAATCAAATCATAATATGCTCAAGGTGCTACGTCATTAAACTCCAAAACATGCATATAATATTTTTCATCAAAGTTACGCAACAGAATAAATAACAACTTCAAAATCATATTCAAATCTCAACAACGTAATTCAAATCTCGGATACACCCAAATGAGATAACAAAAACTCCATAAAATCCAACATAGAATATAAACAGAATAAACCCCAAAAGTCCTAACTAGAGCCCTTATATAGACTCCAAAAGTAAGGAATAAAGGAGGCATCAAGAAACTTCTCAATACTCACGTCGTCTCAAGCGTTCTGGACCTGCACGTCTACACCATTTTACAATGGCAAGGTGGTTAACCAAACAGCCACTGGAGGATAAGTTTACATTCAACATTAAAAAACTACAAATGCAAGTATAGAATAATAGAATTTCAAATATCACAATTACATACTTTCATAAATCAACAACATCAAACATACAAGAGTATCTTACACTATTCTCCATTTGTCCAAATCATCAAATTACATTGACTTCATCAAGTATAAAATATAATCATATATTCACCTCCACTTATATTCACATAACATAAATCATTTAATGCACATAATTCGTATCATTTACATAATCCATTTATGTCACATCATTTACTAAAATCAACATAGGACATTCCACATAGTTATTATGCATGCAATGTTTTAGACACGACTCTACGTGCATGTGGTACCAGTTTGAATTTCGGAGTTCTGTTACCGATTGATCCGTCATTGAAAATAATCATCACCAATTTTCCATCAACAATATTCATCGACAATAGAACTTGACATGTATGCATGAACATATGATTTGACACCGCATATATTAATACACTATTACACAAGTCATCAACAATTTTCATCAACAATATTCGTCACCATTATATACATATATATACATCACCAAATCATACATATGCATATATACACCATCATGAGTTTATTATCATAAATAAATCATTTTCACCAAAATCATCATCACCATTTATCATAACAAGAACAACAATCACTCATTTAACACAATTTTTAGCGTAGAGATGATTAAGCATTTTCACCAAGTAATCAATTCAACATGTGCAAATCAACACCAATTCAATCATTATTCATCATATATTCATGAGTATAAAATCATTTTCAAGCTATCATACCATAATTCATCAATTTGCCAAAGTTTGTCTATTTTCTCAAAGTTCGTCTATTTTTCACGTTTCACAAAAATTCCATTTCACAATCATAAGTATCCTTACCAATTCTACATGCTTCTTCTACATTCATATTCACAGTAGTTAAATCATCTCATCAACATTTCATTTGAGAAAACCTTACTTTAATTCCATTCTAAAAATTCATGTTCAAATATCCAAAGTTTGTCTCAATTCAACAAAACTTAATCAATTTCAAGTAAACATGATTGCATACACTCAATTCATCAAAACAACATCAAAACAACACAAAAGGAACACTTAGGGATGTCTGGAAACACCCTAAGAGGTCAAAGAGTGCAAAACAACAAGTGGTGTTCCGCACTCGCTCGCCATGGCGCAGCATCTATTCGCCAGGCGAGCCCCCTGTTCCTGGGAACTCAAAATTTTGGGTACCCTCTTGGGAAACCCTCCCAAATCTCTCCAAAACCCCATTTTTGATCCGATTTGATCCAAAATCGTTTTACAAACTTCACCCAATGTTAACATGGTTCAAAACAACATTCAAAACATTTCATAACTCAGATTCCACCTTCAAATTCATGAAATCATCATCAATTTTCCAATATTCACAAAACCCACAATTTCATCCAAAAATCATTTGTAACACAATCGCTTGCATAGATTTCAACAAACAAACATACCCAATCATATAGCAAGAATTAAGAACATATTTTGAACAATAATCATCAACCATAACATGATTCTCACTCATTTAAGCTAAAACTTCAAAAAAAAACTTATTATATAACTTCATACATAAACAACTTAATTTCACAAAGTTCAACATACCCATAATTAACATGATTAAATAGCACGAAAAATCACTTAATTATAACATCAATTACACGAAAATCACTTAATCAAGCATAACCCATAACCACTCTATCACTCATAATCACTTAATGGTAAATATAAACTTTTCCTCTTACCATAATCTACAAAAGCAACTTTAATCTTCACTCAAATCTAGCTTGATCTCCATTTCTCTTGAATTCTCCTATTCTACCTCTTTCTCTCACTTTCTCTCTCTATGCCTCTTTTCTCAAAATGAGAAAATGAACTCTTACCCCTAATTTCCTCTAAGACTACTCGCTTTGTTTTTTCGCCTTCTAGTGAATTTGATCGTTGATTTAACTTCTCTCAGTTAATTATATAGGCGGGAGTTAAGCAAACTCAAAAGGTTCAGTTTTGTGTAAATTTGAGAGAATAGAGAAAGAGGGGAAAGAGAAGAGATTAGAGAGATTTCTATGAGGGAAAATTAGAGTTGTGTATTGATTTTGAAATCCCTTGTGGTTTGTTACATTGAGCATGTCAGAGACTATGCTATTTATATAACAATTCTTGTTACAAAAATCACTTCATATGAAAGCTATCTCATAACAACTTTCTTAACTAAATTTCTCAACTAACTAAACTACTCTAACAAACTGAATTACACTTCTAATACTCTTCCTTATATGTGAATCTGATATTAAATCATAGTCCTGCAATCTAACTAATGGAGTTCTTGTTCTATTTGATCTTCTAACCTCTAATTCATTCTCAATAGCTTAAATACTACTATTTGAATCAAGTTCAAATATCAGCTCAGAGTCTTTCTTCTTTGAGTCAGATTAACTACTCTAAATTTTCAATTCATCCACTATAACATCTCTGCTAATTTTTACTTGTTTTGCTATTGGATCAAACAATCCATAGCCACCAGTTGTATGATACCCTACCAATATATCATCTAGCTTCCTTCTAAGTTGATCAGAAAAATATTTATAGCATACAGAACCAAAAACATCAAGATGACTCACATTTTGCTTGCTTCCTATTTCAACCCATTGATTCACATTGAATTGGTCCACATACATCTGAATATATGATCTTTATACTTTATGACTGAAGGAGTTTATATGTTGCTTTGGCTCTACACAATCTCAGTAGGAATAAAGATTTATGGTAAACCTGTCACCATTCCTTGCTTCTTCAATTCATACAGATCTGTGAAATTCAGGTGATCAAACCAATAGTGTCATATCAATTCATCTCTACTGACTGTAGCTGATAAGCATATGTGTTCAATGACTTAAACTTCAATTTTGAAGATTATATTCTTAGTTAATGGAGCTTTAACTATCATTTTCTGATTGTTATCCATTATCTTAAGCATCTTATCTTTCATTATCATTCTATAACCTCTTTCAAGTAACTGACCAAGCTAAGCAAATTACTCTTTATACCTGGTAAATACAACACATCAGTGATTAAAAAGTGTTTTCCATTTATTCTTTTGATCATTACTTTTCCAATTCCTTGTGATGCAAGTTTGTTTTCATATGCAAACTTCACAGTGATTTTATTTGATAAACCAATCTTTCTTGCCTATCATATGTGTGGAGCAACTTGTATCAAGACAATGTTGATTCTCTCTTGAATCATCTTCATTTTGAGTTACCATTAACATCATGACATCTTCATCACCTTCTATGACAAATTGTTACCCTATTTCTAGTAATTATAACATTGAATGTTAGTTTTGTTCTTTTTTCCTCTTCCTCTTCCTGCATTTGAGCCACCCCTCGAATTACAACTTTCCCTTCTTTGATTTTATGAAGATTTCTCAGAATGAGGCTTTCCACCATCTTTGAATTGATGTTTCTTGCTGTAATCTCCTTTCCATTTTCCTTTTCCTCTCGTGTTCTTCTTTCCTTCATTTATTGACTGAGACAATAGTGCTACGTCACTTGTTTTTCTCATATTTTGTGCTTCTCTCATTCAGCCTATGTTCATGTGCTTCCAATATACATTGCAACTCATCAGCCTTCATGCTTGATAGATTCATTTCTTCTATGGTGATGACCATATGATCAAATCTTGGGGTAAGGCTTCTCAAGATCTTCTCCACTATGACTTGATCTCCAAGTGTTTCTTCACAATTTTTCATATTGCTTCAATTGCGTTTTCTGCAAGTTCTTCCACGTCAGAATCAACAATTTCTGATACGTCTTGAAACCCATATAACACCTTCATCTGATTGTGCCACCTATCGTAGATCTTGACAATTGTGCCATCTATCGTAGTTCTTGACATTAGGAAAAGGTAAGGTTCCAGGAAGATTGTTAAATGTGTTCACCAAGACTGCAAGGTTAGAGGATCAGAACCAGTGCTGGATACCAATTGTTGGAACAAAGGTTCAGTTTTGTGTAAATTTGAAAGAATATAGAAAGAGAGAAAAAGAGAAGAGATTAGAGAGATTTCTATGAGGGAAAATTAGAGTTGTGTATTTCTTTTGAAATCTCTTATTGTTTGTCACATTTGGCATGTGAGAGACTATGCTATTTATATAACAATGCTTGTTACACAAGTTACTTCATATGCAAGCTATCTCATAACAACTTTCTTAACTAACTTTTTCAACAAACTAAACTACTCTAACAAACTGAATTACACTTCTAACACCCCCATCTGGTTTGTTGTTCTCTGGGAATTCTTTGTACTTGTCCTTGCATATCGAGGAGTTAATCACCGAGGTTTTAAATCACTACTACAATAACAATTTCCATCACATTCCTTTTCAATATGAATTAATAACCGTAAAAAATAGAAAAATTCATATTCCTTTTTATATGTCGTTTGACTACGAATATTAGTCAATTATACTCTCTCTCATCTCTTTCGATAAAACTACCAAATGTTTTCTATTTAAAAAACAAAAGTTTATTTTTTTATCTTCAAAGTACTCTCTTAATCAAAGCGTAGCTTAATTATATTATAGATATGATTATTTCTTTTGGTGCACATACATTGAGTTTATTTGATTGTAAGAAAAAAAAATCAAATATTTTTTTAGATTTATGTGAATGAACAAACGGCCATCACATTGAAGTATTTTCTGAGATGCACATTGAAGTATTTTAAAAAGAGAGAAAACATATACTAAATTAAAATACTAAAAAGTAAGTTGATATTTCAAAGAAACTTTGACGATCAAATATACAGCTTTTTCTAGAAATATATAATACGAAGTGCGAAGTTTTCAATTATCAAAGAAAAAAGTATATATTTATTCTAGTTGCCATGCATTCCTGAGAAAATAATTAACTAATAAACACATTAGTTCCACATGAAATAGAAAAATAAAAGATTAATGGAATCATTTGCAAAACGGCGTAATTTCACATCCTATGTTTGCACTAGAATCTCTCCTCTCCTCTTTTATTTGTTGGAACACTGGAAAGTTTCTGGTGCAAAGTTGAAAAGAATAAACACCTTGTAAGAGCTAGTGGAGGATACCCTTAAAAGTGTGTCTTTGAGATACCTATTTTTGCGAACGGACGAACGCTTAGAAAATATATATATTTCACGCGCGACGACGACGGCTGCCGTCCGGCTGGACTTAGTATACAATATAGTATATACATTCTCTAAAAAAAAATATAGTATATACATCCCTTTTTTTTTAACCTTTAATTTTTTTTTTATAGTATTCTGTAAATTTATCAATTAAATTATATTCACTGTCCCAATTCCATTTGTTTGTCTTTCCTTTTGTTCCTTGTTTTCCATCAATTTTGATAAACCTGTGTATCCACACATGTGATCCATTTATGATACTTTTGTTTTTAATAAGATCCGTTTATGATACTGACACGTGTAGAAAGTCAAAGAGTTGATTAAAATATATTCCCGAAAAACTGGCTTGGCACATGTTTTTTTTTTTTTAAAAGTCAAGATGAATTATCTTACCACGAAAACATTAGTTTAAGCTCAAATCATAAAAGAGCAAAAAGGAAAAGAAAAACAACACAAAAATTAGTCAATACCTAAACACGTAAAAAAGCCACCAACCGTGGTAATTAAAAGCAAAGTTCATAAAATTTGCCTTTAGCCATAAAAAAGACAGTAGCTTGATATTTTCTAATAAATGTAGTGAGGACTTTCTTTATTATTTAAAATTATGTTGTTTCTTTCCTTTCAAATTACCCAGGTGCAGGAGAACCATATTAGAAGAATAATGTAGTGTTGTGATTTAGAAACACCTGCTAAATTGCTAAACTGAACAAAATAATATGAAATACCTGCCAGAATCAACCGAAGGAATCCCAAGCCACTTACGCAATAGATGCCAAAGAGAACAAAAAAAGATGACTACCCAAAAACATATGATGAGCTGGTTCAGGGTTACCACAACCGCTAACACAAAGTCGAGTGTCATGAGGGATAATGCGACGTCTAAATAAATTGACCTTTGTTTGCAATCATTTACGAAGAGGTTGCCAAACAAACAAAGACACCTTCAGAGGAACATCTTTATGCCATATGAGATATGTCATTGCTGCATTCTGATGCGATCTGACTAGTAAGAAGAGTGTAAGCACCACGAACGTGTACCTGTCTGAGGGTTCTAAAGTCCAAAGCCACTGATCCTCCACATGAACCTACAAAGATACAGTGAGTAGTAATGTCCTACACTCCTCTACCAACTCCTCCCAATCCAACAATCTCCGCCGCCACTTCCATGTCTCCCATTCTTCTCCCCAACCTAAAGCATACATATCAGTAATCAACAATTACTGATTTTCAGACAAATTGAACAACCTTTGAAACCTATCATGAAAAGACACCCCTGCTAACCACTTATCCATAAAAAAGTATTTTTCCATTACCAACCTATCGACGTATATTATCTTCAAACCAAACCCCTACCTCAAGACCAACACCATCTCTAATATGCACCAACCAGTGGTAGAGCCACCTTATGTCTAGGGGGCGCACATGAACCCCCAAACTTTTTCAAATAACACCTATATTTTATGTTATTTTAATACTTGAACACCCTCAAACTTATAACTTGAACCCTCTCTGCAAAGAAAGTTGTGTGTTGCTCCTCTATGTTGGACATTTGTACAGTTAATGTTATACATACTGCAGTCTATAGTCCAATATCAGCTAGTTGTGCAGATTACAAAGTCAAAACATATTACTCCCTCCGTTTTTAAATATAAGCAAAATTGATTTTTTAGGTTCATTCATTTGATGATGTATGTGGTTCATATTATGGACCACATACATCATTAATTGAATGAACCTAAAAAGTCAATTTTGCTTATATTTAGAAACGGAAGGAGTACTTTTTAATGTAGTAATTGGAATTAATATCAATTTCAATTGAGAATTAGAAGAAACTGCTGGAATGTTGCGCACACTTTAATGTAGATAAATTATGTCTAACTACGTCATTTCCATTTGACTCTATTGTTCTTGACCATGTGAGGATCCGTTGAGAAAAAGAAGAAAACAAAAACATTTTACATTTTCACAGCTCTGTATATATTGAAAAAAGATATTTACCAGCTTTATTATATGTCATTTTTTTTAGGAAAAGCAGCTTCATCTATCATTTATAAGTTAGCATGACTGGTAACATTAAAATCAAAAGCCTCATCTTTAATTTCATGTCGATCAATAATTGTCTTCTGACTTATATTAAGAGATATGTGTTCGATAACAATGATTATTATTCAATTATTTTATAAACATTAAACTACGTAAAGAAAGATTATAAAATATGTATGTAATTTAAGTACAATATTATCAATTTTTTTACTATATATTACTATAATTATTAATTAAAATTTAAAAGTTTGAACCCCTGCCGGGTTCTGGCTACGCCACTGGGACCAACTCCCTCCACCACACAAACCTTTCCTATTGCCCTCCTTCAGACAACTCCCCCTCTCCACCACACCTCGTCAACAACACTCTAAACCACAATCATCCTCTATCTACCACCATCTTCCATAACCACTTGCCCAAATGAACAATATTAAACCCCCTAATCTGACTAACCCCTAAACCTTGTTGCTCCTTACCTAGTTTCCCAATCGACACAAGTTATTTGCTTATAATCCTCCTTTCCCAATTTTTTTTTTAAAAGAGCTTGGCACATGTCATTAAAAAATTAACCAAAAGAATGCATCATTAGCACCACTGGTCTCTTCTGTCACACTATAACAAAACACGTTTTCACTTTATTCCTATTTTTTTTTTTTACATAACTTTATTTCACTACTTATAAAGTCGTTTCCACATCCACCAAAGAAGCAAACTTAAGAGAAACAAATTAAGTAAAATTGACATATTTTAAGAGCTCAATTATTTGCAATACATGCTATATTGGTATAAAAGTGAGATTGAAGAGGTACATGTGAAGTAAAATTGACTATAGGCTCATATATATTTATTTTATTGGAGAGGGGATCATATATATTCATTAAGTCCTCAAAAGACTCAAAAACTAATAGATGGACAAGAAATTATAATTAAACCTAAATTCTATTAGCTGGATTCCATCTCTTAACGAACAGAAAAATAGATTCCATCAAAAGATTTTTACAAAACTTTATCAATTAAATAACTACACGGGATTTATAAAAAAAATTGTAGAAAGTCAAAGAGTTTATTAAAATATGTTCCAAAACAATACATGGTTTGGCACATGTCATTAAAAAATTAACCAAAGGACTGTTTTGTTAGCACTACTGGTTGGTCTATGTTCTCATGTCACACCAAAAACACGTTTTCATTTTATTCCTCTACTTATACATTCGTTTACACATCCATCGAGGCATAAAACTTCACTGAGAAACCAATTAAGTAGCAACAATAACAAGTATGTTACTTGCACCTTTACTTTTTTATCCATTTAAATTTGCTTTTTTTTTTGTGTTACTTGCATAGCTACTACTTCTTTTTTTTAATGATTATTGTTGTGGTATGAAATGCTTCAGAATTTTTTTTCTTCCTTCGACTGAGTTCAATGCATGCACTTGACATTCTTTCATTTTAGTGGCAAGAGTTTAATTTTGTGAATATGTCTCCTGTGAACATTCCGCAAGTAATTCTGCAGTAAATGTCGCAGGTAATTCCGCAGCAAAACTGTTTCCGAGCAAAATCCTCAGAAATTCCTGCGGAATAGCTTCCACTGGAAAATCCGCAAGAAAGTTGACAAATTCTAGTAGTGAAATTCATGCCCAGTAAATAAATATTAATCATGCGATTAGCAATGTACTACTAGTCCATTAGTACATGTGGCTAAATCTCCTTAGGACCGTTTGAAAATGAAATATATATGGGGGAGCCTGAAAGAGCAATATCTCAAAGTAGTGGTGGTTAGATGTAGCTAAATGGATTGAAATTTTACTACTCTTTATAGAGGGTTTATATATAAATAGTCATTAGTAGCATTAGGTATATTAAAGAAAGTTGCTTGAAGTTGCAATCAATCACTAAACCAATTCTGTTTTGATTTTCTTAAGTTTTCAAACTTTTGAAGATTTCAGCTCCTGGTCCCCTTTGGTCCTTATTTTTGAAACGTACTACTCTTAGAATAAAAGATTTTTTTTGGAAATAAAATATACTCCACAAGGAAAAGTTGCCTTCATTTGTGTTGGCATATCTACCCTCATTACTCTTCCCTTAGAATTTATGGCTGCCTTTAATGAAAAAAAAGCTATTGTTGGCAATTCTCTTTGCTTTTTATAAATGGTTGAATTTATGAATTAGTATGTTTCAATTTTTAGAGAAAAGTTTTCACTCTAAAGATATGATTATGTTGCAGATTTTTTTTTACCACAAAAGAGAAGGTAAAGATAAAATGGAAGATTTTTGCAACGTGATTTGTGGCGATGATGATTCAGCTTGTTCTTTACTTCAAGGAAAACCTTTCTGTTTCGATTTCGAGGTTTTGATGAATCCTTCCTCATGCATCAACCATTTGTTGATCATTTTTCTTAATCTGTTGTTGCTAATAATGTTGACATTTGTTATGATCCAAAAGTGTTTGGCGAGGTCAATTCAGGATCAGAATAGAGTGGAAAGGTATTCAAAGTTGCAGCTAGTTTCTGCAATAACCAATGGCTCTCTTGGTTTGTTGCATTTTTTCTTAGGCATTTGGATTTTAGAGGAGAAGTTAAGGAGAAACCTCACTGTTATTCCTCATACTTGGTGGCCACTAGAACTTCTTCACGGATTCACATGGATCTTAGTTGCTTTAACTATAAGTCTTCTGCCGAAACAACTTCCAAGAACATGCTTGAGACTGTTTACTATTCTTATATTTTTTGTTTCTGGTATTTTATGTGCTTTGTCCTTATCTTTTGCACTTAGCAGCAAAGAAATGTCCCTTAAGATAGCTTTAGATGTTCTATCTTTTTTGGGTGTACTTTTGCTGCTCTTTTGCACATACAAAGTATGTAAAAATGAAGATGTCGACAAGGAAATAAATGGAAGTCTATATGCCCCTTTAAATAGCCAGATCCATGATGTTGATCCTGTTGGCCTTATAAGTGTAACCCCATTTGCCAAAGCCGGACTCCTTAGTCGGATGTCATTTTGGTGGTTGAATCCACTTATGAACAAGGGTCAAAAGAAAACTCTTGACGACGACGACATCCCAAAGCTGCAAGAGTCAGATAGAGCAGAAGTATGTTATTCGTTATTTATAGATCAATTGAATAGAAAAAAGCAGAAGGATCCATCATCTCGATCATCGGTGTTATGGACAATCGTTTTGTGCCACCGGAGAGAGATTTTGATATCTGGATTCTTTGCATTTCTCAAGGTACTCACTCTTTCTTCTTGTCCTATAATTTTGAATGCCTTTATACTGGTGGCTGAGGGTAATCAAAGTTTCAAATTTGAAGGTTACTTTTTGGCCATCTCACTTTTGTTTATCAAGATTTTAGAGTCCCTATCTCAAAGGCAATGGTATTTTCGCTCAAGAGTTGTTGGTATGAAAGTTAGGTCATTACTTATTGCATCCATTTATAAGAAACAATTGAAATTATCCAATGCTGCTAGATTGATTCACTCTAGCGGTGAGATAATGAACTATGTGAATGTGGATGCCTATAGAATCGGAGAATTTCCTTTTTGGTTTCACCAGACATGGACAACAGTCCTCCAACTATCAATTGCGTTAGTAATTCTTTTTCGCGCTATTGGATTGGCAACAATTGCATCGTTGGTGGTGATAGTTTTGACCGTGCTTTTAAATGCTCCACTAGCAAAGTTACAACATAAGTATCTAAGTAAACTTCTAGTGGCCCAAGATGAAAGGTTGAAGGCTAGTTCTGAGGCTCTGGTGAATATTAAAGTGCTAAAGTTATATGCATGGGAAATGCATTTTAAAAATTCCATTGAAATCCTAAGAATCGTTGAGCAAAAATTGTTATCTTCAGTGCTATTACAAAAGGCATACAGCCTTATGCTCTTTTGGTTTTCACCTACTTTGGTCTCTGCTGCTACCTTTTTGGCTTGTTACCTCTTAAAAGTTCCTCTCCATGCAAATAATGTTTTCACATTTATCACAACCGTGCGCCTTGTGCAAGATCCTATTTCAACCATCGGAGATGTTATTGGAGTGATCATTCAAGCAAAGGTTGCTTTTTCTCGGGTTGTGAAATTTCTCGAGGCACCTGAGCTTCAAACTACTGGTGTTAGAAAGAGCTGCGATGATGAGAAATTAAAGGGCTCAATTTTAATTAAGTCTGCAGATTTTTCATGGGAATATAATATATTGAAGGCAACAATACGAAACATTAATTTAACGGTTAGAGCAGGGCAAAAAATAGCTATTTGTGGAGAAGTTGGCTCAGGAAAATCAACTTTATTAGCAGCAATTCTCGGAGAAGTACCAAATACTAAGGGGAAAGTAAGCTTTTATTCCTTCTATTTTATGCATATCGATAAAATTCCTATACTTTGTTATACTTTAATTTATTATAACTAGATTAAATTAGAGTGTAGTTTCATGTCTTTTATTCAAGACGTAGATACTATTCGTTGGTGTTAAATTCTCTTTTGTAATTTACAGATTGAAGTTTATGGAAAGTTTGCTTATGTTTCTCAAACAGCTTGGATTCAAACTGGAACAATACAGGAAAATGTTCTGTTTGGATCACCTTTTGATACTCAAAGGTATCAAGAATCACTTCATAGGTCTTCACTGATGAAGGACCTTGAGTTGTTTCCGTATGGTGATCAAACCGAGATAGGAGAGAGAGGTGTTAATCTAAGTGGGGGTCAAAAGCAGAGAATTCAACTTGCTCGAGCTCTTTATCAAAATGCTGATGTATATCTCTTGGATGATCCTTTCAGTGCTGTTGATGCGCACACTGCAAAAAATTTGTTCAATGTAATCAACTCTTCCTTTCTTAACAAACTGCGATTTTTTTTTGAAGAAGTCTTAACAAACTGCGATTACATCATAAGATTCATTCTTTATTGAAAAATGACATTGAAACTTGACAGGAATATTTATTGGAAGGACTCGTTGGAAAGACAGTCCTTTTTGTGACTCATCAAGTTGACTTTCTCCCGTCATTTGATTCTATTTTGGTAATTTCCTGTATCTTAAGGATGTTCGTCCTTGTTTTTTTACAGAATACTTCTTCATGCAACTATAATAATTGTAAATATATGGAATGTTTGTTTTTATATATCTTTTTTCAATCTATGGTTTGCATATCACTTTTTGTTACTCAATGTTGATCTTTTCTGCCTCAATTACGGTAAGAAACCTAGAGGAATGTGAATAGGTTTTTTAGAAATTATTGTAAATCATTTCCTTTTAATTTGCGCACTTGGTTCTTCTAACTTTGAATTCTTTGAACTAGAAATTAATTCTATGGCGCAAAAAACCAGGTTATTATACCATTCAGATCCATATAATGATTTGTGACTTGGTTCCTTCTTTTTTTTAGTATATTTCTTCTCTTCTACTACTTTTTCAAGCCTCCTTGTACTATTTCAAGGCTTTAATTTTCGAAGAAAAATATTTGATTTGATCATAAATATTGATATTTGAACTTTTAATTCTTATTTATTGTTCAGACATTTTTCTGTCATTAATGTCATCTTCGACATGTGTACTCAATATTCGTAGTGAACAATTCATTTTTTCTCACCACAGTTGATGTCAGATGGGAAAATCCAACAAGCTTCTACATATCATGATCTACTAACCTTTAGCCAAGAATTTAAGGACCTTGTTAATGCACACAAAAAGATTGGCAACCCTAATCATCTTTTAGATGTTACTTCAACCCCAATACATTCAAAGTCTAGTCGAGAGATGAAACAATATTCCATAGAGAAGTCGTCTAATGCTAAAAATGGTGATCAATTAATTGAGCAAGAAGAGAGAGAAAAAGGAGACACAGGGTTGAAGCCTTACTTACAGTATCTGAATCAGAAAAGCGGCTACATATACTTCTTCGTCGGTTCTCTTTCTTATCTGATATTTGTGATCTGCCAGATATCGCAAAACTCATGGATGGCTGCTAATGTTGACAATCCTCAAGTCAGCACATTGCAATTGATTACAGTTTACTTGTTGATTGGAGTTAGTTCTACAGTTTTCATTATAATCAGAGCTCTACTTGCAGCTGCATTGGGAATTCAATCATCGAAGGTTTTATTTGGACAGTTAATAAATTCTCTTTTTCATGCACCGATGTCTTTCTATGACACTACACCCTTGGGAAGGATACTTAGTAGGGTAAGCTTATTAAATTATTTTTACCATACATATGTAATCGATGAAATAATATATTTTGACGAATGTTTAATTAACTTTTTTTTTCTTTAGGTATCATTAGATCTGAGCATTGTGGATCTTGATATCTCTTTTAACCTCACATATTGTATAGCATCCAATATAACTTACTATTCAAGTCTAATAGTTTTAACATCGGTCGCTTGGCAAGTCTTGTTCGTGTGTATACCAATGGCTTATGTTATTATTCGTCTACAGGTAAATAACATATCCAATTTAAATCATACTGTGGTGATGAAACGGTATATTCATTTCTATCAAATTTTATATATTTTTTATCGTTTTGTAATGTGCTTTTATTAACTTTTGGCACTTCTTTATATTTGTAATAGAGACACTACTATGCATGTGCAAAAGAACTTATGCGGATAAATGGCACGACAAAATCCGCTGTAGCTAATCATGTAGCTGAAACTGCTGCTGGAGCTATGACAATAAGGGCTTTTGAGGAAGAAGATCGGTTTTTCAACAAAAATCTTGATTTAATTGATGTCAATGCCAGTGCTTTCTTACACAGTTTTGCCTCGAATGAGTGGTTGATCCAACGGGTAGAAACAGCGTACGCAGTCGTTCTTGCCTCTGCAGCACTATCCATCGCTATGCTTCCATTAGGGACTTTATCATCTGGTGAGACTTTTCTTATATTCATGAAAATCATATGCTTTTATCATCAATGCATTTTATATCTTATTATGCAAGGTTCTTATTTTCATCGACCATTGTCCAGGTTTTATTGGTATGGCCCTTTCTTATGGCTTTTCATTAAACAGTGCCTTAGTATATAGCATTCAATATCAGTGCACTCTAGAAAATTATAAAGTATCAGTAGAAAGAATAAATCAATACTCTCATATACCAAGCGAGGCCCAAGAAGTGAGTGAAGGAAATCATCCTCCAATTAATTGGCCAGATGTCGGAAAAGTTGAAATAAAAGACTTGAAGGTAATTCGAATTTATTTTAAAAATGTGAATCATATTGTTCAGAAAAAATGTGAGATAAAATGAAATACATAATTTCTTTGTTTATATAATGCCAGATACAATACAGGCCTAATGCACCACTTGTACTACATGGTATCAATTGCACCTTTAAAGGAGGGAACAAGATTGGTATTGTTGGTAGAACAGGCAGCGGAAAATCTACTCTGATAGGTGCTTTGTTTCGTCTTGTGGAGCCGGTGGGAGGCAAAATTATAGTCGATGGAATAGACATATCATCTATTGGCCTTCATGACTTGAGGTCAAATTTTGGTATAATACCTCAGGATCCTACCCTTTTCATTGGGACAGTTAGATATAACTTGGATCCTTTATCTCAACATTCTGATCAAGAAATATGGGAGGTAATTATAATTGATATCTAAATGTTTTAATAGTTTGCTTATCTTAGCAAATATGGATTAATAGTTACTTCCTTGGGAGGTAAATATAATTCATATCTAAATGTTTTAAAAGTTTGTTTATCTTAGCAAATATAGATTAATAGTTACTTCCATGTGAAGGTTCTTCGAAAGTGCCAGTTACGAGAGTCTGTCAAAGATAAAGGTGGCTTAGATTCCTCAGGTAATTATCATTCATTTCAATGTTGTAACTAAATTCTCCGCAAGAGCATCTTTTGAGGAAGGATTAAAATGTTATGCAGTCGTCGAAGATGGATCGAACTGGAGCATTGGACAAAGGCAACTATTCTGTTTAGGGCGCGCTCTTTTGAGGAGAAGTAGGATATTGGTGTTGGATGAAGCAACTGCATCAATTGATAATGCAACTGATTTAATTCTTCAAAATACCATTAGAAAAGAGTTTGCAGATTGTACAGTGATAACAGTAGCACACAGGATACCAACTGTGATGGATTGCAATATGGTTCTTTCCATAAGTGACGGTACGTTCATATCGAATGCTGAGTAAATAATTAGATTAATCCTTAAATGACACTTTCATATGATTCTTTACTTGTTTCCCTTCAATGAAATGAAATTTGTGATTATTTTACAGGAAAGTTGGCTGAGTATGATGAGCCAATGAAGTTAATGAAGAAAGAAAAATCGTTGTTCGGACAACTTGTAAAGGAATATTGGTCTCATTTTCAGTAGTAAAGACTGATTTTAGTACCAACATATTTGTTATCATTTTTTTATATGCATAATTAGCAAAAGCAAAAATGCCAATAAAGTATATAATCTATTTCTATCTATTTATAATGATCTATAACTTTGTAATCAAGTCATAGTATAATAATGTTACATATCAACAATTACATTCCTTTCATGTTTTATGCTTACATGTTTCTCTTTTGTGGCTGCATTGCCAAATTCGATGACAACCGAAAGTGTGCCAGTGCATTTCATCTTATGCAGTGAAATATATATATATATATATATATATATATATACACTATAAGAATTCTCTAAATTACTAACCAATTCAAAATTGCATTACTGAGGGATTTAGACCCTCAGTAATTACTGGTGGAATAAACCTTCAGTAACACACAAAAAGCCCTCAGTAACATTACTGACGGAATAAATCCTCAAAAATTTTGATAAATACTTTACTGACGGATAAATCCGTCAATAATGTTAATGACCAATCTACCTTAGATTTGTGACGGATTTTTTCCGCCAATAATGATGAGTGCACCTGCATTCCGCCAGTACCCTTTGTTTTTAACACGGAAACACGGTATACCCTCACTCTTCTCTCTCGTTGAGCTCTGCCTCCTCTCTTCACCTTTGCAGTTCGCTCTCGCCACCCATCACCACCACGACACAAACATCCCTCAACCTCAACGCCTCCTTGTCTCTCAAGTCGGATCTCATTTATGCCTCTCAACCTCAACCTCAACCAAGATTGAATCAAGTTCAACACCACACAACAACACCGTTGGACTAGAAATCTTGTCTCCTGGCGGCTGCCTCAGGTAAGCCTTTCGATTCTTACTCTTCTCCAATTCGATGCTTCTTGTTGTTAATGGGTTGAAGACAATACTGATTTTCCTCAATTTATTATGCTTGTTTAATCCCCAGTTTTAATATCCCCAATATTGATTTTGCAAGGGATAAATCATGAAATACTGTTTTGATTTCCCCAATTTGATATGCTTGTTGTTTAATCCCTCAAACTTTGTTAAATTCATTGCAAAACAAGG